>Ga0207433_10002444_pt1 | contig 37914 bp, 38 predicted proteins | sample YelNatPaOPGAMG01_FD_187559 | JGI IMG/M metagenome (GOLD analysis project Ga0207433, IMG submission 187559) | Hot spring thermophilic microbial communities from Obsidian Pool, Yellowstone National Park, USA - OP-RAMG-01 (SPAdes) (version 3) | ecosystem: Environmental > Aquatic > Thermal springs...
GTTGATAATAATCCTTTTTTGTATCTTTAATAATTAAAAGATCAATATCACTATTTTTATTAGGTTTACCCCAAGCAAAAGAACCAAAAAGGATGATCTTCTTTGGCTTATATTTATCTTTTATCTGCTCTATAATTTTTTTAATTTCTTCTTTTATCTCTCTATCCATTTCTTGCTTTAAATTTTTTATTTTGTCATTAAATTTTCCTATCCGCTATACGCTCTACGCTATGCGCTTATTTTAATTGCTTCAGGGATTTTCTCAATTATATCTGAAGCAATCATACCAAGTTGAGTTTTTTCTTTTGCTGCCAAATCCCCTGCTAAACCATGTAAGTATACCGCATATTTTACCGCAGAAAAAGCATCTAATCCTTGTCCTAAGAAACTAGCAATTATTCCGGTTAAAACATCTCCACTTCCGGCAGTAGCCATACCAGGGTTACCTGTATTATTTATATAAATTTTACCCGCCGGCTCTGCTACTACAGTCTTATATCCTTTTAATACAAGAATACAATTATAACTTTTAGAAAAACTTTTGGCAATATTTTTTCTATTTCTTTGAATTTCTTCTACACTTTTCCCTAATAGCCTTGCCATCTCACCCGGATGAGGAGTAAGAATTCTGGCGGATAGCGTATAGCGGATAGCGGATAGAATCTTTAGGTGACCTACCAAGGCATTAATTCCATCCGCATCTAAAACTAAAGGTTTATCTATTCCCATAATAATTTTTCTTATTAATTTTTGGGTAGAGTTATGTTGTCCCAAACCCGGACCGATTACTAAAATATCTATCTTTTTTAAAAAATCCTTTATCTTCTTATAACTTTTAAAACTAAAAAAACCTTCCTCCGTTTGATTTAGAGGTAAAAGCATTATCTCTTTAGGTTTAACTTTTATAATTGCATTAATTATCTTTTCCGGAACCGCTAAAGTAACCAAACCTGCTCCGGAACGCAGAGCGGATTCTGCGCAGAGTAAACCTGCACCTGAAAATCGATAAGAACCTGCCAAAATAAATATATGCCCAAAATCACCCTTATGAGAATTAAGTTTTCTTAATAACAATTGCCTGGGCAAGCGCATAATTTTTGATATGGGAAATAGAAAGATGAATTTCTAAGTTTTTACCTTTTCCGTTAAGTAGATTACAGTAAGGCTTACCATCCTCTCTATTCAAAATTTCCACATCCTTCCAACTAATCTGCACATCTCCTAATGCCTTAAAAATCGCCTCTTTCGCTGCAAACCTACCTGCCAGATGCTGATAAAAAGCCTGGTGTTTTTTAGCACATTCAATTTCTTGAGAAGTAAATATCCTCTCTAAAAAATCTTTGCCCCATTTATCAAAGGCATTCTTTATTCTTTTAACCTCAGTTAAATCGACCCCTACCCCTACGATATTCATAAAACGAAACCTGAAAAAGTCTTTCTTTATGATTACACCGATTATCCCGCACCAAAATTAAAAAATCAAGCAGAATCCCACCTTGCAGAAAGATACGACTTCCACAGATTAAAACTCTGATTAGAAAATCTGTGTAATCTTTAGTAATCTGTGTAATCAGAGGTCTCTAATTATATTTTTTAAAGATTTTCCAGAGCCCTCATAGGATAAGTGCTTTCATCTCTCTTACTGCCTGTGCCAATCCCACGATCACCGCCCGACAAACAATAGAATAGCCGATATTTAATTCTTCAATTCCTTTTATTTTAGCCACTTCCTTAACATTATAATAATCTAAACCGTGTCCTGCATTAACAATTAATCCTAAATCTTTGGCATATCGGACCGCTTTTTTTAGTTCTGTTAAATATTTCTCCTTTAATTTTTTATCTTCTGCTTCGGCATAACGACCGGTATGTAATTCGACCATTTCAACCGGTATCTTTTTGGCTGTTTCAATCTGTCTTTTATCCGGATCAATAAACAGACTTACTTCTATACCTTTATCATTTAATCTTTGAGAAACCTCTTTTATCCTTTTAAAATTAGAAATTACATCCAAACCTTTTTCGGTAGTCATCTCCTGCCTTCTCTCCGGAACCAAAGTCGCCTGATGTGGTTTTACTTCACAAGCAATCTTTACAATATCTTGGGCTAAAGACATCTCTAAATTAAGTTTGGTTTTAACTACTTTTTTTAATAGATAAAGGTCATCCTCTTTTATATGTCTTCTATCCTCTCTTAAATGCACGACAATACTATCCGCACCATTTGCCTCACAGATTAAAGCAGCAAATACGGGTTGGGGTTCTTTTCCTTTCCTTACCTCTCTTAAGGTAGCGATGTGGTCTATATTTACTCCCAATTTTGGCATATTATTTCTTCAGTTCTCCTGCAACATAAAACCAGACTAAAATTGCCAAAATAAAAGAAATAAGTTTAAGCCAAGGATGATTTATTAACCAATTTATAATCTTTCTTTTAATCTGATTTTCGCGACTCATTTTTTAATTAAAATTTCCTTCATCTTCATTAAGAGTTCTTCTTTTTTTAATCCCTCGTATAACTTTCCCTCATAAGCTAAGGAAATTTCGCCTCTTTCCTCAGAAACAATTACTACTATCGCATCGGTTTCGCGGGATAAAGCAATTCCTGCCCGATGCCTTAAACCGTAAATCCTGCTTAAATCTGGATCTTCCGCTACTGGAAAGATACAACCAGAAGCGGTAATCCTTGCCTGTTGAATAACTAAACCTCCGTCATGAAGAGGGCTATGGGGACTAAATATATTTTCGATCAATTCAGAAGAAACTAAAGCATCAAGCATTACCCCGGTTTCAATATAGGGTTTTAAAGAATCATCTTTTTCTATAGCGATAAGTGCACCAGTCTTCTTTTGAGAAAGATTATCCACTGCTTTGATAATCTCCTTTAAAATTTGTTCTATCTCCTCTTCTCTTAATACTAATTTAAATAGATGCCGTTGCCCCAAACGCGCCAAACCCTGTCTTATCTCCGGTTGGAATATAACTAAAAGGGCAATAATAGAAATAGCAAATAATTTGGTAAATAACCAATCAAGCCTTTCTAATCCTAAGCGCTGAATAACAAAAAACATCACCAAAATAATAACTATTCCCCTTAAGACATTAACTGCGCGGGTTCCTTCAAAGAAAAGCATAATTTCATAGATTACAAACCAAAGAATAACTATCTCTAAAATTGCCTTAAGGTCTAAATACATAATTAAGTGTAATTTGTTTTTAAAATATTCTCTAAAATTATCAATGCCTGTTTGGTTTCTTTTACATCATGCACCCGCAAAATATTGGCTCCATTAATTACCGAAAGACAAACCGAAGCCAATGTTCCGTATAATCTTTGTTGCGGTTCTAAATTCAATAATTTTCCAATAAAGGATTTACGGGAAGGGCCTACAAGAATTGGCCTACCTAATACCTTAAATTCCCTTAATGCCTTTAAAAGCAAAAGATTATGCTCTAAGGTTTTTCCAAAGCCAATGCCTGGGTCAACAATTATCCTTTCTTCTTCTATCCCTTGCTCTTTTGCCTTATTTATGGCACGCGATAAAAACAGAATAATCTCATCTATTAAAGAGCGGTATTGCGGATTTATCTGCATCGTAGAAGGCATTCCCTTCATATGCATAATTACAATTCCTGCTTTATATTTTTTTAAAACTTTAAGCATCTTTGGATTTCTTAATCCGGTAATATCATTAACTAAACTTACCCCATTATCCAAAGCTTGTTGGGCCACTTCCGCTCGATATGTATCTATAGAAAGAGGAATTTTTATTCTTTTGGTTAATTTTTTTATTACGGGAATAGTTCTTTGTAATTCTTCTTCCACGGGTATGGGTCTTGAGCCAGGTCTTGAGGACTGACCTCCCAAATCAACTATATCTGCACCATCTTTGACCATTTTTTCTACATATTCAATTATTTTAGGAATCTCATCTTTTAATTTCGGATTTTTATAAAGTCCGTCTCCGCTAAAAGAATCAGGAGTCAAATTTACTATCCCCATAATTAAAGTTTTTTTATTAAGATTTAAAGAATAACCATTTAATTTGAGGATAAAATTATCCTTTTGATAATTAGCTAAAATCAAAGAAAGGTCTTCTGCTAACTTATCTAATCCAAAGGGTTGCTTTTTTAGTTTTTCTGTTAACCTTTGGTACTGAGAAAGATTACCGATTAATAGACAGCCGGTAGTTTTATCTTTTCCTGTTAAAGCACCCTTAGAAATAGCGGTATCTGCTCCCAAGGAAAGCATCTCCTGTTTTAATATGTTAGCAGAAATATGGGGAAGTTTATCGATGTATATAAGATAGGGAATCGCCTTCGGAAGCATTATCTTGATTCCGTAAGGATCAACTTTTAATTTTTTAAAGAGATTTTTTAAATCGGAAGTGTCTTTGATATCTAAAATACGCATAAATCAGGTGGGTTCTTTTTTCTCTATTCCCAAAAGTTTCTTTACTTCTTCTCCATCCAAAACTTCTTTTTCCAAAAGGGTATTTGCTAAAAGCGTTAATTTGTCTTTATTTTCTAAAAGTAAATTTTTTGCTTTTGTGTAAGCGGTATCAATTATCTTTTTTACTTCCTCATCAATAAGTCGGGCGGTCTCTTCACTATAATTTTTCTCTTCAAAAATGTCTCTTCCCAAAAATACCAAACCTTCGCGCCTACCTAAGGTAAGATGACCTAATTTCTCCGACATCCCAAACTGGGTAACCATCCGACGAGCCATCTGAGTTGCCATCTCTAAGTCATTCTGTGCTCCGGTAGTAATATCATTGAGATTTATCTCTTCTGATGCTCTTCCTCCTAACATCAAAGTAATTTCTGCCAACAATTCATTCTTTGTCCAATAGTGTCTATCCTCTAAAGGTGGAGTAAAGGTATAACCGCCAGATAAACCCCGCGGAATAATAGAAACCTTCTTTAAAGGATTTACTTCCGGAAGCAATAAAGACAACAACGCATGCCCTGATTCATGTAAAGCGGTAATCTGTTTTTCTTTTTTGGACATAATCCGGTGTTTTTTCTCCGGACCCATCAAGACCCGTTCAATAGCTTTATCAAAATCACTCATCTCAATATAGTCTTTATTAAAACGGGCAGCAATTAAAGCTGCCTCATTACAGACATTGGCAATATCTGCACCAGAAAAACCTGGAGTAAGGGAGGCTAAAGTTTTTAAATCAATATCAGGCTTAAGTCTTAATCTACGCGTATGGACTTTAAATATTTCTTCTCTACCTTTAATATCCGGTAAATTTACAATAATCTGGCGGTCAAATCTTCCTGGTCTTAAAAGTGCAGGATCTAATGTATCAGGTCGGTTGGTAGCAGCAATTAAAATAAGCCCTTGGGTGCTGTCAAACCCATCCATCTCAACAAGGAGCTGATTTAAGGTTTGTTCTCTCTCATCATGTCCTCCGCCAATGCCCGCAAAACGCAATCTTCCTACCGCATCTATCTCATCAATAAAGATAATTGCTCCTTTATTGGAAGCTTTGGCAGCGCGTCTTCCTTGTTCAAAAAGGTCCCTTACCCTGCTTGCGCCCACGCCTACAAACATCTCCACAAAATCAGAACCAGAGATACTAAAGAAAGGAACCCCTGCTTCTCCCGCTACTGCTTTAGCTAAAAGGGTTTTCCCGGTTCCCGGAGGACCTACTAATAAAACCCCTTTAGGGATTTTCCCACCTAAACGCTGGAATTTTTTAGGATCTTTTAAGAATTCAATTACTTCTTTTAATTCCTCCTTTGCCTCATCTACACCTGCTACATCATTAAAGGTAATTTTTTCTGCTTCTTTTTCTGTATGAATACGGGGGCGTACTTTTCCAAAAGAAAGGATCCGATCACCCAATTTTTCTCCCCGTGAAGCCATAATCCACCAAAAAAGAATCAGAAGTAAAATTGGGCCCAGAGAGAAAAATAAATTTGCCCAAAGAGTGCGGACAGGATTTATTTTAAAATTACTTACATTATCGCGAATAAGTGAAAGCAATTCCTGGTCATTTTCCGGAATATTTACAAAAAACTTTGCCCCATCCTGAAATTCACCCTGCAAAAGGGTATCGGTTTTAGAGAGAGATTTTATATTCTGGGGATTTTCTTTTAATATACGATAAAATTCACTATAACTGATCTCTCGGGGAATACCTTTGGAAGAGATCTCTATACTATTTAAAAGATAAATTATTCCAAAAATTACCAAAATCCATATTAACACACGATTAGATGTTTTCTTATTTGCCATATATAGCCACCTCTTTAATTTTTATTATACTTTAATAAGGGGTAAAATCAAGATAATTTAGATTAGAGTTGGTAATTGGTAATTAGTAATTGGTAAATGGTAAATTAAATATTTTTCGTTGAATTGGTTAATTTCGTTGAGTTCGTTATTATCGTTAATTTCGTTTTTACTTCCTAACTCACCTAACTCCTAACCCTCACTACTCGATACTCACTACTTATTAATAGCGGATAGCGTATAGCGTTTAGCGTATAGCGTATAGTTTTTATTAAATTTTTTCTCTTATCCCTTAATACCTTAAAACCTTAACACCTAAATACCTTAATACCTTAACACCTAAATATCTAACTTCCTAACTCCTACCTAATACTAATTATCAATTTATTTTTATTTTTTATTACGGAAATACCTTGGGGTAAATCTACAACAGAATTTATCGGACGCCTAAATATAAGGCCTTCGATCTCTTTTATATGACGGAATTCAAACCTGCGTAAATTTCCTTTTAATCTATATATACTCAGACGGATAAGCATCCTCTGTAAAGCAGGTTCTAATTTTAAAAATTCTTTGAAATTAAATTCTATTTTTCTTTTTAAAATCTTAGCTTTTTTTAAAAATACATTTTGTGCTAACTTTAAAAGACAATCATAATCATAACCGATAATTTCTGCCATATTGGCTAAGATATTTTTGATATTTTTATTATATTGTTTTTCCAAAATTGGCAGGAGTTTATGCCGGATGCGGTTCCTTAAGTAGATATCTTTTAAATTGGTATAATCTTGACGCGTTTTTATCTTTCTTTTTTTTAAATAAGCATCAATCTCTCTTCGCGTTATCCCCAAAAGTGGTCGAATAATGGTAAATCCATAAAGGTTTCTTTTTGGTAAAATTCCACATAAACCGTAAAGTCCACTTCCCCTTAAGATACGCATTAAAACTGTCTCTGCCTGATCATCTAAATTGTGTCCCAAGGCGATTTTTTTTGCCTTTATATCTTTGGCTACTTTAAATAAAAATCCCAAACGGGCATTTCGGGAAATCTCTTCAATTGAACCTTTTTTTGCCAATTCCTTTATATTAATTTTGGCTGTGGTAATAGGTAGATTCAATCTCTGAGATAATTTCTTAACAAACTCCACATCTTTATAAGAATCTTTTCTTAACCTGTGGTCTAAATGGGCAATATGTAAACTAAGGAAAAATTCTTTTTTTAAACTATTCAATAAATAAAGCAAAGCTACCGAATCCGGCCCACCTGAAACTCCGACTACAATCTTATCATTTCTCTCAACGAGATTATAATCCTCGATAAATTTTTTAAATTTTTTTACAATCATAAAAAATTTGGTGACGGCGAGCGGTTCTCCTTCGCCTCTTACTATAAAGTGATAGTAAAGCTTCGCAGGACTCACTCGTATATAAGTAAAATGACGGCGAGTGGATTTGAACCACCGACTTAGCGGGTATGAGCCGCTTGCTCTACCAGACTGAGCTACGCCGTCACAAAATACTATTTTACAAAATAATAAATAATCCGGCGAATAAAAATTATATAACCGATAACTAATGAATTAATTACTGTAATCAAAACTACCGCTGCGGAGATATCCTTGATAATCTTTACCTTGGGATGATAACGCTCACAAAAGACATCTAAGATAAGTTCTACTGTGGTATTAACCACTTCCGCCATAAAAACCAGCGCTATAGTCAAGCAAAGGATCATCAATTCTATACCGCGCAGTTGAAAATAAAAACCCAAAAGCAATGCAAAAATTCCCAAAAGAAATATAATGCGCATATTCCGATGAAATATAAAAAGATAAATTATACCTCTTAAAGCAAATTTTAAACTTTCGCGTAATCCCGTTAACTTAAAAGCCTGACGAAATATCCTTATATTGGGCATAATTTATTTCTTTTTACAGGCTTCCAAAAATGAATCACAATAAATGTGTTTATTTAAAATTAACTCCGCAGTAATTATCGCATCCATAAGTTCTTTATCTAAAGGGTCAAGTATTGCCGAATCCAACCCAAAAGCAACTGCCATAACCATAAAGGTGCGGTTAATTAACTTACGCAGATGCGTCCCTTGAGAAACATTACTTAATCCCACAATAGTTTTAGGCGGTGGCTCAGAGATAATCTTAAATTCATGTATGGATTCTAATATATCCTTCTGCTGTGCTTGCGCAACATTTACCGGCAAAACCACTGGATCCAAATATAAATCTTCTATAGGAAAATCCTTTTCGCTACAGTAAGCAACTATCTGGGCAGCCAACTCCAAGCGCTGTTCTTTATTCTGAGGCACTCCTTTACTACTTAAAGTAAGTCCGATGAGCTTTGCATTGTATCTTTTGGCCAAATCCACCAATATCTCTAATTTTTCTAAGTCCGCAGTAGTAGAATTAATAATGGGTTTATTTTTGGCTACTTTAAGGCCTGCTTCAATCACCTTGGGTTTGCTGGAATCAATACATAAAGGTTTATCTACCACTTGTTGAACTGTTTCTACTAACCAAGGCATATCCGATAATGGGTCTTTAGCCACAGGGCCACAGTTTAAATCTAAAGCATCGGCACCTGCTTTTATCTGCTTTAAGGCATAATCTTGGATTACGGCTTTATTTTTTTCCTTAATCGCTTTGCCGATCTCTTTATACATCCCGTTAATTAATTCACCAATTATGAACATCTCTCTCACTATACGCTATACGCTAACTCTATGTACTCTTTCACTTTCCTTATTGCCTCAGGATGACGCATTACTAAAATATCTGCACCTGCCTGAAGCAAGGTAACCGCGGTAATCATCTCCCATAGAGGACCCCGACGCGATGCTTTACCCCACTGAGGAAACTCGCTATCCTCTGCTTTTGCCTCTTTCGCCCGCCAAGTCTCTTGCCCTACAAAACAGATAAAAGGCGAAGCAATTACCTTATCACCATTTAAACCCGCCAGCCTTAATCTCTCCATAATGGAATAGGTATATTCCAAACCATAACCCAAAGCACCCACTGTAGGGTCAATCACAATTCGCTCTAAAGGTAAGCCCATATCCGAAATTAAAATATTTAATTGTTTGGCAATATTTATATCAATGGGAGATTGGGCAATGATGTTATGCCCGTCTGCTAAAACAGAAGCAGTTAAAGTCCGGTAATTGTCCTGGGTTACTTCTCCGATAAGGCACCTCTGACCTTTGGTAACCTGAGAACATATAGGTAATACAAGATTATCTTTCTGGTCATCGCCACAGCCAATAATAATTAAAGGAACATCTATCTTTCTTAAAATCTCTCCTAAAAGCTTAGCTATCTCATCAGGGGTTTTGCCTATTTCTGGATGTATTCCTGCTAACTTTAAACAGATTAAATCCGCATGGTATTCTTTAACTACTTTTTCTGCCCAATCTATAGGATTAGTCCAGACATCTTTATAAAATCGGACTAATTCCTGAGGCCAATCAGAAGGCACCGTATCCCAAACCTCATAGGCAATTACCGGTTTACAAGGAAGACTTCCTTCTTTAAATAGAAAAGGCAAAGTTTTTTCTCCCCCTATTTTGATATTATACCGACAACTGCCTCCCTCTTCTTTGGTGGCGCCAATAGTTACCGTATTTATTTCTGAAGACCAGTTTTCTAAATGTTGTTTTATCATATTAAATTTTTTACATTGGGAAATCTTAAAATATCCGTATGCGGGAAAAACAAAGCCGCCATATACTCTTCCATATAATTAGGGTCAACCGATAATTCAAAATAAGTAATTTTACGCGCCAGTTCATTTGCCTTCTGCATCGCAGGATAAGAAAGTAAAATCTGGCGTGCTCCTGCCAAAGAACTATTTCCTACAAAGATAAACTTTTCCTCTTCTAAATCCGGAAGTAAACCAATAATCTTAGCATTTTTTATATCCAAATAATTACCAAAACCACCCGCAATAAAAATCTTTGCTATATCTTTAAAATCAAAACCCATATGTTTTATTAAAATAGAGGTAGCAGAAAATATTGCTGCCTTTGCTCTTTTGAGATTCTCAATGTCTGCCTCCGTAATCACAATATCTGAATCAAGAGAAGTTTCTTCTTTAAAAGCAACCACAAATTCTTTACCAAAATCTTTTTCTCTTATACGGGGATGATTTTTAAATTTTATCTTTCCCGATTTATCGATGATCCCTGCTTTCAACATTTGGGCTAAAATATCAATATAGCCTGAACCACAGATACCTCTGGGTAAAGCAGAACCGATGGTAGAGTATTCTACATTATAAGTCTTAGGGTCAATCTTTATTTTTTGGATAGCCCCAGAACTTGCCCGCATACCACAGACTACACCAGAACCCTCAAAGGCAGGACCAGCAGAAGCAGCACAACTTACTAAGAAATCATTATTCCCTAAGACGATTTCTCCATTTGTTCCGATATCAATCAAAACACATAAATCTTTCTCTTTGTATAGACCACAGGAAAGTGTTCCTGCTACAACATCTCCCCCTACATAACTGGAAACCCCCGGAACACAGGAAAGTAAACCCCGAGGATTTATTTTAATTCCTGCCTCGGCTGCCCGAATAGTAGGAACAAAATTAGCAGTAGGAACATAAGGCTCTTTACGGATATAACTGGGCTCAATTTTAAGTAGAAGATGAATCATCGTAGTATTGCCTGCACAGAGAACACAGGTAACATCGTTTAGGTCTATTTTGTTTTCCTGAATAAATTCCTGAATTATCTGATTCATCCCGTCTACTAAAGCATGATGTAATTTCTCTAAACCATCTTGTTCTTGGGCATAGATGATGCGCGTAATTACATCCGGACCAAATACCGCCTGTTTATTATAAATTGCCTTTGTGCCTAAAATCTTTTTTGTATTTAGGTCGATCAACTCTCCACAGATAGTAGTAGTTCCGATATCAAAAGCAAGGCCATAATTGCGCTTTGAGGTATCATTGGGTTCAATTAAAACAATCTCTACTGTACCGTTTCTTTTTCCCAAGGTTACGGTTACTTTCCAATCCGCTGAACGCAAAAGTTCACTCAGGCGTCTTATATTAGCCAGCCCTGTCTGCATAATGGGGATCTCGTAGTTCTTTCTGATCTCCCGATAAAGTCTCTCTAAATCACTAATTCGGTCATTTAAATCTGGCGGAGGAAGCTCAAGGTATAATTTGGTGGCTAAAGGTGAATGCACAAAAACTTCATCCAAAAGAGAATCACTTGAAAGGATATCCTCTGATTCACCATAAAGTCCTCTTAAACGCAGTTCTACCTCTTCGGGACTGAGTTTATCAAAACTTAAACGCGACTCCTCAGGAATTTCAATCTCTAAATCGCTTTGCACAGTAGTAAGGCAAGCCAAATAAACCCCTCGTTTTCTTTCTTCTAAAGTTAATCTTCCTGTAGGCTGGGTTAAGACTTCTCCTTTTTTTAAAATTACCTTGCATCTTCCACAGACTCCCTCTCCACCGCAACTGGAATTTATATATATCCCTGCAGAGATAGCCACCGATAACAAAGTCTGCCCCTTATTTGCCTCTATAGTTTTATTGTCCGGATAAAAAGTAACCTTAATTTTCTCCATCTTAGTTATAAACTTAAATTCTTTAAAAATGCAGGGATGCCACTTGCTTCTTTAGGTCCCACCATTACCTGCCAACCTGATTTTTCTTCCAGCTCTCCACTCATTATTGCCACATAGCCAGGAATAATCAGTCTTTTATGAGAAACTACATCCTTTAAATTTGCTTTTTCTATTGACTGGGTGATTGTCTCTGCGGTAAATTTCTCTGCTGCCCAAGCAGTCAAAACAGACATCCCCTCTGTATTTACACTTAATATATAAGAACCAACTTTGCTTGCCTCCACTTCTCCCAAAACCGTATAATAGGTAAGGGAAAAATTTGTAGTTATAAGTACTGGAGAATTCTTATTTACTGTTCCTACAGGATAAAGTTTTGGTTCAACCTGTAAAGGTTTCTGTGGGTCAGTATAGATATTTTGTCTTAATGTTAAAATCCCTAAGAGTTCTTCTGGGCTAAATATATCTAAAAGAACAATCCCCGCATATTTAGCAATAAAACTTACCGCAAAAAGCACCGCCAAGTCTTTATCTAAATTCTCTATTACTACTAAGGTAGGATAACCTAAACTGCGCTCCTTCTTCTTTAAAGCCAACCTTCTTATCTGAGTAAGTTTCCATAGGATTTCTAAAAAAGAGCTATCCTCTATTTCCAAAACCAAATCATTTAGGGATTGCTTATTTAAATCTTTAGTAAGTTCAGAAAGCTCATCTAAATCTTTTCCACTTACTACCAAAGCTAGGTTATATTCTTTCCCCAACGAAGCAAACTCCAAAAGGTTTTTAGAAGTTGCCTTATAGATAAGTGGTCTTAAATCCTTAACTAAATCCAATGCCTTTTTAAGGGTGGCTTTATTTTCGCTCATTAAAACCAAGGCAAAAGAATTTTCTTTTGCAAGCAGATTAACCACTTTTAAAAACTTATCCTCCGAAGATTTATTTCTTATGGCAATAAGGTCGATCTTTAATCTCTGGCCTACCCGCTCAAAGTCTATTGTTTTTATTTTTTGAATTCTCTCAAAGATTTCCTTATCGCTTAAATCATCATCAATAATAATCCCGATACCAGTAGGATGACGGAATTTTTCTTCATGTCTAAAAAGCACTGTCTCGTCACCAATTTGAATTTGAGATTCTTCCTTGCCAATAGTGACCAATCTTATGGGAGGCAAACTTGATTCTTCCAGTATTTTTTTTGCCTCTTCAGTTAAAAATGGACATTTATCCGGAGAAACTGCCTTTTTAGCCAATTGCATTGCAAAGGCAAGGCAGGTAGGAAAACCGCACTGCCGGCAGTTGGTTTTGGGTAACAGTTTATATATCTCCAAACCTGATAGAGCCATATATTAACTGTTTAATGTTTAATGTGTAATGTAAAAAATTTTATTAGGAGAATTTATCCTGTAAAGTTTTTTTGCCAAAATTTCTGCCTTCCGATGCGTATCTATTTTTTCTAATTGCTGAATAATTTCTTTTTTTAATCCTAAAGTAATTTTTTTTCTATTCATCAAATTGATAAATTCTACTTTAATATCTTTGCCATCGAATTTCTCAATATTGCCTTTCCCATAGGTTGCGCCACTGGATAGCTGTAATCCATCGATAAGACAGGATTTGGGCTTTTTATTGGCTCCAAAAACTTTTACCTTTATCCCAAAATATCTCTTGGCTTTTAATTTTTTAAGTGCAAATTCACCTAATAAAATCCCTAAAACTAACCAAGGACCTAAATGTCCGTGAAAATCTCTTGCAGTTTTTAAAGTAATCTTTCTCATCCTTAAAACCTTAACACCTAAATACCTAAAAAAACCTTAACCCCTATTAATGAGGCTGGCTAAATATCCTGCACCAAAACCATTATCAATATTTACCACGCCTATTCCCGGAGAGCAACTGTTAAGCATAGTAAGCAAACTTGAAAGCCCAGAAAAACTTGCTCCGTAACCAATACTTGTAGGTACTGCAATCACCGGCGAACTCACTAACCCACTGATCAAACTAGCCAAAACCGCATCCATTCCTGCTATAACAATTACTACATGCGCCTGTCTTATAATCTCTATATTCTCCATTAAACGATGAACTCCTGCTACGCCAACATCGTATATCTTTTTTACTTTATTTCCCATCACCTCTAAAGTAACTACTGCCTCTTCTGCTACGGGAATATCCGCAGTGCCTGCAGTAACTACACAAACATAACCCTTAGTTTTATATTTTAATTTGCCCCAAAAGCCAATCTGACCCAAAGAATTATATTTTAGTTGTGGATAAAATTTTTTAAGGTATCTATATTTTTCTTTATCTAATTTTGTAAGAAGCATAACCTGTTTATTCCTCTTAAATTCTCTTATAATCTTAATCAGCTGTTCTTTAGTCTTTCCTTGGCAGAAAACAACCTCCGGAAAACCCCGACGTTTAAATCTATCTAAATCTAACTTGGCAAAACCCAAATCGCAGAATCCTTTCGAACTCATTATTTGGTTTTTAATATTATAACAATAAGCCAGATGATCACGATAAAAGAAAAAATATAAAAATCATTAAAATAAAAAAAATCAATTATCTTCTCTTTAAAAGATACCTGAGGAGGTTCAGACAAAAGACCTGATTTTATACCTTTTTTTTTAAAATTCTCTACATCCTGATGTCTAAATCTCAAATATACGCCCGCTACTTTATAGGCAGGAAGTTCGCCTCTCTCTGCCAATTCGATGATCTCTTTCTCTGTAAGGTTAAGTAATCCCGCTACGTCTCTTACGGTAAGTAATTTTTCCTCAGCCATATTTTTATTTTAGTTTAGTAGAAGCCAGCCAGGCATCGATTTCCTGACGCCTGAATTTCCAATCATTGCCTTCTTTAAAAGCAGGGATTTTACCTGTATTTGCCAACTCTAAGATACTATTAACATCTAATTCTAAATAATGGGCTAACTCTTCCACATTAAATACCTCATTAAGCATATGACAAGTTCCTTCCAAAACTGCTCCTTCCGCAATATTTAACCGGGCAGGGATAATTTCTCCTTCTACCACTGCAGTAGGTAATAAGGTAAGCAGATGATGAGCTACGATCTTCCCTTTAACTTTACCCGCAATAATAATATTTTCTCCGACAATCTGAGCATTTACTATTGCGGTTGAACCAATAGTAAGGTTACCTTTCGTCTGAAGTGTTCCTTCAAATTTTCCATTTATCCTTAAATTTACCGGTTCCTTAAAACAAAGGTCTCCCTGTAAAAAAGCATCTACATCTAAAACTTTTTCTTGAGGTTTCTTTCCCAGAGGCATTTTCACCTCCTATTTTAATAGCGGATAGCGTATAGCGTTTAGCGTATAGTTTTTATTTCCTTATTTCCTTAACACCTAAATACCTAAACACCTTAATACCTAAAAACCTAAATCCTAACTACTAAAAAATATCGTCTCCAAATACCTTAAGAAAAAAAGCGTAATTAAAGCCAAAATAGTAGCAAAAATACCTGCCTTATAAAAACCACAACCTACAGCCAAACCAATCCCTGCTACTATCCATAAACTGGCAGCAGTGGTAAGCCCTTTTACCGCCTCCCCTGCTCTTATAATTGTTCCTGCACCCAAAAAACCGATTCCGGTAATTACTCCCGCAGCAATTCTGGCAGGATCCAAAGCAACTTTATCTTTATATATATCAAAAACATATAGGGATGTCAACATAATAAGACAGGAACCTAAACAGACTAAAATATGCGTACGTAATCCTGCAGTACGACGATGAAGCTGACGTTCCAATCCAATAAGCCCGCCTAAAGCTAAAGAGATTATTAGTCTTAAGATAACCAATTTATCACTCATATTAGAACCTCCTAGTTTAAATGTTTATATTGTAAAATTGCTATTGATAATGGGTTAATTTCATTTAGTTCGTTAATTTCGTTAATTTCGTTATTTTCGTTAATTTCGTTTACTCTACTTAATACTTAGATTTATTTTGTGCTTTGAATTTTTTACTTTGTCATTTAAAATTTTCCCTACATACTAAATACTATATACTACATACTTACCTAACTTACCTAACTCCTAACCCTCACTACTCACTACTCACTACTCGATACTCACTACTCACTACTTATTAATAGCGGATAGCGTAGAGCGTTTAGCGTATAGTTTTTATTAAAATTTCTTCTCTTATCCCTTAATACCTAAACACCTTAACACCTAAAAACCTAACTCCTTAATCAAGGTCTATATTCAAATTCAAACCATCAGTTTTACCTTCTTTAAATAATCTATAACCTAAACCCGCAATCATACTAGCATTATCCATACATAAATTAGGAGGCGAAAAATAAATCTTGATATTATTTTCTTTTGCTTTTTTGAAAAATTTTTCTCTTAAACGCATATTTGCAGTCACACCTCCACCTATTACTAACGTATTTATTTTTTTTAACTTACAGGCTAATAAGGATTTCTCTATCAGAGAATCAAAAACTGCCTCCTGAAAAGAAGCACAAATGTCCTGTTTTAACTTTAAAGAAACTTTTACAGATTTAGATAAACTATCAATATTATAACCTTTATTTTTTAAATAATAAACCACTGCGGTCTTTATTCCGCTAAAACTAAAATCTAAAGGATTTTTTGTTTTAATGGGACTGAAAATAATTTTTTTAGGATTGCCTTTTTGGGCTAACTTTTCAATAACTGGCCCTCCAGGGTAGCCTAAATTTAAAAGTCTGGCAACCTTATCCAGCACCTCTCCACAGGCATCATCAAGGGTAGAACCCAAAAGCTCTAAATTCAAAAAATCTCTCACATAGAATAAACTGGTATGCCCTCCAGAAACCACTAGTCCTAAAAATGGAAAATTTATATTTTTATTTTCCTTACTTAAAAAAACCGCATAGAGATGCCCATAGAGATGATTTACTCCTACCAAAGGAACATTTAAAGCATAGGCAACTGCTTTGGCAAAACAAGTTCCTACCAATAAAGACCCCAAAAGTCCTGGACCTTTGGTTACGGCAACCAGATTAATATCTTTTGTCTTTAGTTTAGTTTGAATTAATAATTCCTCAAATAAATAACCAATTGACTCCAGATGCATACGCGAGGCGATTTCCGGAACTACTCCGCCATATTTTTGGTGATACTTTAAACTGGAGGCAAGGACTTGACCTAATATAACTTGACCATCTTTCACTAAGGAAAGGGATGTTTCATCACAGGAAGTTTCAATACCCAAGACATTCATCTTATTCAGTTAATTCTGATAAAAATACGAATTTAAAACCTTCCTTTTCCATTTTGGGCATTTCTTCTTTTAAAACTGTAAGGCTTAACGGATAGTTATGACCTATACCTACTGCTTGGCCTTTCTTTAAAGCAATATTTTTTAATTTATTCAGTTGATTTTTTATATAATCAGTATTTTTCTCGTTATCTAAAAAGACATCTCTCATAATAAATTTTAAGGAAAGTTTATTGGCTAACTTTCTACAGATAGAGCCAGCGGTTACAAAACTATCCAGAAAATAAAGATTTCTTTTCTTTAATTCCTTAAAAATAATCGTCATTGTTCTTTCATCTTCTGTGGCACGCGAACCCATATGATTAGATACACCCTTTATCCCTGCTAAATTATCTAATGCCTCGGTGAGGGTTTCTTTTATTTTTTCCTCAGGCATATCTACGGTAATAGTAAATTTTTCCCAGCCTAAATAATCATTTTTTCTTTTAGGTTCCAAAGGAAGATGTAAAATTATCTCTTTATCTATTTTTCGGGCAAAATCGGCAATTTTTTGGGAATAGTAAAGGTGAGGTAAAATCGCCAGAGTTAAAGGCTGGCGTATCTCTGCTAAAGCCTCTAAGTTATTCAAATTATATCCCCAGTCATCCAATACAATAGCAATTTTGGCTTTTACTATAGGGAGAGGTTGCAGAGCTGGTTTTTTTTTATAAGAGAGTTTATAGATAATCTGTGCCTGGATGATAATAATCAAAAATAAAATCCCAATAATAACCTTATACTTTAACTCTTTATTCATTTCCTCTTTTGATAGATATTAATTGCCTTTAAAAGGTCTAAAGCACGCTGAAGTTGAATATCCTCTTTATAATCCATCTTTTCTTCAAGATTTACAGATTTTTCTTCTAACTGTTCAAATATATCTTGGGGCTTCTTCTCTGAAACCTGTTGCGCGGTTTCCTTATTTGATTCTACGATAATATCAGGCATAACTCCCTCATTATGGATGATCCTACCATTGGGAGTAAAATATTTACTGGTGGTCAGTCTTAAAGCAGAACCATCGGATAAAGGAAAAACTGTCTGCACTGAACCTTTACCAAAGGTTTTTTCTCCTAAAATAATTGCCCTTTTATAATCCTGTAAACAGGCGGCTACAATTTCTGAGCCGGAAGCAGAACCCTGATTAACCAAAACTACCATCGGAATATCCAAAATAGGCTCTTTTTCTTTAGAAAACAAACTTATATTCTGGCTCTGTTTTTTGCCTTTGGTGGAAACAATAAGTTTTCCTTTTTCAATAAATTTTCCTGCTACCTTTACCGCCACCTCTAAAAGCCCTCCGGGATTGTTGCGTAAGTCTAAAATTAAACCAGATAAACCTTGTTCCTTTAATTTTTTTAATGCCTCCTCTAATTGTTCAGGAGTATTCTCACGGAATTCTACTAAGCGGATATAACCGATGTTATCTTCTAAGATTTTAGCCTCTTTAATATCCTTTAATTTAATGATATCGCGGGTTAATTTAAAGTCTAAAATTTTGTTTTCCGCTTCTCTAAAAATAGTAATGCTTACCTCTGTGCCAGGCTTTCCTCTTAATTTCTTTACTGCATCGTTTAAGGTAATATTGCGGGTTAACTGTCCATCGATCTTTACAATGCGGTCATTGGGTTTTATCCCTGCTTTCCAGGCAGGTGTATCCTCAATAGGGGTAACTACAGTCAAAAGCCCTTCTTTTATAGTAATTTCTAATCCCAGTCCACCGAATTGTCCTTCGGTATCTACTTTTAATTCATTATAACTTTCCGGGTCAAGAAATTGACTATGCGCATCTAAGCTGGAAAGCATCCCTTTTAATGCTCCATAGATAAGATCCTTATAAGAAACCTCCTCTACATAATCACTATCTATTATCCCTAAAGCAGAGGAAAAAAGTTCAATTTTTTGATAAAGTTCATCTTTTTTCTTACGTTCTGTATTGGATAAGGAGAGTATACTGATACCAAAGAGAAATAATAAAACAAAAGTACCTATAAAAAAAATATGAGATCTCTTCTGCATCGCCTTTCTCCTTTTTATTTTTAGGTTCGCTTCTTGTAAGCGTAGTCTGGTTTACCAGACGAAGCTTACTTCGTAAGAATTGCTTACCTGCTTAGCGTAGTCTAGTGCCCCTGGGAGGAATCGAACCCGTCGCTCACCTACGTTCGCTCCCCATAGGGAAACCTTATGGTTTCCCCTCTGGCAGTCGCTTACGCTCCTTGTCACCCCTTCCTTTATAATTCTAAAGAACAAACCTTAAGGGGAAAACGGTCTTTTCCCCTTAATCCCGAATGGAGTAACTCAAGACAATAAAACCTTCGCGATGCCGATGCTGTTACTTTTTGTTTTTACTACATTCGGCATAATCCCCTTTTTGGGGTTCGATTCTTGTAAAAAAACCAGACGAAGCTTACTTCGTAAGAATTGCTTACCTGCTTAGCGTAGTCTAGTGCCCCTGGGAGGAATCGAACCCCCAACACAGGGCTTAGGAAGCCCCTGCTCTATCCTATTGAGCTACAGGGGCAATTTTAAAATTTAATCAGAGAAAAAACCGAATAATCTTTTAGTTTTTCTCTTCCTTTTAAATCTGTTAACTCAATCAAAAAAGCAATTCCGATAACTCTTGCTTTTAATTTCTCTACCAACTCCGCTACTGCTTTAGCGGTTCCTCCTGTGGCTAAAAGGTCATCTAATATTAAAACTTTTGCCCCCTCAACTAAAGCATCCTGGTGCATCTCTAAAGTATCGGTTCCGTATTCTAATTCATAAGTTACCGAAATAGTTTTGTAAGGAAGTTTTCCTTTTTTTCTTACTGGGATAAAGCCCGCACCCAATTTATAAGCGACCACTCCGCCTAAAATAAATCCCCTTGATTCTACTGCCACCACATAATCTATTTTTTTATTTTTAAAATTTTTCACCAATAAATCTATCGCTTTTTTAAAAACTTTCTTTTGTTTAAGTAAGGTAGTGATATCTCTAAAAAGGATCCCTTTTTTGGGAAAATCAGGAATATTGCGGATATATTTTTTAAGATCTAATTTCTCCATAATTACTCCTTTATTCGTTTAGTTCGTTAATTTCGTTATTATCGTTTAGTTCGTTATTTTATTTCCTAACTCACCTAACTTCCTAACTCCTACCTACTTTATCTTAATTCTTTTCCCTCCTGTTCCTTTATAAATTTTCTTAATTTCTTTAAAGCCTGCTCCTCAATCTGACGCACCCTTTCGCGGGAGATACCAAATTTTTTGGCAATCTCTGCTAAGGTATGTGTCCTACCATCAGTAATCCCAAATCTCATATCTAAAATTTCCTTTTCACGACTAGACATTTTCTCTAAGAGATTATCAATTCTTTCCTTTTCAATAAGACGGGAGATATCTTTATCGGGAGATTCTACCTTTTGGTTTTCCACTAAATCTTTCACCTGGCTTTCTTCATCGTCACCTACAGGTTCCTCTAAAGATAAAGTAGTACTGGATAGCCAAGAAGTGATCTCTTCAATTTTTTCTTTAGGGATACCCATTTTTTTGGCAATCTCCTCATTGGTGGGAACTCGTTTTAGTTTATGGCTTAATTCTTCCTGAGTTTTCTTCCACTTATGGAGCAACTCATTCATATATACCGGAATGCGAATCATCTTCTGCTGTTCCGTAATGGCACGGGTGATGTTTTGTTTTATCCACCAGGCAGCATAGGTAGAAAATCTAAATCCTTTGCGCGGATTAAACTTATCTACTGCCCGCATTAAACCAATATTTCCTTCTTCAATTAAATCCATCAAAGGGATACCTAAATGGCTGTATCTTTTGGCGATATTGATCACCAAACGTAAATTTGAACGGATAATTCTATCGCGGGCCTCTTTGTCTCCTCTTCTGGCACGCTTACTGAGTTCTATCTCTTCTTCAGGGCTAAGCAGGGGGATATCTTTTATCTCTTTTAAGTACGCCTTTACTGGATCCATCTATTTTTTATTTTTTTCTTTTATCACTGCTTGAGCTGCGGAAAGTCGAGCAATGGGAACTCTAAAAGGAGAACAGCTCACATAATTTAATTTTAATTTATGGCAGATCTCTATGGAACGCGGTTCTCCTCCGTGCTCACCGCATATCCCTACCTCTAAATCTTTGCGCACCTTTCTTCCCCTATCAATTCCAATCCGCATCAATTCCGCAATCCCTTTAGGATCAATGGTCTGAAAAGGATCATCCGCTAATATCCCCTGATTTAAATAAGAGGGCAAGAAACTTCCAATATCATCACGCGAAAAACCAAAACCCATCTGGGTTAAATCATTTGTCCCAAATGAGAAAAATTCAGCTACTTCCGCCAACTCATCTGCAACAAAAGAAGCACGCGGAACTTCCATCATCGTCCCAAACATATATTTTATCTTTTTAAGATTGTATTCTCTTAAAACCTCATTTAAGACCTCATCCACAATCTTTTTCTGTATCCTTAATTCCTTCACATCAGAAACTACGGGAATCATTATTTCAGGATAAGGATTTTTCCCTTCTTTAATTAGTTCTGCAGAAGCAGTAAAGATTGCTTTAACCTGTGTGCGAGTAATTTCTGGATAAGTAACTCCTAAGCGTACACCCCGATGCCCCATCATAGGATTAGCTTCATGAAGAACTTCAGTCCTTTTCTTTAATTCTTCCAAAGTGATACCTAAATCTTGGGCTAATTTTTTAAGTTTTTCCTCATCTTTAGGAACAAACTCATGCAAAGGTGGGTCTAAAAGCCTGATCACTACAGGCATTCCATCCATAGCCTCCAAGGTCTTTTTTATATCTTCCTTCATATAAGGGAAAAGTTCTGCCAAAGCTTTTTCTCTCTCTTCTTTGGTAGAAGAACAGATCATCTTGCGCAAGAGATACAGAGGTTTCTCTGAACCTTCGCCATAAAACATATGCTCAGTCCTAAAAAGACCTATACCTTCTGCACCAAACTGCTTTGCTTTAAGCGCATCCGAAGGAGTATCCGCATTGGTGCGTACCCCTAATTTTTTTACCGTATCAGTGAGTTTTAAGAAATCTAACAGTAATTTGTTCTCCTCAGTAGCATCCATCATCGGAAGTTTTCCCTCATAGACATTTCCTTTGCTTCCGTTAAGAGTAATAAAATCTCCCTCTTTTAAAACCTTTCCCTCAGCATTAAGTTCTTTTCTTTCTAAATCAATCGTAATACCACTAGCACCCACTACACAGCATTTACCCCAACCTCTGGCTACTAATGCCGCATGTGAAGTCATTCCACCGCGGGAAGTCAAAATTGCCTCTGCTGCCCGCATTCCTTCCACATCTTCGGGATTGGTCTCTTCTCTTACCAAAATTACTTTCTTTCCTTGCTTTGCCCATTCTACTGCATCTTGAGCAGTAAAAACAATTTGCCCTGATGCTCCACCTGGACCGGCAGGTAGTCCTTTCGCAATCGGTTTAGTTTGCGCCTCTATTTTTGGATCAATAATCGGATGTAGTAACTCATCCAATTGGGAAGGAGTTACCCGCATAATTGCCTCTTCTTTAGTGATAAGTTTTTCTTTATACATCTCCAAGGCCATCCTTACCGCTGCAGGACCATTACGTTTTCCTACTCGACACTGGAGCATAAAAAGTCTTCCCTTCTCAATGGTAAACTCAATATCCATCATATCGCGATAATGTTTTTCTAAACGCTTCTGATATTCAAAAAGTTCTTTATATACCTTAGGCATTGCCTTCTCTAAGGTAATTAAATCTTTATTGTATTCTGATTTTGAGTATTCATTTATGGGTGCAGGAGTACGGATTCCTGCTACCACATCTTCTCCTTGGGCATTGATCAGGTATTCGCCATAGAATTTCTTCTCACCGGTTCCCGGATTGCGGGTAAAGGCAACACCCGTAGCAGAATCATTACCCATATTTCCAAAAACCATAGTTTGCACATTACAGGCGGTTCCCCAGTCATCAGGAATACCTTCGATTCTGCGATAACTTACCGCACGTTTCCCCTGCCAGGAAGCAAATACCGCACCGATTCCTTCCCAGAGCTGTTGGTTATGGTCATCAGGAAATTCTCTTCCCAAAACCTCTTTGATCTTCTTTTTAAATAGCTCACACAATTTCTTTAGATCCTCAACGGTAAGGTCAGTATCGGATTTATAGCCCTTTTGTTTTTTCATTTCCTCCATTATCTTTTCTAATTGCCGGCGAATCCCTGATTCCTCATCCTTAGGTTCAATCCCGCCTGCCTTTTCCATCACCACATCCGAATACATCATTAGAAGTCTACGATAGGCATCATAAACAAAACGCTCATTACCACTCTGTTTTATTAATCCCGGAATAGTTTTAGTAGTTAATCCGATATTTAAAACTGTTTCCATCATTCCGGGCATTGACCGACGTGCTCCGGAACGCACAGAAACCAAAAGAGGATTTTCCGGATCCCCAAATTTTCTTCCCATAATCTTTTCTACTTTTCTTAATGCTTTTTCCACCTGTTCTTTTAATCCGGGAGGATACTTTTTATTATGTTTATAATAATAGGTACAAACCTCCGTAGTGATAGTAAATCCTGGAGGAACCGGAAGCCTTAAATCTTTGTGTCCGGCCATCTCTGCTAAATTCGCACCTTTGCCTCCTAAAAGTTCCTTCATCTTTTCATTTCCTTCGGCAAAACCTGCTCCAAAGAAATAAACATACTTCTTCGCCATCGCTTAAGATCCCTCCTTTCTTTTATATCTCGTTATTATCGTTAAGTTCGTTATTTTCGTTAATTAACTCAATTAACTAATCACTAATTAACTCCCTAACTCACCTAACTTTACTTAACTCCTAACCCTCACTACTGAATTAGTTTTTCTCTTAAATAATTTTTTAAATTATCTATTCCAATTCTTTCCTGTAACATCGTATCCCTATCTCTTACAGTTACCTTCTTATCACTTAAAGATTCTACATCCACAGTGACACAGAAAGGAGTGCCTACTTCATCTTGTCTACGATAAAGTTTTCCAATGGCTGCGGTATCGTCATAAACTGTAAAAAAACTTTTCTTTAAATCTTGTGTGATTTTTTTGGCTAATTCTACTAATTCCGCTCTATTTTTTAAAAGGGGAAATACCGCTACTTTTATTGGAGAAAGTTCATGATGTAATTTTAAAACCACCCTTATATCATCTTTGACTTTTTCTTCACAATAACTATCTACCAAAAAAGCCAAAAAACTTCTATCTACTCCACCAGAAGGTTCAATAATGTAAGGATAAAATTTTTCTTTGGTAACATCATCAAAGTACCTTAAATCTTTTTTGCTTAATTCCGAATGTTTTTTTAAATCAAAATCAGTGCGGTTGGCAATCCCTTCTAATTCTGACCAACCAAAAGGAAAGTTATATTCAATATCCGTGCAGGCAACCGCATAATGGGCAAGTTCATCTTTTGAATGCGGTCTTTTTCTTAAATTCTCTTTTTTTATTCCCAAATTTATATACCAATTAAAACGCTCCTCAATCCACTCATTAAATTTCTCTTCGGCATCTTTGGGATGAACAAAGTATTCAATCTCCATCTGCTCAAATTCCCTTGTTCTAAAAATAAAATTCCCTGGGGTAATCTCATTTCTAAAGGCTTTACCAATCTGGGCTAAACCAAAGGGAAGTTTTGGATGCTTTGTATCTAAAATGTTTAAAAAATTTACAAACATACCTTGGGCGGTTTCCGGACGAAGATAAATCTTTGATGCCTCATCCTCTAAAACCCCTAAACGGGTCTCAAACATCAAATTAAAAGGCCTTGCCTCAGTAAGTTGACCACCGCATTCAGGACATTTTGTTTTATCTAAAAGATCCACTGTCTTAAAGCGCTTCTTACAGGATTTGCAGTCACTCTTTAAATCATAAAAATTATTTATATGTCCACTTGCCTGCCAAACTTTAGGATGCATAAAGATGCTGGCATCCATACCAAAGATATCATCACGCTCATAAACATTTGCTTTCCACCAAGCTCTTTTTATATTATTTTTTAACTCTACCCCATAAGGACCATAATCCCAACTATTCGCCAACCCTCCATAGATTTCTGAAGACTGGAAAATAAAACCTCTGCGCTTACATAAAGAAATAATCTTATCCATTAAATCAGCCATAGTCTCATCCCAATTTTTAAAAAAGATTTTACCACAATTTTTAATTTTTTCTATCTATATTTTCGTTATTATCGTTATTCTGATTAAAATAACCTAAATCCGAACTACCAAGGTCGGAACTCGTATTTAGAAATATCAAATTTTACCGGATTTATATTCTCCGATTACTTTTAATACAAGGTCACTTGCTTTTACAGATAAAATTTCAGGCATTATTATTTCCCTCTTTATTTTTTGCCCAATTATTGCCCTTTTCTTGCCCAATTTACCCAATTATTGCCCTTTTGATAATATAGAATGTGCCTTTGCCTTTTGTTCCAATCTTTTCAAATACATTTTTTTGAACAAGAGCATCCAAATCATTAGTAGCAGTTCGTTTTGAGACTTTATAAAGATTCTGATATTCCTTGTTGGTAATTTTTCCACTAGCTTTTGTGTATAAAACTGCTCTTACCTGTCTTGTATTCAAGCCAAGTTTTTTAAGATACTCTTCAGTAAAAATGTCTTTTCTAAACCTAACAAATATACTTGTTCCACTTATCCCAATCTCCGCTTCTGGCAATCTCCATTCTTTGCACCAGTCAAAAATAGGGTACTTATTTTTATCTTAAGATTTTGTTAATATTGTTAACTTCGTTTAGTTTGTTATTATCGTTATTTTCGTTTAGTTCGTTAATATCGTTATTTTTGTTATTTTACTTCCTTAAAACCTTAACACCTAAATACCTTAATACCTAAACACCTAACTTCCTAACTTTACCTAACTCCCTAACTCACCCAACTTCTTTAATTCTTCTTCTTTTATCGTAAAACTATGCTCTTGTGTAGGAAATTTTTCTTCTATAACTTCCGCTTTATATTCCTGAATTGCCTTTAAAATAAGTTCGGAAAGATTTATGTACCTTTTGACAAATTTTGGCTTAAACCGTTCAAATAAACCCAAAAGGTCATGCGTCACCAAAACCTGTCCATCACAGAAAATTCCTGCACCAATGCCGATCGTAGGTACCTTTAACTTCTCAGTAATCATTTTAGCAATCTTATCCGGAACGCATTCTAAAACAATAGAAAAACAGCCTAATTTTTCCAAAGCTTCTGCCTGTTCAATTAGTCTCTTGGCGGTTTCTGCATCTTTACCTTGAACTTTAAAGCCTCCTAATTTATCTGCGGTCTGGGGAGTAAGTCCGATATGCCCCATTACCGGAATACCTTCTTTAATAATTGCCTCGGTAACCTCTAAACATCTATCAAACCACTCTAATTTTACCGCATCACAATTTGCCTCCTCGATAAATCTTTTGGCATTTTTTACTGAATTTTTAATGTCTAATTGATATGCTTCATAAGGCATATCTCCGATTACCAAAGCATGTTTTACCGCTCTGCTTACTGCCTTGGCATGATGTAACATCTCATTCATTCCGACCTGGGTTGTCGACTCTAAACCCAATACTACATTTGCTACGGAATCTCCTACCAAAATCATATCAACTCCTGCTTTATCAATTAACAGAGCCAAAGGATAATCGTATGCGGTAAGCATAGTAATTTTTCTTTTTCCTTTTAAAGAAACTATATCCTTAACTTTAATTTTATCATCCATTTTTCTTCCTTTCTTTAAAAACTACATCCTCTATCCCGGCATTATATCTTTTTAGTAAACTTTTCGATTTCTCTATTCCCAAAACAAATAAAGCGGTGGCTAAAGCATCCGCAGTCAAACAGTCATCCGCTACCACAGTAACCGAACTTATCCCGGATTCAGCTGGAAAGCCAGTTCTGGGATCAAAGATATGACCGTAAGTTTTATTATCTTTTAAAAAATAACTTTCATAATCTCCAGAGGTGGCTACTGCTTTATCCTTTAACCTAATTACCTTTCTTATTTTTTTCTGAAAAGGCTCTCTGATTCCTATCTGCCATAACTTACCAAACTTATCTCCCAAACAGTATATATCTCCTCCCGCATTAATTAAGGCATTTCTTATCTTTTTTTCTTTTAATCTTTTAATTGCACAATCAACAGCATATCCTTTGGCAATCGCTCCCAAATCTATACACATATTTTTTTCTTTAAATTCTACTATTCTATTTTCCTCATCCATTAATATTTTATCTGAACCTACTAACTCCAAAACTTTTTGAATTTCATCATCTGTGGGGACTCTATAATTGCGCGTATCAAATCCCCAGAGTTTAAGCAAAGGACAAACCGTAATATCAAAAGCACCTTCGCTTTCTTTATAAAATTCTTTTGCCTTTTTAATTATTAAAAAAGTTTCTAAACTTACCCTTGCTTTGCCTTCTCTATTTAATAAAGAAATTTCGCTGTTTGGGTTATATTTACTTAAAAGTAGCTCTATCCTTTTCATCTCATCAAAAGCAATCTTTATTGCTTCTTTACTATCAGCGATTATCTCTACATAGGTTCCCATCAAAAGTTGGGTTTGACTATAAAGCCTTGATTGTTTTATACAACTAACAAAAAATAAAGAAGATATAAACAAAATTAAAAACCTAAAGATTTTCATTTCTTTATAATTTTTAACAACTCTTGCCATTCAAATGTATTTAAAACATTCTCCTTTTCTAACCATCCTCTTCGGGCAACTGCTACTCCTAAATGCATCGCCTCCATTTGTTCTAATGTATGCGCATCTGTATCTATGACTAATTTTACCTTTGCTTCTTTTGCCATCTTTGCGTAATTATCATTTAAGTCAAGCCGCTGAGGAAAGGCATTTATCTCTAAGGCGGTATGGGTATCTCTACAAACTTTAAGGATTTTCTCAAAATCAATCTCATAAGCATCGCGCACTCCCCAAAGTCTTCCGGTAGGATGGGCAATAATATGTACGTATTTATTTTGACAGGCTTTGATAATCCTTGAAGTAAGTTTTTCCTTTGATTGTTTAAAACCCGTATGGATAGCTGCAATCACAATATCAAATTCTTTTAAAATCTCATCTTTATAATCAAGATTTCCTTCTGAATCTATATCCACCTCTGTCCCAAAAAGAACTTTAAAATCCTTTAATTTTTTATTTAAGTTTTCGATCTGTTGTTTTTTCTTTCTTAAACTATTCAGATCCAGGCCACCCGCTACCTTAAGACTCTGGGAATGGTCAGTAATCGCTACATAGGAATAATTTTTCTTTTTAGAATATTCTACAATTTCTTCAATCGTATTTCCTCCATCTGACCATTGAGAATGGACATGAAGATCTCCTCTTATATCTTTTTCCTCTACTAAAATAGGTAAAGAAAATTTTAATGCTAACTCTACCTCGCCTGTATCTTCCCTTAATTCTGGTGGAATATATGCCATTTTAAAAAATTTAAATATCTCCTCTTCGGTTTTCCCCACTAAAAATTTATCATTTTTAAATACTCCGTATTCATTTATCTTTAGTCCTTTTTTTATCGCCAGTTTTCTTAATTTGATATTAAAATTCTTTGAACCGGTAAAATAAAGCAGGGCTGCTCCAAAAGATTTTTCCTCTACTACCCGACAGTCCACCTGTATATCTCTATCTGTACGCACCGATGCCTTAGTTTCACCTTTAGCCAAAACCTCTGAAACCTGAGGCAAAGACACAAACTTATCCATTACTTTTTGAGGCTTATCGGAAATTACCAAAATATCAATATCCCTTATGGTGTCTTTTTTTCGACGCAGGCTTCCGGCAGGAGAAATCATCTTTACTTCTGCTAAACTTTTAAGTGGTTTGATAAATTCATCCGCAATCTGTAAAGCCTCTGCCAAAGGGATGCGCTCTTTTCCTTTTTTTAAAATTTCAATACCTTTTTTAATATTTTCAATCGTTTTTTCTTTAATCCCAAATATACCCTTAATTTTATCCTGTTGGATTGCCTTCTCTAAATCCTGGATGCTTTTAATATTTAATTTCTCATATAAAAGTTTTGCAGTTTTAGGTCCTACGGAAGGGATTTTAAGTAAATCTAAGAGCCCTTCAGGAATAGTTTTTTTTAATTCTAGGTATGATTTAAGGGTTCCGGTAGAAACAATCTCTTTTATTTTTTCTGCTAAATCTTTTCCTATCCCGGGAATCTCTAAAAGCTTATCTTTTTTTATAAGTTCTTCTATATCCTCGGTTATGCTTTCTATATTCTGGGCTGCTTTTTCATAGGCACGGATACGAAAGGGATTATCCCCTTTTATCTCTAAGATTTTGGCAATATTGCGAAAAATCTCAGCAACTAAAAGATTCTTCATCTTTTAACTAACCCTTAAATTATAACTTGCCTCAATTGTCTTTACCAAATCCAAAAGCACAGAATTTACCGGAACCGGAATTCCCAATTCCTGCCCCATCCGCACAATCACCCCATTTATAGCGCATATCTCTGTGCGTTTATTTCTTAAAACATCCTGAAGCATACTGGAGACATTTTCCTTTGTCGCCTCGCATACCGCCTCTACCTTTGCTAAAGGGTCATCATAGATAAGTTTTATCCTTTTCCTTTTGGCAATCCGAATCGCTTCAGTAACCGCCTCTCTTAATATCCGGCGTGTCCCTTCAAACTCAATTAATCTTCCATTGTTAAGTCGAGTAATCGCAGTCAAAGCGTTTATCCCCACATTGATGATCAATTTTGACCAAAGCAGGCCTTTTATATCTCGGGATATCTTTGTAGGCAGACCTGCTTTGTTAAAAATTTCTCTTATCTGACGCATCTCTACCGGAATGCGTCCATCGATTTTACCGATTATTGTCTCTCCTTTTCCCGCATGCCGGATATGTCCTTCTTTTAATAAGGTTGCTCCCTGATTAGTCACTCCCGCAATTACCTTTTCTTGGCCAATAATTTCTCCAATTGTCTCAATATTTCCTAAACCATTCTGTAAAGTAAGCACCACAGTATCTTCACCGATTATCGGTTTAATAGATAAAGAGGCATTTTGGGTATCGTAGGATTTTACTGCCAGAATTACTAAATCAGGATTTTTAATTTCGCCTACATCAGAAGTTACCTTTACTTTCACCTGCCAATTACCGGAAATTCCTTCTACAATTATTCCCTGTTGATTTAATCTTTGAGCGCGTTCTTTATTTTTATCTAAAAGCCAAAGGTCTTCTTCTACCTTAGATAAAAATGCACTAAAAAGACAACCGATGGCACCCGGCCCAACCACTACTATCTTCATTTTTATTTCCTCCTCATTTAAATTGTTATATTGCTATGCTGATGATTGGTTAATTTCGTTATTTTCGTTAATTAACTCAATTAACTAATCACTAATTAACTTCTTAACTCCCTAACTCCCTAAACTCCTGACTGCTACCTACTAATTAATTCTTCAGTTACTTTCAAAGATTTTATTTTTCTCTCCAAATGAAACTCAAAGAATACCTCCAAAATATAATCTATTTCCCTTTTGATCTGGGGGTTTATTCCCAAGCGTAGGTTATTTTCTAAATCGTTCTTTTCTATATGTAAAATAGTAGCCACTGTTCCTCGGTAAACCGGTCTTGCCTTTAAATCCTTTTTTTGACAACTTGCACAAAGAAGTCCGCCCAAACTTATGCTAAATCTTGCCTGCGTGTTTATTTTTTCTTGACAGATGATACAGGAATTTAAATGCGGTTTAAAACCACACAGATTTAATAATTTTATTTTAAAAATGGTAATAATTTTATCCGCATAAGGATATTCACAAAGTGCTTTAAGTGAATTTAAACCAAGATTAAAAATATCCTCATTAGGGTCCTCCAAAGGCATAACCATATCCAGAAGTTCCATTATTGTATTGGCAGAAGAAATTTTCTCAAGATTTACTCTTATCGGGTCAAAATTATCTTTCAAATCACAGGCACTGGCTAAATGTAAAGTGGTATTTTTCTTTTTATAAAATATTATCTCATTGTAGGAAAACGGCTCAAGGGGAGATGAGAATTTTTTCTGGTCGGTCTTTATACCCTTAAAAATAAGATTTATTTTCCCATAGTCCTTAGTATAAAAATGCGCAATCAGACTGGTCTCGCCATAATCAAATTTCTTAATTACCAATCCTTCAGTTTTGACTAAAGCCATAATTAATTTATTGGGATTTTGTATTTTGAATAGATATAAGCACAGGCCTTATTTAGAAGAAATTTTTGTCTTCTGGCCATTATTTCTTTATCCTTTTTATTTTTATCGCTGTATCCTAATATATGTAAAATGCTATGAATTATATAAAGCATTACCTCACCGGCAAAGGAATTCTTGTAAACTCGAGCGTTTTCTTTGGCTATCGGCAAACAGATAAATATCTCTGCCAGAATCTGTTTTTTATTATCGCTTAAATTAAAACAGAGCACATCTGTAGGGTAATCTCTTTTTAGATAAATTCGGTTCAGTTTCTTAATTCGCCTCTTATCTACAAAATAGACATTAATCTGCGCGGGTTTTATTTTAAGACAGTTTAAAAGATAAAGAATAGTCTCTTTAAATATCTTCTCTCTAAGTGGAGTTCTATTCCTATCTAAATTTTCTACCACTACCTGCATTAAATATCTTACTTAATTAGACAAAAACATTTAGTTATTAAGTGGTCCCTTTTTTAGGATAGGTTATCCTTGTATGATACATAGAGGTAAGTATCCTAATAAAAACCTCCGCTATCTTTTCTAAATCTTTTAAGGTAAGGTCGCATTCATCAAGCTGTCCATCTATGAATTTATTATTGATGATGCGATGAACCAATTCTGCAATCCTTGAAGGCGTAGGCTCGCGCATAGCACGCGAAGCTGCCTCTACAGAATCTGCCAAAAGCACAATGGCTGTCTCCTTGGTTTTAGGCTTTGGCCCGGGATAGCGAAAAGACTCATCATCAAATTTATCCTCTTTTTCAATATTTTCTAATGCCCTGATATAAAAATAATAGACAAGACTGGTCCCATGATGTTGGGAAACAAAATCAATTATACGTTTATTTAATTTATATTTTTTGGCCAGCTCTATACCTTCTTTTACATGATTTATAATTATTAACTTACTTAAAGAAGGAGAAAGTTCCTCATGAAAGACCTTGCCTAAAGGCTGGTTTTCAATGAAGTATTGGGGTTTAGTAATCTTTCCGATATCATGGTAATAAGCTCCGATACGACTAAGTAATGCATCTGCACCGATCGCTTCGCTGGCTGCCTCAGAAAGATTGCCTACAATTAAACTATGATGGTAGGTTCCTGGAGCATTGAGAATCATCTGCTTTAAAAGTGGATTATTTAAATCGGATAATTCTAAAAGACTGATATTGGTGATCCTGTCAAAAAGATATTCAAACAAAGGCAGTACTCCTGAAACGATTATACCGCAGACCCAACCATTTAAAAAAAATAGAACATAATCCTTGGGATTTTCAACTTTAAAATTATACATAAATAGAATACCGATAGACTGAACTAATCCCGCAAGCATCCCTGCCTGAATAACCTTTACTCTTTTTCTTACTTTCCAACTGGCTAAGGTTGCAACGATCCCACTACTAAAAACAATTATACCCCAGAAGAGATTATTCAACTGAAAAGAAAATGTAACTGCCAAAATCAAAGACATAATCAAAGAAACCTCCAAGTCAGAGAAGATAATGGTTACCAAAAGCGGAATTAAAGAAAAAGGGATAAAATACAGTAGCTGGTGATTTCTTAATAGTATATCCGAGATAAATAAAAACAAAAGATATAATAAAACTAAATGGGAAAAATGACAAGGTAGTTTTTTACCCATTTTTTCTCTAAAAAGTAAATAGGCTAATATAGAAGCCAAAAAAATAACTATCAGCGGGTTCATCCTTAAGATATTTACATCCAGAACAAAGATTATTACCAAAAAAATAAGGAAAAATAAATTACTTATTAGATTTGGTCTCATACGCCTCAATAATTCTCTGCACCAAAGGATGTCTTACTACATCTTTACCCGAAAGATAAATAAATTTTATCCCTTCAATATCCTTTAAAATCTCCTGCGCTTGAATCAAACCAATAGGTTTTCCCTTCGGCAAATCGCTTTGAGTTATATCTCCGGTAATCACTGCTTTAGAATCAAATCCTAAACGTGTTAAAAACATCTTCATCTGCTCCGCAGTGCAGTTCTGCGCCTCATCTAAGATAATAAAAGCATCGTTTAAGGTTCTGCCCCGCATATAGGCAAGGGGAGCCACCTCAATTATTCCTGTCTCTAAATACCTTTCAATCTGCTCTGCTTCCATCATATCATAGAGGGCATCATAGAGGGGTCTTAAATAGGGAGAGATCTTCTCATACATATCCCCGGGTAAAAACCCTAAGGATTCTCCTGCTTCAATTGCGGGACGGGTAAGAATGATCCTTCTTACCTCACTTTTTCTAAATGCCTCTACTGCGCAAGCCATAGCCAGATAGGTTTTTCCTGTTCCCGCAGGCCCGATAGCAAATACAATATCGTAGTTTCTTATTGCCTCTACATAATCTCTTTGTCCTTTGGTGCGCGGGCTAATCTGTTTGGTAGAAAAAGAAAAAATCATCCCTTTATTCTGCATCTCATTATATTTTATTTGGTCCTGTCTAAAAGTATTTATAAGATAAAATAACTGTTTGCGGTCAATCTCCTTATGACCTGCTCGGATAGATTCTAAAAGATACTCCAACAGGGCAGTAACTTTTTCTAAATCTTGACTTTCTCCGGTTATCCTTAAAGAGTCGGGCTTAACCGATATGTTTACCCCAAATTCTTCTTCTATGGTTTTTATATTGTTATCATAAGGTCCAAAGAGTAACTGCAGTTCTCGGGAGTTATTTATACGAATTGTCTTTTGCATAGATTACTTAAGATTCTCTTGAGGCTCTTTTTTCTTTTCCACAGGTATATTGATTACCTGACCGGGATAAATTTTGTTGGGGTCTTTAATTATATCTTTATTTGCCTCATATATACGGTACCATAAACGCGTGGAGCCGTAAAACTTCTGAGAAATCTTCTGTAAAGTATCACCGTTTTCTACCTTATATTTTTCAATAGACTTTGGGAGAGAAATTTCTTCCTTCGCTTCTGGGAGGAGAGTTTTTCTTTCAATATAACCCAAATTTCCCCACAACTCTTTGTCCTCAAGTTTTGCCCTTGTCTTTCTTGGCGTAATTAACTTTTTAAATTCTCTCACTGAAGGTAATTCTACTTCTACCTGTTGAACAGTGCGGGTGGGTTTTTTCTCGAAGACCTGCTCTTTGGGTGAGCCCTGAAGATATCCCCGGTTTCCTGAGATTTCTTGATCAACCCTGTCTTTAGTTATCTTATATGTTCTTACTGTGCATCCTAATAAAAAAACAGAGATTACCCATACTAAACTAAAAACTTTTTTCATTTCTTCCTCCTCTTTTTATCTATTTTTATCTTTAATTCCGCTAATTGTCTTTCCTCTACTTGCGCAGGCGCACCGGTCAAAGGGCAAATTCCTTTCTGGGTTTTGGGAAAAAGTATAACTTCTCGGATACTTTCTTGGCCTGCTAAAATACTTATAAATCTATCCAAACCAAAGGCAATCCCGCCGTGCGGAGGAGCCCCAAATTTAAACGCCTCCAGCAAAAAACCAAAACGTTGGTAAGCTTCGGTTTTTTTTAATCCAATAATCTTAAATATCTTTTCCTGTAAATCTGACTGATGGATACGAATAGAACCTGAGGCAATCTCCACTCCATTTAATACTAAATCATAGGAACGCGCCCTTACCTCTTGGGGGGTCTTTTCCAAAATAGCGATATCTTCATTTTTGGGTGCAGTAAAAGGATGGTGTTCGCTTTCCCATCTTTTCTCATCTTGGTTATATTTAAAAAGCGGAAAATCTACAACCCAGACAAAAGAAAATTCATTCTGATTTTGTCTTAAATCCGGTTTATCAGTATTATATTTCTCTACTGCTTCTTTATAACTGATCCGTTTAAATGGTATAGGGATATCTATCTGTTTAGTTTTTTTAAAAATTTCCTGCATAAGTCTTTCACTAAGACCAAATATATCTTCTTCTTCTACAAAGGACATCTCCAAATCTAATTGGCTGAACTCTGGCTGGCGGTCCTGTCTTAAATCTTCATCCCGGAAACAAACTGCCAACTGATAATAGCGGTCAAAGCCTGCCACCATCAAAATCTGCTTGAATAACTGGGGAGATTGAGGAAGCGCATAAAAAGAACCCGGATTAAGCCGAGAGGGAACCAAAAAATCCCTTGCGCCTTCAGGGGTAGACTTGGTGAGAAAAGGAGTGCTACATTCCAAAAAACCTTCCTTATCTAAAAAGTCTCTTGCTATTTTATATACATTGTGTCTTAAGAGAAAATTATTTAGGGTATCCTTTCTTCTTAAATCTAAATATCTATATTTTAATCTTAACTCTTCAGAAACCTTATCCGCTTCTTCTATATCAAAAGGTAGACTTTCTGAAACACTAAGGATCTCTAATTCTTTTGCCTCCAATTCAATTTGACCCGTAGAAATATTAGGATTTTCCGTTCCTTTTGGTCTTAAATTTACTTTTCCCTTTACCCTTAAGACAAATTCCAAACGGATATCCTTTGCCTGGGTATATGCCTGAGAGGAAACCGCAGGATGAAATACTACTTGGGTAAAACCATACCTATCCCTTAAATCCACAAAGATAAGTTTACCGTGGTCACGACGCGCCTTAACCCAACCGCATAAAATTACTTCTTTGCCTACATCCGTCTGATTTAATTCTCCACAGGTATGTGTTCTTAACATAAAAATTCCTTCGGATTATTAATTAATTCTTCAAGTCCTACCTCTTTCTGCGTTCCCTTTTGCATATCTTTTAATTGCAAAATCCCTTTCTTTAATTCTAAATCTCCTAAAATAATTACAAATTTTACCTTCAAAGCATCTGCCCTTCTTAAGGCTGCCTTCAGAGATTTCTCTTGATAATCCGCATCTGCAGAGATATTATTTTGCCGTAAGCTCCTCAATATCTTAAGCATTTGTTTTTGGGATTCTTTCCCTAAACCAATCACAAATACCTGAAGGGGATTTAGAGAAAAATCTTTATGCTTTACGACCAGAAATACTCTTTCTAAACCCAAGGCAAAACCGGCTGCGGGCTTGGGAGGCCCTCCTAATTCCTCAATTAGGTTGTCGTACCTTCCGCCTGCGCCGATGGCATCCTGACTGCCTAAATCGGAGTGGGTAATTTCAAATACGGTGCGGGTATAATAATCCAAACCCCTTACCAAAAAAGGAGAAACTTCGTATCCTATATTTAAACTGTCCAGTCCTTCTTTTACTTCCTCAAAGTGAAGTTGGCAGTCCTTGCAGAGATAATCCTTGCCTAAATTAAGTCCTCTTAGAATCTGCTGACAATTTTTATTTTTACAATCGAGGATCCTTAAGATATTAGTTTTGTATCTTTTCTGACAATCCAAACATAAATCTTTAATTTTCCCTTCCAAAGCCTTCTTTATTAATAAAGCGAACTTCTTTTTATCTTGGCTACAGCCCAAACTATTTATATTTATTTTATAACCCTCTACGCCAAAATTTATTAAAAGTTCTTCTGCCAGCATAATCAATTCCACATCTAAATAGGAAGAAGCCGAACCAATTGCCTCCACTCCCAAATGATGAAACTGCCTTAATCTTCCCTTCTGGGGTCGCTCTGCACGAAACATCGCGCCTATATAAAAAAATTTTACAAAATCTTTTTTCTTGTCTAAGTTATTTTCTAAATAAGCCCGCACTACCGGAGCAGTCCCCTCAGGTCTTAATACGATATGTTCTTTTTCTTCTGTATCGGAAACCGCTCTTTTTACCAAAAACATCTGCTTATTGACTACTTCGCTTGCGCTTCCTAAGGAACGGTTAAATAATTCTATATTTTCAATTAAAGGGGTGCGGATCTCCTCATATCCGTAATTAGAAAGGATCTTGCGCGCTTTGATCTCTATATCTTGCCAGAAAAATATCTCGGGACAAAATATGTCTTTGGTCCCGCGCACAGATTTATACATCTTAAGAAGTTATCTCTTTTTCTTTGGGAGCCTTATTTTAAAACACATATAAGAAATGTAAATCTCCTTACGCGGATACAACTATTTAATCCTTTTCTTCATCTCCAAACCAGGTTTGAAAACCACTACTCGGCGAGGAGGGACGGGAACTACCTGTTCGGGTTTCTTGGGATTCCTTCCGGTACGCGCCTTTCTCTGCTTTATCTTAAACACGCCAAAATTCCTTAATTCAATCTTTTCTCCTTTTTCCAAGGCAGAAATTATATGATCAAATACTTTCTGCACAACTTTTTTTACATCTATCTGTTTAATTTGGGTTTCATCAGAAATCTTTAAAACTAAATCTTTTTTGGTCATAGAAACCTCCTCTTTTAAACATAAATAATTTATCAATAAAAACTTATGATGTCAAGTAAAAATTAGGGACGGTTTGTAAAGTTCATAGACATGGGTAACGCTTTTGCTTTTTATTTGTTATAATAAAAAGCATAAAAAAATCTTAATTTGAAAGGAGGTTACCCATGCCTAAGTATTATTTACAGAGGTTAATCCGTATGCGTTTAGCCTGGATGTTAATGTATGAACAACGTATAAAAAATGTTTCATTTATCTGTCGGCATTTTGGCATATCCAAGAAGACCTTCTATAAATGGCG
>Ga0207433_10002451_pt1 | contig 37878 bp, 29 predicted proteins | sample YelNatPaOPGAMG01_FD_187559 | JGI IMG/M metagenome (GOLD analysis project Ga0207433, IMG submission 187559) | Hot spring thermophilic microbial communities from Obsidian Pool, Yellowstone National Park, USA - OP-RAMG-01 (SPAdes) (version 3) | ecosystem: Environmental > Aquatic > Thermal springs...
GTCTAGGGGGTCTTCAGGGAGGAGAAGGAGGTCCGTTTTAACCTCTGTTCCAGAGATTATGCCCAGTTGGGTCAGAGTTTTCTTCGTCCTCACCAGGGTCGGGTAGGGGACCTTAGTCGCCTTTGCGATTTCCCTGATGCTCGTGTTTTTCAGAGCGAAGTTCAGAAGGATCAACCTTGCAGCCTTGAACCTGAGAAGCTTGTCGACCCGTGCATCGTAAACGTTCAAGAGAACGTAACCGTTAGCGACGGCTTGAGTTGGTTTATACTCGTATTGGTCCTTTAGGACGAACCCGGCGTTTGCAAGGTCATTGAGCATAGACCACGCAGCCTTCACCCCGAAACCAAAAGCGTTCCTAACTTGCGCGGCTGATGTGCGCCGGTTTTGCGCAATATGGCTCAGAACTACACCTATGCGTTCGTGCTTAAACAACACGTCGGCTTGGTCGAAGGATATTTTAACCCACATTCGTCCACCTCCATCATTTTAGAAAAACGCTGGGGACCATTGAGTCAAAGTTATCACCACAGGAAAAATCAACATGCCTGGCAATAAAAAGGTTTATCACCACAGGAAAAATCAACATGCCTGGCAACAAAAAAGTTTATCGTTTTAGGAAAAGAGTTTATGCGAGGAAACTACTTGATGTCTTCGCATTTCTGTTTATAGTATTGAGTGTACGTCCGGGAAACGTTTGCCAATATTTTCATCACCTCCCTTGTGGCTACTTCTATTTCCACGATTTTATTTTCTTCTATTTTCTTCTTCATAGCTTTCACCTCCTTTTAACTGGCTTCGGAAAGGACACACAAAGTTGGTCGCTCCGCTAAATCAGGCGCTTGTGAAGAGGGAGATGTGAAAGGATAATGTCAGAGGCTGACGTACGCGCCGTTGCCCTTTCGGGTTACATACGCCAGCAGCTCTACGGCGGTTTTCGCCTTCGCTTCCTCGACCACCAGATGCCTCATCATGTCGCATCCTGGAGCTTTCACAATCGCAAAAGGGTTTTCAGCTAGGACGTCGATAAGCTTGACCGTTTCCGGCTTCTCTCCACCGGCTGCAAACCAGTTTACCACGTAGCTTCCAACCTCGGAGAAGTCGCATAGCAACGCGCGTTCGTCGCGATAGACGACCCAGCCGAACGTGTCCAACGTCAGTTCTCCGTCGCCGTAGAGCACGATTTCCCTTACTTCCGGCTTCAGTCCAGTTTGAGGCGTCATGAGGCGCTACCAATCCATTCTTCTATTAAGGTCCTTTTTACATACGGGTTTTCCCACGAACATGACCCCGTCTTCAACTTCCTTCCATGAGAGCCTCTTGCCGCAGTCGCTGCAGTAGATCCCCTGCCTTATCTTTTCTTCCCAATAGTTTTCCAAAGCCTCTTTGTACTCCCAGTCGCTGTACTCCCCTTCATCCGCTTCCCTCCGGAGTTCCCTCAACTCTTTTCGCGGTACGAAGCTCTCAAGGTACTGTATGACAAACTTGCCGAGCGCAAGCTCCCGACTTTAGTCGTGGAGTTAGCGAGGCTTAGTAAACCTTAAACATTGTTCAACCAATATGGCTTTTGTCCCCACGACAGCAGGTAGAATGAGTGGGCGTGTTTGTCTGGATGTTCCGAAAACCCGAATAAGGCTCCAGACATTAAAAGGGAGGGGGTTCGGGTAAGCCGCGCGCTGCTGAACGTTGCAGTCTTTGCTAAAACGTAGCCGTGAAAAGGTCTCCTTGGAGACCAGCGGTAGCACGTCCATGGCAGGGCGTTTGCTCTCTAAGCGGAGCCGCAAGCTGTGAAGCTTAACTGAAGCAAGAATCTCCCAGCTTCAGCCGTGGAGAGTGTCAAATGTCGTTTCTCTTGCGACACCAGCTTCTGGAGTGCCTTCGCGTACTTTAAGGTATTGCCTCACGGTTTCGTGGCTTACGCCGAACCATCGGCGAGATCATACAGGCTCGACCCTTGGCGCAAGGTAGAAAGTCAGCCTCGCAGTCGACTGGTACTACCGAAGAGCAAGCAAGAGCGCTAGGCTGGGACTTTCAGTTCACGCTTCATTGTTTTTAACTCTGCAACTGCGCGCTTGAAAAGCTGTACTACGACTTCGACTGCAACTTTCAGTTCACGCTTCATTGTTTTTAACTCTGCAACATAAAGCCTACTGAAGAGTAAACCACTCCTGACTTTCACACTTTCAGTTCACGCTTCATTGTTTTTAACTCTGCAACTTCATTTAAGTTATATTAGACCATAACTGCCTTAGACTTTCAGTTCACGCTTCATTGTTTTTAACTCTGCAACGCCTTTTTTATCTGCGGAATAGCGCGCTGCAAACTGGGCCTTTCAGTTCACGCTTCATTGTTTTTAACTCTGCAACTGCGCGCTTGAAAAGCTGTACTACGACTTCGACTGCAACTTTCAGTTCACGCTTCATTGTTTTTAACTCTGCAACCTTTCGCTGCAAACCGTGAACCTCGGCACGTACACTATTACTTTCAGTTCACGCTTCATTGTTTTTAACTCTGCAACCCGACCGCTTTCCTTTCGCCTTTTTCGCTTTTCGCCTTGCCTCTGCGCCTTCCAGCGCTTCGTCCCCGATTATCAGTATATTGCTTCAGCCTTTTAAAGGATAATCGAACCCATGCTTAAATACTCACACGTTTTTTGTTATTGGTGATTACGTGGGTAGAAAACGCAAAGTTGCGTTGGGAACTTTTGAGGATATAGTTGAGAGAGCTGTTGAGAAGCTTGAAGGTGGAGGAGAACTGGCTGAGGACGAGCTGAACCTCTACGTGCAGAAGCGCGTGTTGAACCATATGGAATGCGCGGATGCGCTTGTGCTCCACGGGCTTGTGCGCAACCTCGGCGCTGTGCACTTCGGAGCTGCCGAGAAGCCCGACGACAATACGGTTGGAGTTTTGAAGGACACGGTTGGCAGGCCTGTTCTGCCTGAAGCGCCGTTCAAAGGAGCAATGCGCAGCTACCTACTCGCGGTTTCCAAAAGCTACGGCGTAGGCGACGCAGCCGCGTGCAAGAAGCCTGTCGAAGGAGGCTACCTCGACTGCGGAACCTGCCTAGCCTGCGGAATCATGGGGTACATGAGGCCGAAGGGGGAGAGCTATAAGTCAAGGGTTCTGGTCACGGTGGGCGCGCCGAAGGCGAACCCGGTTGTCTACCGCAAAGCAGGCATAGTGAGAGATCCGACAACGAACACAGTCAGGGGACGCGACGTGAAAGCCACGATAAAAGAGGAAGGCAAGAAAGATGCCGCAGAAAACGGCAAGAAAGAGGCTGCGGAAGGCAAGAAAAGCAAGAGAGAGAAGAAGGCAGCGGTGTTCTACCGCAAGGAATACTTGGCTCCGTCGACGGCTCCGGTGCCTCTTGTTTTGAGGGTTAAGGGCTTCGCCGTTGCTGAGGTTGGCTTGGTCGTTCAAGCGTTTTACCATGCGCTGGCAGTTGACGGCGTAGGGGGAACTGTTTGGACGCCGACTTGGAAGGAGGACCCGAAGTCGTGGAGGCTGACGCGCATCCCAATGGTCGGCGAGGAAGAGCTGTACACTGGCCCGAAGCTGAAGGAACTGCTCGGCAAAGTTTCATATGCTGCGAAGCTTGCGTTGGACAGGCGCCTCTTCAAGCCTTACATGCTGGCTAAACCGGTTGAGGTCGTTGCACGGTGATAGGTGCAAGGGTCACGCTTAAGGCTTTCAGCCAAGCGCTCTTCCTCAAAACATGCTACAAGCAGGGGAACTTCATACACTACTTCAGCTACGAGTGGATCCCTCAAAGCGCGCTGTACGGAGCCATAAGCGTTGCATCTTCAACCCTCGGCCTGCCCGCTTCAACGCTTGACATGATACACATAACCTCCGCGACGCCAAACTGCCGCACGTGCGGAGGACCAACGTTCTTCACGAAGCCTGGCGTGGCTGAATGCCCAGAGGGACATGGCGCCGCGAAGCCTTGGCACGTCGACCTTCCAAGGGTTCTCAAGAACAGGCAGAGCGGAGGCCTGTGGATATGGGCTTCAGACGGGAACGGAGGGTGGACGGCCGCACCCAACAGGAGAGCTGCTCCCAGAATGCTTCACGCCATAGAGGCCGGGTCGGCCTTCAGCTTCCTAGCTTACGCTGAAAACGAGGACGCTTACAACTGCCTCTTGAAAGCGTTGAAGGTTATATGCGCCTCGGTGAACGGCGAGGAGGGAGCGTACATGGGAATTGGAAAGTATAAGGGACACATGGGAGTGTTCGCTGCGACGGTGAAGCGGTTCAGGGTGCGCGAGGTTGAGGCTGAAGGCTTCGGAAGAGCGCAGTCGCCCATGCCCTACGCAGTCTCAAAATGGGCTGCGTCTGAGGATTCGGCGCTGACTTTCACGCAGGTCCGCCACATACACTACAGGCCTGAAAAAGCCGTGTTTAAGGCGCTGCTGGAGGGAAGCGGCGTCAGGTGGAGCAGCTGGAGCGGGAAAGCCTACACTACGGACGTGCCGACCGTGACGGTCGCGTTCCACCGCGAATGCGTTAGGCGCGTGATGGCTTCCAAGAGGCCTAAGGCCGTTGAGCCTTCAGTAGCGTTCGGCCTGAACCAGGCTAGGGGAGTTTTCAAGCCAAGCCCGCTGACGGCTCCGGTCACGCATCCAGTGGTTCAGGAGGCTAGAGCTAAAGCGTTGGAGGAGCTTGCGCCATTCTATGCTGAAGCTTCTGGAAGAGCGCTTGTTGAGAGGCTTAAGCCTCTAGCCCAGGAGCTTGCAACGCTTCTCAGCGCCGTTGGAGTTGAAGGATACAGCTGGAGGGAGGTTGCTGAAGCGCTTGCGGGACTTCAGCCCAACAAGGACAGCGGGAGAACGTGTATCTTCTGCGGCGCTCCAGCCAAGTTCGTCACCAACCTCCACAGGGTTTCAAGCGCGTTCCTGCCGCCTCCGAAGGAGAAGGGGATGTGGGTTTTCGACCCGACGGCTGTCACGGTCGACTTCTGGGTTAACGGGCCTCAGACGAGCAAGAACTACTATGGAGTTTGCCCAGCTTGCCTCTACGCACTGGCAAGGTGGAAGCCGGCTGTTAGGAGGGAGGTGAAGGCTGTTGCAAGGGCTTAGCTGGCCGTACAGGCCGTACAAATGGCAAGTTGAAGCTGACAGAAGCCTAGTCCAGGTCATGGACGGTCCAGTGGTGTTAACTGCTCCGTGTGGAAGCGGGAAGGAGCTTGTGGCCGCGAGGCACGCTGTCAGGTGGGCTCTCAACGGCTGCAGAGTTGTTTGGCTGACGACCAGAGCTTACAGCGGCGAGCTGAACAAGCGAAAGGAGCTTGAAGCCTTAATGAAGGCTAACAGCCTTGAACTGAAGGTCGCCGTAATGAGGTCTAAGCCGAGCGTCTGCAGGTACGCGTCGGAATACGCGGAGAAAACTGGAAAGGCTGTTTCAGGTGCAGAAGTTTACGACCTCTGCAGGCTTGCAAGGGAATCTGGAAGCTGCAGGTACGAGAGGGAGTTTGAGGAGTTCACGTGGACAGGCATAGTTGATGAGAGCAACGCGCCTCCAAAAGCGTGCCCGTACTACTGGCTTAAACGCGCCTGCAGCCTGGCCGACATAGTGATATGCGACTACAACTACGCTATAGACCCGCCTTCAAGGCGCGGCTTCGCCGAAGTTGCAAGGGAAGCCGTCCTCTTCTTCGACGAGTGCCACACGCTTCAACGCAGGTGCGAGGCGGTTTACCACTTGAGGCTTTCAGCGAGGACGGTTGAAGCGGCGGTCAGGGAGCTTGAAGGCAAGTGGGCCGGAGAAAAACGCGAACAGCTCCTGAAGCTTATCCCGGAGAGCGAGAAAGCCGTCCGCGGGTTGAAGGCGCTCAGGAAATCCATAGAGAAGCTTGCTGAAAAGAAGCTTCCTGAAATGAGGGATGAAGCTGAGAGGGGAAGCGGGGAGCTCAAGGCGCGCATAACGTTCGCAGAGCTCAACAGCGCAGCGTTCAAGGCGGCTCTCAGCATCCTCGAAAGCTCGGGGACAGGCGCCAAACTGCTGCAGTTCAAGTTCTCACGCGGGCTCGGAGTTAAAAGCCCAACCATGTCGGTCCAGCGGTTCCTAAAAGCCGTTAACAGGCTAGGCGACAGAAGCTGGATATGCTACTGCGTCCAAGCAAAGGAGGAAGATGGAAAGCTCGTTCCAGCCTTAAGCGCTTCGCTGATCTACCCTGCGCTTGTCCTAAAAAGGGCGCTTAAAACATGCTCAACTCCGCTGTTCTACAGCGGAACGCTTTACCCGGACGCCTTCGTAAACCTCTTCGGCTTCAGAGGAGCGGCTGAGGTCGTCTCAGGCTTTAAGCCGCCTTTCCCGAGGAGGTGCTGGCTCGACGTGTTCACGACGCCGGGCTTCAGGGTTACGAGGGAAGCTTTGAAGGATCAGGCGAAGGCTGAGAGGCTTGCGGACATAGTTGAAAGGTGGTTCAGGGAAGCGGCGAAAGCTGGGAGGAGGGGTATGGCCGTTATGACGACTGCTCAGTCAAAGGTTGTAGGCGAACTTTTGAAGGCCAGAGGCTATGAAGTGCGTGTTGTAGAGTGGGTTCCGCTGGGCGACCGCCGCGCATACGTGACGGACTGGCTTGAAGGGCTACTGGTTGAAATGCGCGTAATGTCCCCTTACGGCTGGCCTGCGGTGAGCATGGACTTCAAGGAGGTCGACACAGCCTTAATGATTGGAGTTCCAGTTCCACGCATGACAGCTGAGCACAGGGCCGAGGTCGACTACTTGGCGAGGAGGCTTGCGGCCGAGAGGCAGCTTGAGAACCCGTATGCAGCCGCAAAAACGTGGCTTGAAACTGTGCAGGCAATGCAGTACCAGATACAGGCAAACAGCAGGGCAAGGCCTTCAAAGCGGAAAACAATAGTGTCAGTTTGGCTCGACGAGAGGTACGTTAAGCCGGGAACAAAACTGATAGGCTACTTCAAAACGATGACTGGAAGGGGAAAGCCCATCGTGGAAGCGGACCCTGAAAAGGCCATCGCCAGAGCCTTCTCAGTTACAGAGGCAAAAAACCGCCCAAGCGCAAACTGAAAGGCGTAGTCAAAAACGACGAGGCATAAACTGAAGGCGTGATTATAGGCAAGGTGCCGCTTTAACCGTTTTTGTTGCAGAGTCCAAAACGATGAGGCATGAACTGAAAGTTTGCAACCCATAACGCCCTGCCTAATGCAATTAGCCAAGTTGCGTCGCAGAGTTTAGAGCGATGATGCATGGACTAGAAGCTCTACATCACTTTAAAAGGCGCTGTGAGCGTAATTCGTGATGATGGCGACGCTGGTTGTTGCCGAGAAGCCTTCAGTTGCCCGCACGATACGCTACGCGGTTAGGCCGCCGCAAGTTTTAGCGTTGAGAGGCCACTTCCTCGAACTTGACTTTCCAAGCGAGTACAGCAAGTGGAGGAGCGTCGATCCTGAGCGACTTTTCAGCGCTCCCGTGACGTGGGTTGCCAGGGACAGGCGCACGTATTCGGAGCTGGCTAAGGCTGTTAAAGGCGCAGGAGAGGTTGTCATAGCAACAGACAACGACGTTGAAGGCGAGCTGATAGGGTACGAGGTTCTGCTCGCGGCAAGAAGGGTTCTCGGAAGGGAACCGCCTTTGAAGCGCATGAGGTTTAACGCCGCAACGCCTGCTGAACTGCACAGAGCTTGGGCGTCGCTTGAGCCAGGCTTAAACTGGCGCTGGGTTTGGAAAGCGCTTTTCCGCCACAGGTTCGACCTCACAACAGGCGCAGCCTACACTAGGCTGCTCACGCTTTCAAGGAAGCTTAACGGGGAAGGAAAACTCGTTTCTTGGGGTTCATGCCAGGTTCCGACGCTATGGTTCGTGTACAAGCGCGAAATGGAGATTAGAAGCTTCAAGCCTGAGAAGTACTGGGTCGTTTCTGCAGTTGTGGACGCGAAAGGCGTCGCTGTTAAAGTTCAAGCCGAGCCAATAAAAGACGAGGCTGAGGCAAGGCGGCTTTACAGTCAGGCCGCGAAGGCGAAGGAGGCGGTTGTAAAGGATTTCAACCTTGAAGACGACGTCGTCAACAAGCCTCTTCCAACAGACACGGACGCCATGCTTCAGGAGCTGTCGCGCATATACGGCTTAAGCGGCTCAAAGACAATGGTCATAGCGGAAGACCTGTACGCTGAAGGCCTCATAAGCTACCCGCGCACGGAAACGAACGCTTGGGTCGGCGTAGACCACAGGCAGGTTTTAGGCATGCTGTCGAAGACGCTGCTTGCCTCGCTCGTAAACCTCAGCGACTACAATCCAAGAAGCGGAAAAAGGAATGACGGGGCACACCCGCCGATCCATCCGGTCGCTCCCTATACTGGAAATGATTTGAAAGCAGAAGTCTGGGAGTACGTTGCAAGACGTTACTTGGCGAACGTTGTGGGACGCGATGCAAAGCTGAAAAAGTGGCGCTTAGGCGTTGAGCTGAACGGCGTTCCAATGGCGGCGGCAAACAGGTACTTCGTCGACAGGGGCTTCTACGCCATCTTCCCGTACTTCGAACCAAAGGACACGCTTCAAATCCCGCAACTGCGTGTCGGCGAGGCGCTTCCAGTGCTAAAGGTTGAGCTTGAGGAGAAGCAGACCAAGCCTCCTCCGAGGCTCACAGAGGCAGAGCTCCTCAAACTGCTCAGAAAGCACGAGATAGGAACAGATGCGACAAGGGCAGATTATCCCGGCATAATCGCCGAAAGGGGATATGCACTGAAGAAGGGTAAAGCGTTCTACTTGACGGGTTTAGGCGAGAAGCTAATGAGGCTGCTCGAGGATGCGGACAGCCGACTGGCAACACCTGAAACTAGGCGCTACGTGGAGGAGCTTATGGCGGAGATCGAGCAGGGAACGCGGAGCGTCGATGATGCGTTGAGGGAGTCGCTTGGCATATACCAGGACTTGTACAGGTCAGTCGCTAAGAGGCTAGATTATTCTTTTAAAGGCTGAAGCAATATGCTGATAATCGGGGACGAAGCGCTGGAAGGCGCAGAGGCAAGGCGAAAAGCGAAAAAGGCGAAAGGAAAGCGGTCGGGTTGCAGAGTTGAAAACGATGATGTATAAACTGAAAGCTACTTGACGTTTGAACAGCCAGACAACTACATACAAAGTTGCAGAGTATAAAACGATGAGGCATGAACTGAAAGCAAACAAGCCTGACTGCACCAGCAGCTCTCAAGCATAGAGCGTTTTAAAGTGATGAAAGCTTGGACAGCGGTAGAAGCTTGTTTGCGCAGATGCGCTTTTTCTACGTCAGCCTTATTCCTTTTAAATCTTCGCGCTAAAACTGTTTGGTGATCAAGCTTGAAGTGTCCGGAGTGCGGCGGAGAGCTGAAGCGTTGGAAAAACGCGAGCAGGTATGAGTGCAGAAACCCGACATGCGCAGTCATAGAGGTCAGAGTGGTGGGCAAAGGGGTCGACAAAAAGTTCATAGTTCTCAGGGACGCAGTCATGTCGAAACGTCCATTATTTGAAGCTTCCAGGAGGCGAAAGGTAAAACGAGCGGGGCGAAAAAGGCCACGACGGTCATAATAGATTCGGCGGAGAAGGCGCATCTTTTCTGCGACAAATACTGCGCTGACAGAAACTGCGCCGAATGCATGCTGAACGTGAAGTGGAAGCTTCGCAGCTGAACATCTGAAAAACAGAATCAAGAGCAAGGATTTTAAAGGGAAAAGGCTCCACCTTCATTTTGGGGCAGACGCCTAGGGGGGAAGCGACTTGCCAAAGAAGAAGAAAGCTGAGGAAAAGAAAGCTGAAGAGAAGAAGTAGGGGACCTTCAGGCAGGCAGGTCTTCTGCCTGCTTGCAGAATGCTTTTTCCCTTTTTCTTTAAATAGGCTTTTTGGATACATTTTTATGGGCTTCAGCATGTTTGAAGACTATTTGACGTTTGCACTTTGGCTTGCGGTTATAGGCGCAGCTGCGCTTTTGGCTGAGAGGCTTATCACAAGGTGGCTTAAAGGAGTTATAAGGCGAAACGAGATTCCAAGGAATATTGGAAATGGGATGATTCTAACTGGAAGGCTTATTGTTCTTGTGGGTGTTGCGTTTGCCGTGATGCGTTTGGGAGGGTTGCCTTCGGAGGCTGTTGTAAGCGTTTCAGCCGTGATAGGCGCGGCTGTAGGCTTCGCCTCCACGAGGACCCTTGGAAACCTTGTAGCAGGAATTTTCCTCTTTGTGACCAGACCATTCAGGGTTGGAGACTACATACGCGTCGACACTGTTGAAGGTGTTGTCAGCGAGGTAACCCTAAACTACGTGAAGATAACAACGGCATGCGGCAACACTGTTTCAATAAGCACACAGAACATGCTTGACAAAAGCGTTGTGAACTACAGGCTTGCAGACTCAGACATCCTCTGCTACCCCCTTAGGCTGTCCTTCGACAACTCAATACCACTAGCAGAACTTGAAAAGCTTCTGGAGAAAGTGCTCGCTGAAAACACTGCGAAGCTACCGAGGAAAGCCGCGCACGTTCAAACCGGAATGGACACCGTCGGAAGAACCTTTGAAATCCGCATCTACACCGAAAAATCCGAAGAAATATTCACACTAGCACCCAAGCTGACCCGCGAAATAGCCAAAGCCATAGACAAACTGAAAAAGGAAAAAGGAGTCGCGCTCTAAAACTCCCAGTTATCCGGAAAACTAGGAGTTTTTTGAAGGGCGGACGCGCTCAGATGCCTTCGGCGGCTCCTCCAGACAGCGTAAAACCTCCCAGTTTAAACGCATAAGTGGGAGCAATAAAATTACAGTAATATTTTAGATATAGCTAACGCGCGCTACTGTGTGAATCAAGAGCACTTCTTTCGGTCTTATCGCGTCCATAATTTTTTTCAGCTGGTGTGGGTAATAGTGTCCTGAAACCCTCATGGAATACGCTTGAACTCCGAGATTCATAAACCAGTTCATCATGACCTCGTAAGCCTGTGCTTCCTCTATGCTGGGCTCCGGCTCAGAGATCAGGACGGCGGCGTTTTTTGGGAGCAGGTTGTTTGAGGCTAGATCCCTCAGCAGATCCACCACTTCGTAGTATGACGCCACTACAAGCGCGTTGTCGCCGAGCTCCTCCACGCTGGACGCTTCAAACTTCAGCGGCACCTTAACGTATTCTGCTAGGAGCTTCGGCTCGGAGGGCAGTTGTGGAGCCGCCTCCATAAGCTTGGCTATGGAATCAGAGGCCATGTAAACTGGCCTGCCCATCTTCATCAGGAAGTAGGCGTATTCAAAGTCTAAGGGGTGCGCCGTCGACACGACGAGGCTGTGCCCTTCCAAGATCTTTGCGAGCATGGCGTGCTCCTCTGCCGGCGAGATCGGCAGCCTAGCTGAGCCGAGGTTTGTGCCCTCGATCACGAGCACGTCAACTTTGACGTTGTTCTCGCGAATGTAGTCGAGCATGCTCGGGCCGCCGCGCATGTCTTCAAACTCCTCGCGGTTGAGGAAACCTTCAACCCTGAAGTCGCCGGTGTAAAGCACTGTTCCATCGCTTCCAAAGTAAAGGAACGCGTAGGCTGGGAATGCGCTGTGGGAAACTGGAAGCGCCGCCACGCCGTTCCTGTCTGCCTCCATGGGCTTAAGCCCGTCCAGCTTTATGTAGTGCTTTCCCGGAACCATCGAGAGCCACGAAGGTGAGGCGCTCCACTTTTCCTCAAGCACCTCGTAAACTCCAAGGTTTGGGACGTGAACATCCACGCGTGCAGGTATGTTTGAGAGCAGGCCAAGGTGGTCTAAGTGCATGTGCGAGATGTATATGGTGCCTGCTCCATTATACCACTCCGCCCTTGGAACAGCGCCTATCTCCCTAAGCTCCCTCAGGCCTCTCGGCGCTACGAAGCCCGCGTAGAACCTTTTCATGACGTCGAACCTTATGCCCTGGTCGAATATGAGGACGCGGTCTCCATCCTCAACCCTGACGAAGTTGCCGCCGATGCTTCTGTTCCCGCTTAGAACCTCGACTTTAACTGTCACGGCCACACGTACCTCCTTTCAACCTTCTCGATGACGCGCCATGCTAGGCTGTTAATGGGATCCCTGAACCTCAACATTTTGGGCGTTGATGAAATGTCGTAAACTATGTAAAGCCAATGAGCCTTCCCCATTTTCCTGGCAAACTCAGCCTCAGGCCCCGTGAGCTCCGCGCTTGCAACAGGCCCCATGTGGCCCTTAACCTCTATGTACAGGACTTCGCCTGAAGACGGATCAATGCTTTTTATGTCGTAGTGCTCCGTGGCTGAAACGTTTATGGGGATCCGCCCCTGCTTGCGCTCAAAGTCCATGGCGTACTCTATCGCTTTGCCTTCAGCCTCCAGCTTCACCTCTTCGGAAGGCTCTGGAGCGCTTGCTTTCTGAACGACCTTTATGAGGAGTTGAGGCTTAACGTCCACCTCAACCTCTGACAGTCTCGCCCATTTATCGTCGTCCCTAAACTCCTTTAGGCGGTTTCTGTAGGCCTCGAGGGGCGAGTGGGCTTCGCTTAATGCGCTCTTCACCTGACCGACAACCTTTGCGTGGATGTACAGCGGCGGCTCTGGCACAGCTTCCTCAGCGAGGCCTAGTAGGCTTGGCATAATTTCCGAAACCTTCCGTAAAAGGGAAGCACCTCTATAGACTTTGCCGTCCTTCAGCGAAACCATCAGCGGCTCAGAGTGGACAAGCGCACCTCTTATGCGTGCTTTAGCCTCGACGAGCACTAGGCTGTCTTCAGAATCGCCTAGCGCTATCATGACGCACGGCGGCTGCTCGCATGTAGACTGCGGGAGCAGGAGGCTGAAAAAGTCGTCCAGAGTCCTGACGGGGAACGGCATCCCGCCGCCTATTGATGCTGAAAGCTCGCCGTTGCGTTCCTCTAAGCCCACGCCCATGTACGGCGCAGCTGCCTTCAGCAAGCCCTTCATGGACAAGAAGAGCTCGTTTTGGTCCCTGAAGCCTAAGTTCGATGTAACCCGCTCGACGTCGCCTCTGGACCTGGGCGCGTGGAGCACGCCTTTCGATGCAAGCTCCCGCATGAGCCTCCTCCTCGCCTCCAGCAGGGCGGCGACGATTGCTTCCAAGCCGGACTCGCCATCCTCAATGAACGTTTTTATCAGCTTGTGCTCTGAGATCCTCACGCCCTTCCTGTGCCTAGCGGCTTCCGGAGGTATCCTCGGCGGGAAGCCTGAAACGTTGCCCGCATCTGCGTAGAGCAGGAGCTCCTCTCCGGTTATGGCTCTGGGCTTGAGCCTGGCGGCGCTCAGGTTCATAAGCTTCTCATACATGCGGTTGAGCGCCGCCTTATCCGCCTTGTTGTCCATGAAAAACGTGTACGCTTCCACGCTTCTTTTCTGGCCGAGCCTCCAGACGCGCCCTATGCGTTGCTCCAGCTTGATAACGCTCCATGGAACCTCGTAGTTTATGAGTATGTTGGCAACTTGCATGTTGACGCCTTCAGCCACAACGTCCGTGGCCAGCAGGATTTGCGCCTCAGGGTCGCGTTCAAACGTCTCCCTTATCCTGTTGAAGGCGTCTGGGTTTCGAGTTTCCTCGGAGCTCAGCCTCAGCAGCCGCCACTCGGGCTTTGCCTTAGCCAGATAAGCGCAAGCGTAGTCGAGTGTATCCTTGTATTCGGTGAAGACTACAGCTTTTAGACCGTCGGCAACCACGCTTTCAAGAAGCGAAAGAAGCGCCTTAAGCTTGCTGTCGCCGCCGCCTTCAACTATTCTCCGCGCCAGCTCAAGAAGGGAGGAAAGCTCTTCAGCGTCCTCCTCGCTGAGCATGAATGAGGCATGCTCGAGGAACTCGTTTACTAACTCGTCCGGCTCAACGTCGAGGGCGTAGTCGCCGAAGTCCACTCCGAGGAACGACCTTACGGTGCTTACAAACCTCTCAGCCGCCTTAGGGTCGCCGACAGCCCTTTTCGCCAGCATCCTGTTGACAGTCGTCATGAGGGCGTATGGGCTTGAGGACGCCCGCTTGAACACCAGGATTTTGAGCAGCGGCAACGCCTTCGCCTCGAGGGAGCCGCGCTCAAACGCGAACTCAACAAGCTTGGACTGGAGAAAGGAAACGGTTCTGTTGACAAAATCGGCTTCCTCAGATGAAGCCCTGACCAGGCAGGCGTAGAAGGTTGCAGGTGGAAAAACTTGGCGACCCTCGTATACGCTGTTAACGTCCTCCTTTGTGCGCCTAAACATTATGGAGCCGTGGGTGAGCGCATAGAAGGCGGAGTTGTCCAGCTCGCGGCCCACAAGGAGGTAGGGGTCCACGAGGCCGAGCCTCTTTATGTAGTCCAGAGCGTGTCCCCTGTGCGGCGTCGCTGAAAGCAATAGGACGTTTCTTTCAGGGTCAGCCTCAAGCAGCCTCCCGCCAACAGTTTCAAACCTTTTTGTTTTATAGCCGAACTTGTGCGCCTCGTCCACTATAACCATGTCCCAGGGCGCATCCTCAACACGCTCAACGTGAGGCTCCCTCTTTATCAGGTCCATGGAGGCGAGGTAGAAGCCCTCCGGGAAGCCGCGGGCCTTCAGCAACGGGATGTCCTCCCTCTCCAGGCTTCGTATTTTCGTTGCAGGTATCCCCATCCGCTCAAGCTCCTTCCTCCACTGGTATAGTAGCACGCGCGGAACAGTTATCAGCACCCTTTTGACGCGCCCCTGCTTCCAGAGGCACTTTGCGATGGCTATGGCGCTTATCGTCTTGCCTAAGCCTATCTCGTCGCCTATAAACGCCCTTACGGGGAGGCGTGGAACAAGCATCACCAGAAGCTCATACTGATGCAGGAAATGTTGAAGGAGCGGCTCCTTACAGCATTCTAAAAATGGGGAGATCAGCGGGTGAAGCCTTAAAGGGTCAAGCACCGCATGCAAGAGCCTCTCCACAGGCTTCATTTCACATCAGCCCAAACAGGGTTATGAACGCCCTTGCAACCCTTGAAACGCCGCGTTGTCCCTCTCCAGCCCACCAGGCTTCACGAACCGCTGAGGCCCAGTAGCTTGCCTCCCAGCTGTTCATGTTCTGCACAAGCCAAGCTAGCTGGGCATAGTCTTTCAGGAAGGGCCTCACAGCCGCATAAACGAGGAGCCTGTTGTACGAGTCTAGGCTATCCACGGCTATTGACGCGCCGTTAACCTCCAGGCCGAGCTTCCACGCCAGACGCGTAAGCTCTTCAACGTTAACCTTCACATTGAGGTCGCATGTGGACAGCCAAGTGAAGGATGCGCTTTTCTTGTAGAGGCGGACCTTGAACGCTGCCTGCATAACCCTTCTTCTCAAATGCTCACTTCCTCCTGACAAGCACGAGGAACTTGACGTGCCCAGCCATCGTGTTGAGCGCCGAAATCTTCTTTTCATCCAATGGTTCAGGCTGGCTGAACTTGACTGCGCCGTCAGCCGAAACCTTAACGTTCTGAAGCACGTTTGCGGCGTTGGCAAACGCCCTCAACACGGGCACAACAACCTCAACGTCCGCTTGTGTGCATTTGAAGGCTATGAAGTCGCCGACTTTGCAGTCAAGCGTGAGCGTGCCCTTCATTCCCAGCGACGGCAACCTGTTCAGGACAAGCAACATTGGAGTGAGCCCTGTAAAGGTCATCCCATCTAACCTTGCACCTACATGGGTTATGTCAAGCTTGTCAAACTCCTTTAGCTCCTCTAGGCTCTTCACTTCAACAGCGACGCTTGTCTCCTTGGACTGGCCGTCGGCTCCAACGCCCTTGACGGTGAAGGTGAACAACCCTGCCTTCGTTAACTTTGGAAGCTGCCACTCTGCTGAGAACGGGGGCTTCCCGGAGTCCGGGTTTGCGGCGCCAGCGCTAGCTGCCAGTTTAACTTCGCAGTCGTAGTTGCCTGCAGCCTGAACTTCAAGTTTAACGGATGGCGCCTCGCCCTCATCAACGGACAAGTAGGATGGTGATGCTATTATCAGGAAACCTCTGGGTATGATGTATTGGCATAAGTGGATTTTCCCAGCCCTGAGTACGTCTTCCCAACCTTCAATACCCTTGAGGTCTTCAAGCTTCATTCTTTTTCCTGAAAACTCAACCTCGTAATAGCGCGCCACAAGCTTGTCAGGTAAGGCTTCAGCCCTGCTGTCCTTCAGGAGGGTTTCAAGCAGCTCTCTGGCGGCAACCTTGTAGGGCAGAACTTCGTCGTCATCGCTGAACTTCAAAGGCAACGTTAAGCCTACGCCTTTAGGCATTCCGGCTTCCGGCGTGTCGCAGATTATCTCCTTCCAGTACAGCGCATCCTTCGCTTTCAGGGCTATGTCTTGAGCGCTCACCCCCTCCTTAACTGCTTCTTCAATCGCAGACCTAACTGTAAAGGGGGCTGCAGGGTTCGTGTAGAATACTTCAACTATGCGGCGCAGCTCAAAGGCCGACTGGCCATCAACAAGGTCCCAGCCTAAGATTCTCTTAAGGAACTCGTGAAGCTCCCTGAAGCTGAACTTCTTCCTGAGCTTCGGCCCTGTTCTTGTATCTGTTAAGCCCGCCTCAGCCTGCGCTACAAGCGAGTTAGCCTCGCCTGTTTCAACCTGCTTCACAGTTTCAACGTTGCCATCCAACGTGGGGTACGCTACAACCCTGAGGTTTGACAGTAGAAGCTCGTGCAGCCTGTTTTCAACAGTCTGCACGTAGTTTTTGAGCCTGTCCAGCTGGAGCTTCCTGACCTCCTCCTCGTTATAAAGTTCCTTTACCTCTTCACGCACTTTATCAGCTGCCTTGAGCTTCGCGGCAAGCATAAGCATGTCCTCAAGCCTTTCCTCGCGAGGCATCAGCACCGCGATGGTGTTCCTATAAGTTCTCTTGTTCCCGCTTTCGTCGCGGTAGATGAGCCTTTCAAGATCGTTCGCCTTCACCTCTGGGCGCAGAACCACGATCAGTTTAAGCGCAGGATCATCTGGCACTTTGACGCCAGGGCCCGTGAAGTAGTCCACGTAAACGCGGTTCTCGCTGAAGACGTGTTCTGCACGTTCCGCATGCTTCGCCTCAAGCAGCATGTCCTCAGCCTTTTCAGCGATCTTCTCGTAAAGCTCCTGCCTCGGCCCGATATACAGATCATTCGCCAGCCCTTCCACGTAGTCGAGAATCGACTTGTATGGGTCAAACCAGTACCTCCCGTCGACGTCGTTGAAGTGCCGCAGCTTGCCCGGCATCTCCTCCAGCGTTGACTTTATGTCAACGGGCTGCCATCCTTTCTGCTTGAACGTCGAGGGCTCATAAACCATTAGGGCGGCTTCTTTAAGGTCTGGAAACGTCTTCAGCGGAACCTTATGGGTTTCATACGTGTAGGTTTTGAGCAGTATCGCAGTTGCGAGCTTCAGCGCGAGCTCCGGCTTGCCGCATTCCGAAACGTGGCCCAGCTTTCCCTCTGCGGATATTATGTCGCGCTGCACGATGGACCTGAAGGCTTCGAAGTCTCCGCTCATGATCATGTTGAGCAGTTCCGGGCTGTCGAGGCCTATGTGCCAGGGCATGATGAAGTCCGGGTCGCCGAAGGCTCCGCTGAGGACTCGCCTGACAACCTTCCTAGTTATCTTGACGGAGTCCCGGGTTTTCTGGAGGGTTTTGCTCCTCGTCACGAACTCGAACAGCACTTCAACGTACTTTGGATGGAAAGGATACGTCTCCTTAGGCGTCGCCGAGTAGGCGGCCAGCTTAAGCTCCCAGTCGGATTCCGCGCCGAAAAGCTCCCTATGCTCCCTGTAAGTGTGGTAGAGCCCCTCCTTTGCGCTTGACGCTTCGACTCCCGGTATTGCTTTGAAGATGTGCTTCTGAAGCACTTTGACGATGTCGCCCGGCGGCACTGGCGTTATGAAGCGTGAGGCGTGCCTCGATAGGACTCTGTAAACGTCCCTAGCGCCTTCGCTGTAGGTTTTCTCTGTCAAAAGCTCCTCCTGGCCGGTTTCTGTTATCACGCGTTCAGCGTGAACGGATGCAACAAGCACAACCCTCTTACAGTTCGAGACGGCCCTAGCAAGCATGTCTAAGAAGACCTTGAACCTTTCAGCGTAGCCTTTAAGCGCAGGTGCATTTGCCAGGTTGTGGAGGTATATAGTTGCTTCGTCCAGAAGTATCAGCACGGGCTGGCGGGCCTGCCTAAGGATCTCCTCAAGCTTGGAAACGTCTGGGCTTTCGCTGTTCTCGTTGTCCAAGTCCCTGACCAAGGCGTATGCGCCAAGCCTGTAAGCGAGCATGCCCCAGGCGGTCTTTATCGTAAAGCCGCCTTCGACGTGCGGCTGGTTAGGCGTCGGCAGGTATTCGCGCCTGCTTCCGTCCAGCACAACTATCATGGGCTTGCCGGCCTCGGCGACTTTCGCCTTAAGCTTTTCCTGGAGGTGTGCTGGGTTGCGGAAGGCGTGGTAGAGCGCAACCATCGTGTGGGTTTTTCCGCCGCCGAAGAAGGACATGAGGAGGAAAACTGAGTTTCCGCCTTTCCCCGCAAGCGTATCCGCCACGTCCTCTATTAGGCCTTCCATGGCGCTTGTCATGTGCGTTCTGGCGAAGAACTCCTCTGGGTCAACGTACATCTTCTCCGCTGTTCCAGCCACAACAGGGCCTAGGTCCGGGGCAGCCTTATCATCCATATAAGGCTTTAAGACGTCGGGCCAGACTTCAAGCCTTCCCGACCTGTAGAGGCTGACTATTCCCATCAACTCACCACCTCAAACATATCTCATGTTGTTTTAAATACCGTTTGGAAGATGCGCCTGCAGAGCTCCCTTTCAGCGTCGCCTTCAGGCAACACTTCGCCGAGAACCTTTGCGAGGGCAAGCGCTTCCTGGACGGGTGACGGGTGTTTGGCTTTCAGCTCCTCAATTTTTCTAGTATACTCGCTGACGGAATGCTTCAGCGCAAAAAGTTCAATGACGTGGAGGGCGTCAACTGCGCACCTTATTTTGGGCTCTAGAACGCCTACGCCCCTCTTCTCAAGAAGCTCTTCAACAGCCTTTCTCTCGGCGGAAGACGGCTCTGCAAGCACGTAAGCCTTCGCCTTAGCTACCTTCGCGCCGCCCTCCTCCTCCCCAGCCTCCTTAGGCTTCAGCAATAGCCTAAGATCCGTTACAGCAGCCTTGGCGTCCATGGAGGTGCCTATGGAGAAAATCCGCAGGTCAGTGCTCTCCACAACTTTGCCGCCTAGGCTTTTGAGGAGCAGGTAAAGCATCGCGTCCGGGCTCCTTATCCCGTCCTTCAGGCCAGCCTTCCTGGAATAGCCCCTTGCAAGGCCTAGGCACGCCGCGGGGTAAACGTAGTTTTTGACAAGCTCTTTCGTGCCGAGCTTGCCCATGGCAATCACTTCCCGGCAAGAGGTGGCCTTTGCGAGGGCAGCTGCCAAGACGTTGATGAACAAGTCCCGTCCTCCAATGCCAAGAGCCATAAGTTCCCTAGCCCGCTCAGCCGCAGCTTCAATGCACTCCTCATATAGCCTCGCGGCGTCAACCGAGCCTGAAGACCCCTTGCGCCACACCACAACTATGCTCGTGTCCATTGAAAGCTTACCCCTCTTAACAACGCTCTGTGCAAACTCTGTCGTTATTGGAAAAGCGTTCACAACCCTCAAGCCAGCAGCCTCCCAGCCAGCCTCAAGCAAAGCTTTCCATGCGTCTGGATCGGTGTGCGCGTAATACGTCACAAGCAAGCCGTCATCCACAAGCCTAGAAGCCATAGCGATAAATGAGGCGTTGAGGAGGTTCTGGAAGTGCCTGACGCCGTCCTCATATTCGGCTGATGCGCCGAGCCTCGGCGGGTTAAGGCTGGCCTCGCTTATCGCGTACTTCTCCCACTGCGTTGAAACCTCAACCCAGTTATCGCCAACCTTCTCGAAGAAGGCTTCAGACAGGAACTTTGGTACTAGACGATCATTTTCAACATCGCTTAAAGCCCTCTTAAGCCAAACATAGTAGAAGTCACTAAGCTCAGCGTAGGGAACATCATCATAATAAGGTGGATCGGTAACTATTAAATTAAACTTTTCTTCAGAATTCAGCTTGCCTAAAACAGTTGCATCATCAAGCACAACATTAGCACCAATACAACTATCAGCAGAAAGATATGTTAACCCTTTTAATGCATTCCCTAAAGCACCTGAGTAAGATAATGGTAGGTCAATCCATGGAGAAATCTCGCACCAATTCCATTGCATAGCCATGCCTCTCATTGATAAAGAATGAGCAACTTTATTCCAAGACCATGAACCAGGATTCCATAAATTGACTAAAGTGTTATAATCAGCAAATTTACAGAGTGTTATAGCCAGATATGTTACTACTGCTTCTGCGTATTTCCGTGGTTCCTCTTGTCTTAATCCAACTTTAACCTCTTCCCCCTCTATTTGTTTGCCTGCTTCGCGTATCAGCTTAACAAGCTTGACTAACGTTAAAAGCTGGCGAGGATTAAAGAGCTTATAAAATTTGTCAAAGCCCCAAACTATTGTGTGGTATGTGGAAGAACAATATGGCTCTGTCAACTCAATCGTCACGTCTGGGTCATCTACCTTGAGCATTTCCAATATTTCCGGCTTTGCCTTCTCAAGTTTTTCTTGGTCTTTTTCTGTGCATGGCTCGAATTCTAAATCTCCCTGTTTAACTTTGACTTTGACCAGCAGCCTCTGCCTTGCCGGCACTTCGCTTATCCATGGCGGGAGCTCAGTGTTTGTGCCGTAGCCCATGCCTTTATTGTAAAGCTCGAGGGCGAACTTCACGTAACCCTTCAGCCTGTTCTTGACTTCCTTGGGCAGGTTCTTGGTTTCGGTATAATGCTTTCCGGTTTCTGGGTCTATCTGCATAATCGGTTGTCCGCAGAGGAGGCATGTGGCCTTTTCCCGCCTGGCCTCAATGTTGCTTTCCGGAACCTTGAACTCGCGGCTGCCGGCGGCAACTTTTGCGCCTGAAACTCGTGCCTTGGCAACAGCTGCATTTCCGAGGACCGCGTTCAGGTCAACGACTGCGATTTTGACCTTTCCGTCTTCGACCACCGGCTCCATCCATGCTAAGCGCTCGTACCCTTTACTGCCCTTGACCCTTGCAAGCCACCAGTTCCCCACAAGCGGCGTCCATCGGCCGCAGTGGGGGCACTTGATCTCCCACGAGCCTATGTAGACTGCAACGTCCTCGTCGTAGAGCTCTTTGATTAGCGGGTCGCTTTTAAGCTGCTCGGTAACCCATTCGCCCCAGCGCTCCACGTCCTCGACGAGCTTCTTGCCGTACCTCGCCGGATACTCGAGAACCGCCTTCAGGAAGACGTAGGCTGTCGGCAGCAGCTCAACCGCCGTCGCATCCAAGCCTAGGCGTGCGCCCTCAAGCGGGATGGACCCGAAGCCTGCGAACGGATCGAGAAGCCTTACGCCGTTAAACCTGTAGGCTGGCGGGTTGTTGTGCGCTGCCCGTTTTTTGCCGCCTATCCCGATGCTTCGCAGGAAAGCCTTCGGCGGAGTGTTTTCGGGGAGGAGGCAGCCGGCAATAATGGCCCTCGCCGATATAAGCGGCTTCCTAGTCCACCAGAAAACCATCTCCCAATGGGGTGGCCTTCCAGGCCCCTTCTCAACAGCTGACGCCTCGCTGACCTCGCGCCACGGAAACGTTATCGACTCTATGAAACGCTCGCCGCCTGCCGTTGTGGGAGCTTGAGATAGAGTGCCCTGTATTTCCATGTTTACTTCTCCTGAAGGCTCTTCATCGCGATGTTTATGCATTTTCTAATTGCTTGGCTGAAGCTTTCCACCTCGCCCTTCTCAATAAGACCCCGCAGAAACTGAATTTGCTCTTGGGAAAGCGCTATGGTGACCCTGTTTCCAAAAGACCTCTTCTTCGCCATATGCATCAATAACAATTACGTTTTCACATTATTTAAGCTTTTTTATGAAATACGCATCTGCGCATCTCGAAACGCAAAAGAGATATACTTACACCAATTTTATTAAAGATATGAGGTGCTGGTATGGCTAAGTGTCCTGATTGTAAAGCCGAGGTGGGAAAGCCTGACAAGACATGGAAGTACGGCGTTTTCACGGTGAACGCGTACACTTGTGAAAAATGTCAAACGCGATTCAGGGAATACTTCAGCAAAACTGGAAAACATAGCTTCACGCTGAAACTGGAAAAAGGTAAAGGCTACGTGAAAGCTTGAAATTTTCCAATCAACCCTAAATTGCAGGGGAATCGCCGTGTACAGTAGAGCGGTCAGGGAAGCATTTTTGAGGTAAAAGCCGTCGCATTTGTTGAGAAGTCTCAATTTTAAAGGATTCGACGTCATCCCTTAGCGAGAAGCGTGGAGGTTGCAAGGTTTGGAGGATTATCACGCGCGTGATAAAACCTCATCGGTGCTGGCGAAGATAAAGAGGTGGCAGAGGGCAAAGCTGGCACTGATAGCGGGCTTCGTAATGGTGATCGCAGGCCTCATCTTGATACTTGCCTGCGCCAGCTGGGGAGAAAAGGTGTTGCTCGTAGGCTTCATAATCTTCGTCGCGGGGCTTGCGTGCGCGCTTCTAGCCGCCTTAGAGCTGGAGGAGCTCAGAGGTGGACGAGTTGGCGTCATAATAGGTGTTTAGATTCATCATTTAAAAGCTCCAGCTATCGTTGAATTGTAGAGGCATAGTTAATGAACTTAAGGTCGGAGGAGTGTTGCGGAGGCTAAGCTTATGGACTCTGAACTGAGAGGGAACGACGAGCTTGTGGGGTTCGTCGCCGGCGGAAGCGGCGCCTCTTGGTGCTACGTGCTTTTGGTCGAGGGGAAAGAGGACGTCGTCATGGAGGAGTCTTTGGCGTACGTTTTGGACCGCGGACAGAAGGTTTTAGGCGTCCTCAGGTCTGGAAGAGGCTTGGATGAGAACCTCCGCATCGGCACGTACACTCCTGGCGTGGCCTACGCAAGGAAGGGTTTCACGCCGTCAAGCTCCAGGAGGAGCTTCACTTACATCTTCAGCGCGATCGGAAGGGTTGAAGGCGGCGGGATAAAGGAGAACAGGCTCATCCTAACGCCGGGCAGCCAGGTTTTGCTGTGCAGCGGCAACCCGTTCAAGGAGCTTGAAGGCGGCTACATCCATGCTGCTAGGCACTGGGAGAAGCCTTGGAAGATACCGTTCGACCCTAAAGGGATACCGATGCACGTCGGCGTCGTCGGGTCAACAGGCTCGGGGAAAAGCTTCCTTACGAGGCACGTGATCGTTCCGCTGATGAACGAGGCAGGCTACTCCGCGCTTGTTTTCGACTGGCATGGGTGCGACTACGCGCCCTTCGTCGGGGAAGACGGGAAGATCGCGATATCAGACGTTGAGTTGGACAGCGCCGCAGTTGCGCGTTACCTCGCTGAGAAAGCCTCCTACTTCGGCTACAGGGACTTCGAAAACGAGGCCTGCCGCTGCCTCCAGGACGCGCTTGAAAGCTCCGACGAGTGGCGCAGCCTAAACCTCGAGGGCTTCGTAGGCTGGCTTGAGGAGCAGATGGGGGACAAGGACAAGAGGCTGGAGAAAACGTGGCTGAGGGTTCAAAGGGGGCTTGGCAAGCTCGGGGACGACGACTGGAAGAGGGTTCAGGGAAAGGTGAAGCCGTCGGATGTTCTGGAGAAGGCGAGGGAGAAGCGCCTTCTAGTCGTCGACATGAGCGGGGTCGGAGACGCGGAGAAGCTTTCAGCCTTCTGCAGCGTGGCCGAAGCCGCTAAGCGCCGAGTTGACGCCGGCGAGGATATGAACCTTTGCATCGTCGTGGACGAGGCGCCGCAGTTCTGCCCGTTCAAGGTTAACTGGCACGTACGCCTTGATGAAGAGAAAAGGCTGGTTCAGCGCTTCATTCCATTAGCTCTGCAGGCACTTGAAAACATGCTTCCCGAAATCGAGGAAAAAATTGAAAGGGACAGGCTCACGGAGTGGGCGCTCTCCAAATGCGTGAAGCACCGAAGCACATGTTCCCAGTTCAGCTTACTCGGTTTCCTTCTGAAGGAAGAAAAAGCAAGCCATCATGACGCTTCAGCCAACGCTTCGTCCGCTTAACCCTGCGAGGCTCGGCACTTTGTTTCTGGTTAACGCTGTTTTGAAAGCCGAAAATGGCTGTCCTTCTTCGCGCTTATGTAGTCTCCTCCGAGCTTTTTAACGATTTCCGCCGTTCTTGCGAAGTTTTCGGACCCCAGGAAGCCTTTCGGCTTAATCACGATGAACTCGTCCTGCTCTTGGAAGTTCAGGAGGTTTCGAAGGTCTTCAGGGAAGCTTTGCTGGACGCTTTCAACCGTTAAGGCCTGAGCGGCCGGCTGAGCAGCAGCCGGTGGAGCCGGCTGAGCGGCTTGAGGGACCGCTGCTGGAGGCGCTGCCTGTTGAACGTAAGGCTTCAATGAGTCTGAAAGCTGCTTCAGGTCTTCGGACACCAGCTTAAGCGCTGCAAGCAACTCTTCCGCCCTCTCAATTAGCTTGTCCAGCTTTTCTTGTGTTTCCTCGCCAGCTTTTTCCTTCGTTTCTTCGCTCATTTTCATCCCGTTAGAAAATACTGTCTGTGCTTTTAAGCTGTAATGTGGCAGCTTCTCGGTTTTCAGGCGAGAGGAAAATGCATAGATGCGCGAAAAACTCGAAAGAGCCTTTCAGTCTAATTCATCGCTGTCTCAGCTTTAAAGTTTCGGCGTCTTTTCTGATTGGTGAAACGCGTGATTGAGGATGAAAGAGCAAAAGAGGTTAAAGAAGCCAAGACCGTGCTCGCCGTAAGCCTCGCAATGGTGGTTGTCGGCGCGATTTTGTTCCTCCCGTATCTGTTTGGACGTGACCTCGGCATGTGGACGCTGATAGGCCTAGTGTTGTTCATGTTCGGCCTGATATGCGCCGGCTTAGCCACCGCTGTGCTCAGCGGCATGCGCCTGATCGTCGTGTGGAGGGTCTAAGGCAGGCATCACGCCAGAAGCTCCGTGCTCCCCCGCTACAGCGAATGCGCAGATGCGCGAAAAACTCGAACAAAAATACGCAGCTGCGCAAAAAATTTTCATGCACTTAAAAAGCTCCTTCCAGCAAAACAGGCTTTTTTCAGCCTCTAAATTTTCGCCCAGCAACGTTTAAATAAAGAATTTTGCGTAAATATACCTCGATGCAACATGAAGGCGTATATAGACGCGTTGGATAAGCCTTTAACCGAATACCTGCGGGCTTACGCTACCGTCGGACGCTTAGGCGCGTCCATAGGCGTTCAGGGTGCCCGCGCCGCTCCGGAGGAGACAGCCGGAGCGTTAGAAAACTTGAGGTGCGGCGAAGAGTAGCGCGCGTTGCGTTTTAAACGGGATTTTCAAGCGTTTCTCAACGAAGCTTCTTGAGGTGGGCGTTGTGAAGGGGAAGTTTAAGGCTATAGTGGTAGCTTCGGCGCTGCTTTCAGTCGCCGTTGCGTTGTGGTTCTTCACGCGGTCTGAGACTGAGTTCTGGCTCAAGGCGCTGCTTCCGCTGTCAGCGCCGGACCTTCGTCCGCTGCCGCTCATCCTGTTGTGCACCGCGGCATGGTTTGCCGTAAGCTTGCCTCTAAAGCGCCTGTTCAAAAGGCGGCTGGATCCGTGGAGCGGGTGGTGGCCTTTTGCAGACGGCTTCCTCCTCCTTCCGCTGCCTTTTATCGCAAACGTCGACGTCATGGCAGTCGACGCAAGCTGGGACGCCGCCTTTTGGGGCGGATTGGAGGAGGCTGCTCTTTGGCGGGTGCTCTTCATGGTGGGCGCCTTCTGGCTCTGGTGGGCGCTGAGCGACGACAGAAGCGACTTCCGGGGAAGCCTTTCATCACAGCTTCTCTGCTTCCCGCTTTCAGCCTTCGTCCCGTTTGTGCTGGCTTACGCGGCGACAACTGTGGCCATGGTTGGAGGCATGGCGCTATATGCAGTCGCAGCGCTTTTCAAAATCGACGCTTGGCCGATATGGCGCGGCCTTCTCATAAGCGCAAGCAACGGAGCAGGCTCGTATGCGAAGTTCTTCGCAAGCCTCGACTGGCATCCTCTTGGCAGGGTCGCCGCCTTAGCCTGGCTTGTAATAGCCTCGGCGGTGCTTGGGTTCATAGCGTTCAACATCGGCATGACGGGTAAGGCAGCGCTCATAGGCCCAGCCACGTTCAAGATTCCGAGGGTTTCGCCGAAGTTTAGAGGAGAAGTCGGCCGGGGGAAAACCTCCATAATTCCTGGAGACGACTGCATCTACGTGAGGGTGAACGTTGCCAGAAGTGAGGATTCGCATAAGTGGCTCAACGCGAGGCTCCTCCTCGACACAGGAGCAACATACACGAAGCTTTCAGGTAGAAAGCTCAGGTTCCTAGGGGTTAAGCCTTTAGGAACTGTCGTTGAAGCCCTTGCTGATGGAAGGCGGATCAAGAGGAAGTACGGCCACGCCTACATCGAGTACGACTGGGGTAGGCTCAGCGGTGTCGTGCCAGTGGTCTTCGGCAAGGACGGCGACGCGGAGGTCCTCGGGATGACGACTGTGCGCGCCCTAAACCTCCTTGAAGAGGTGCAGAAAAGCCAAGCGCAAAACCAGCAAAACCAACCCCAGCAAACCCAACAACAAAACCAGCCACCAGAGTCCGAGAGCGCGCCTGAAGCTGTCGTCGAGTACAAGGAGTTTGCAGCGGAGGACCGTTCAGAGGCCAGGGAGAGGATAAACAGAGCTGGGCTAGCAGCGGCTTATCTTGGGAGGAACGCCCTGGCAAGAAGGCACGTCTTCGTTCCATTACCATACGAGCTTGCAAAAGCGCTGGCTTCAGGCGAGAAGGTTGCAGCGAAAGACGAGCGTGAAAAAGAAGCGCTTGAGCGGCTGGTTCTAGCGGGCTTCCTTGAAGGCGCCGACGGAGGCTACAGGGTCAAAAGCGAGGACTTCGAGAGGGACCTGAAGGCGCAGGTTATGAGGCTGAAGGAGTTCTTCCTTAAAAGGATTGGAGGGTACATTGTCTGAGGTGAGCATGCGTGGGCGAATGTGTTGCATGGTGGGATAAAGAGCACGAGGAATACGTCAGGAAGGTGCTGGAGCAGCAGCCTCCAGGCGCTTATTTAATGAGTGTGGCGTCGGCTAAAGAGGTGGTGGATAAGTACTTCAAAATGGAGAAGAACCGCTGGCAGTCCATGTTCATGCACGACTACTTCTTGGCTTTGCTGCGGAAGGACGAGGATATGAAGAGCCTGCTGAGGGAGGCATACGGAAAGCTTGCAGAGGCGTTCGACTGGCCTGAAAAGGAGCCCTGGACGAGGATCGAAGAGAACCCGCTGAACTTCGCCTCGGACGCTGCTGACGCCCTCTTCGACTTCTACGCTGAAAAACTGAGGGTTGAAGGTTGGAGGTCTGGGGTTGACGAGACTGTTAAGGAGGCTAAAGACCGCCTCCTGAAGGAGCCAAGCCCCATAGGCGACAAGTTCAGAGCAGAGTATGGAAGATGGGTCGCGCTCAAAAGGATTATTCATGAGGAACTTGAAGGAAAGCTTAGACTGAAGGACAGGGTCGCCTACTGGGAGGCTATGGAGATTGAGGCGTTGGCTAGGTCCGTTCTGAGAAGAGCAACTGTTCGGTTATCCACCTATATGGAGAGCATTATAAAAGAGGTGCTAGAGGGAACAGAAACAGACTACCGGTGGGACACGTCTTCATGGTACATCCACAGAGCTTATGTTGAGTTTGAGGAGCATGTTGACGTTAAAGGCTACGGGTCTTATGACAATGAGGAACTCTTAGTGATGGCGGTCATGGCTGCTGACGGCGTTGAGCCAACGGAGGACGAGGAGGAGCAGAGAAAGTACTTGAAGGATGTGGCGGCAAGGCTCAACATGCCTGAGCTCGTCAGCTCATACTACACTTCCAAATTCGGCCCGGAGCCGCGCAAGTTCTTCAGCGGAGCGTTCAAGGATTGGGAGGAGATGACGGGCGACGAGAAGAGATTCTTTGAGGAACAGGGAAAAGCCTGCGAACAGTTCATGAAGGCCGCGCAGAGGGCCGTCGGCATGTTGCTGGTGAAGAAGGAGAGAGTATTTGTCGAAATACTCGAATAGAAACCTACTGCTTTTCTCGTGACATTCTCAATACTTCATCGTGGTCCTCAGCGTTTGTGTAAGGTTCGTACTTTTTCCCTCGCTTCTTTTTCACTTCCTCTTTTGGAGGCTGGCTCCTCGAGGGTTGAGGCTTCTTGGCTGGCTGTTGTCGCGCTGGCGGCGTAGTTGGCTGCTCGGTTGGCTGAGTTTGTTGTACGGCCGGCTGTTGAGATGGTTGAGGCTTCAGCGGCGCTGTTTCCGGCTTTTTTGCTGGCGGACCGAGCTCCGGCATGCGTCCCTCCTCTCTAAGGCGCTTTGGATGCTCACCCCTTCTTAGCTCGTCTGCTGAGAGAGCCTTGTATGGAGCCTCGACTTTCGCGGATCCAGACTGAGCCTCCCCCTGGAACGCATATCCCATTGGGACATCCCCAAGGCGGCCTACGTCGAGCTTGTCCAGCCAGTCCGCCGACCCCTCAACTGTTGACAGGTCTGACTCGAGGTCAGTGAGGTTTCCGCCGCGCTTCTCGTACTCCAGTTCCATGTTGTGGAGGATGCGCGGGTCAATTGAAGCCGTCCTCTCGTAGAACTCCTTGACTTGGTCGCCGAACCTCGTCCTCAGCGCGTCGTTCTCTGGGAGGTGGACGTGGTATTTTTCGGCAGCCCATTCGGCAACTTCAACGTCGGACTTCCTGTTTCCCTTCTCGTCGAAGAGCGCCTTCCTGTAGACCTCGAGGCCTTTCTCGGCGCTTAGCTCGCCTTTCGCAAGCCTGTCCTCGAACCCTTCCTTGGCAAGCGAGTACATCCTCGCCCTTGCAATGTTCCCTGTTGAGCCTAGGTCTGTCAGAACCCTCTGGTAGAAGCCGGGAACAGCCGTATAGGCCTCAAGGTTGGGCGGCATGTAGGGTCTGCCTAGCTCGGCTGAAATCTTCGCCTTGTGCGCCGACACGTTTTGGTTTGCCTCGTCGATGAACTTCCACTTGTCGTCCTTCGGAAGCTTCTTGAACGCGGCCATGTTCAGCCTTACCCTGTCCAGCATTTCAGGCTTCTCCTTGAACTGCGCGAGCGCCTTCTTGATCTCCCTTCCTCCCTTTTCAGGGTCGAACTGCCCGCCTATTTCAGTCAGACCCATCTCTTCGTTGAACATCTGCCCAACTTGCTTGTCAGACATCTTTGAGATGCTGTCGTACCAGTCTAAGCCCATCTGGGCCTGTTCGCCTGGAGCCTTCGTTACGGCAAACTGCGTGAACGTGTTCTCAACCATTGAGCCCGCCCTAGCCTGCATCCCTGCGCTGATTCCAGCCCCCTTCGCAGCTGGCAGCGCTTCCACCCCGGCCTGCAACACCCTTCCAGGTCCTCTTCCTGTTAACGCGCCTGGAAGGACTGCTATTCCACCTTGGACGAGGCCGGCCCCGGCGCCCTTCAAGGCAGCCGTAGCCCTCTGCGCAAGCGGCGCGCCTCTCGCGCCGGCAGCTCCAGCTGCGAGGCCTGTGACGCCTGACGCCCCCATCGCCGCACCTCCCAACATCAGGCCGGTTGCCATCGAAGAGGCTTGGGATGCCATTCCACCCATCGTCACGAAGAGCCCTCCGAGCCTTCCAGCGAACATCGTCGACATGTAAGCTGTTCCTGCGAAGGTAGCTAAGGCGATCACAAGCTTAGTTATGCCGCCTATGCTTGTCTGAGCCACGAGTATGTAGCCGAAATGGATGAGTATGGCGGCGATGACGCTGGCGAACATTATACCTATAACTGTTTCTATAAGCGAGTCTGCGAGGTGCTTGACTGGCGGTATCAGCCTGAGCATGATCAGAAGAGGGAGTGCTGCTGCTAGACAGCCGATCAGCAGTAGCCTGACGGCGCCCATCATGACTGCGAGCATGATGAGGGAAGTGCAGATTATGAATATGACGATTGAGCCGAAGAACCTGACTGCGACATCCCAGCCGGTCAGCACGCCGCCGCCCATTGCGGCTATAAGCGTGTCAATCTCGTGGCCGCCAGTTATTATCAGGCCTGTCCCGCCGACGTCAGACCAGCCTGTGAAAGCGTTTATAGCTGCTGCGACACCGTTGTAAATGTATGGGATTGCGAAGATCATTATGAGCGAGAAGGCGGAGTTCGTGATTATGTTCACTGCTGTGCCTTCGTTCATCACTCTGAAGGTCTCCAGGAGGTAGCACATTGCAGCGATTATTAAGACAACTGAGAGAAGGCCTAAAGCCACTTTCTGTAGCAATCCATACATACTGCATGCAGCGTACCCAACCCACTGTGCTGGAGAGGCTCCAGAAAAGGGAGGCGTTGGTGTTTGTTGGGCGGGGTCCCATGTTGGAAGCTCTATCAGCAACGCGTAGGCGCCGTTTGACCCGCCCATAAGCTCGCCGGCGAACCACTGGAGTATCTGCGGCCCAAATGTGGCTAGCGCAATCATCATGGCGAGTATGAAGCCTATCATGATGGCGGCGTCTACGCCGAAGGCTACCCTGCGCTTGAACTTTCCGCTGAACTTCTTCCAAACGCCGGAAAACTTCATGGTTCCTCAAAAAGAGAGGAGATTGTGCACTTTAAAACGGAGCCTATGGCGGCTTCGTGTCAGCTACGGCATTTTCCTCTTCAGAAGCCTGATGACAAGGGATATTATGCAGGCGGCTATCGCCAAGCCCACCAAAACGAGGGCTATCTGCTCGAAGACTATTTCCCAGAAAGTTTTGCCCCATGGCTGGACGGCTACGACCGTGTGGAACGTCGTTCCCCAGACGTTCTCCACCTCTATCAGAAGCAATGTTGAGTTGTAGCCTTGAAGCGCCTTGAACTCGGGATCCTTGATTATTGAGAGTGAGAAGTCCCCCTCGAAGCCAAGCGTTGAACCGGCGTAGGTCGGCGCATAGCCTTGGTAATACCATGCTGAGTCGACGGCGGCCTGCTCAGCTGTGAGGTTCCTTGCCAGTATCGGCTTCAGCTGCAGCTTTTCAATCGGCAGGCCCTTGAGGCTGTAGCCTGTGGGAGCGTACGTGACGAGGTAAACGGTGACGTTTTGGAGACCGCCGAGCTGAGGAAGCGCTGAAACGGTCAGGTCGCAGCTCTTCACATCGTCCCTGGTCACGTTGACGCCCAAGGGTGAAAGCGGGTCCATGTTCACGTAAAGCTGGTAAGGCGAGTCGGTTGCGAAGTTCACGTAGACTGTTCTCTTGAGGTTTTCGCCGTCGGTCCAGTTCCACAGCCAAGCCTTGGCGAAGTACAGGTGGTCAACCCAGAAGGTGCCTGAAGGCTCAGTTAGCTCGCAGTATATCCCGACCTTCGTTATGCTGCCGGCGGCAGGGACGGAGACCGTGTTCCACGAGCCGACGGGGACTGTTTCGTTGAAGGAGACCTGTGCAGCGGATGTTTGAAGCGTAACCGTCATTTCGCCGCTGCATCCGTCGCCCAAGTATACGTCGAAGAAGAGCTTTCCCCACATGCTGGGCTCGCCTTCCGCGAATGCCTCGACGGGTTTGACGAGGTTGAGGAAGGTGCAAGCCTCAGACACGTCTGAGCTTTCAACTTTTATGCCAGCCGCTCCGGCTGTCCTCCGGCTTGAGTCTGCTGAAACGCTGCATGAAGGCGAATCCCACACTGCACGGTACGTCCTGACCGCTTCAGTGAAGGCGTCCCTGTCGGCGGGCTCAACACCAACATAGGGGTGGCCGCATCCAGCCGTCACGTTCAGGTCGTAGTAGTATGGGCTTGTCCTGTTCATGACGCTTTCAGCCGAGCCTAAGCCCCCATAGTACTGCGGCAGGCACTCGTAAACGTCCTCGCACGCCATCTTCAACGCTGTCTCGTCGACTGTCTGATCCTTGAAGTAGTCCTTAAACCATTCCTCCTCCGTGAAGTTGAAAGCCGTGTCGAAGAAAGCTTCAACCCTCACCGCCGGGTCGACGACCCACCTTTCGCCTGCGGGATCCCACCTCACAGCTGTTATGTTCACCGGCTTCTGGTAGTACTCAAGCGGACATGTGAAGTTTGCCTTGAACACGTTCGTGGTGAAGGCGCTGCTCAGAAAGCTTACCTCGTAGAAGATGGAGCTGTTGTAGGTTTGGCTGATGGCCTCTGCGGCGACCCTGTCGTCCAAGTCGAAGATGAACTTTGCGTAGCGGCTCTCGTTGTTGAAGAAAACTGGGAAGTTAGGCTCGAGGCAACTGAGCGCATGCGTGCCATTCGCAACCCCCGCGTCGCTTGCTATGCTTGTCAGCAGCCTGTTATGCGAGTAGACGCCTGTCACGCAGTTGCCGAATCCGGTCGCGTTTATCTCTCCGGAGGGGGAGTAAAGCTTCGCTGAGAAGCTTTGGGCGAGCTGCTGAAGCTGCTCCTCCGTGGCGTTCGCCCCAACCTTAAGCTCAGGAATCGCGACGAGCGCGTATTCGAAGCCGAACCACTCGTCGTCCGCCTCCTCATAGTAGCCTGTCCCCCACATTGGACTTCTAACCCATTTGTAGACGGGCATCCTTAAAGTCCACTCGTAGGCGTGTGTGGTGTTAGCTGGCCAATTGTAGGTTTTGGGAAGCTGGTCGAACGTCGACTTTTCGCCGTCAACCTTAAGCATTACACCGTCCGTTTTCGCGTCCATCCCAGCCGCTGTGAACTGAACCCCGCTTGACAGGTTGAAAAGCTGGATTAGCTGCTGCATGTTCTTCAGCAGATCCTGCGCGTTTGATATTTCAGTTAAGCCTGTCAGCTGCTGCTGGGCTGAAACCCTAGACGCGTATCCATACCATTTCCAACCTTCGATGACCGCTCTCTGGCCGAGGTTTTTCTCCGGGCCGTTCCCGTCGTAGCGTATTATCATGGCGAAAGGCTTCTCGTAGCTGTTGTTTCCAGGCGACTTAGGAACGGTGTAGGCTAGGACAAGCGTGAAATGAGGGTCATACTTGACGACTTCAACCGTAACCGTCGCAACTGAAAGGTAGCGGACGGTAGCAACAGCCTTTTCAAGCACGTACCTTTTCCCGTTCAAGCTTGAGCTGACCTGAGCTGACCAAGCGTACGTGTGCTGCGTGTTCGTATCCCAGTTTGCCGTGTAGGGAAGCTGGTCGGCGTAGACTTGTTGGGCGCTGTCAAGCGTCAAGGCAACTCCAGACGCATCTGCGTCTAAACCGTGAGCCGTGAAAGTCACCGCTGAAGGGATGTGTAGCGGCTCAGTCAACTCGAGGCTGAACTGCCTTGAGTCGCTGACCGCTCCGCTTGAAACCGTGACTGTGAAGGCATATGTGCCTATTGGAGCCGAAGGCTGAGCTTTCAACAGCATGACGCTTTGGAACCAGCCTGCTCCCTCAACGCTTCCAGCGGCTGGGTCGAAAGAGGCTGTGCAGCCACGCGGCAACCCCGAGGCTGAAAGCGTCACCGGGACAGGCGTGTAGCGTCCGTCCAAGAGGACTTCTACGCCGGCTATGAAGCCGCCTCCCTGTCCAACGCTTGCCGAAGAAGGGTTCAACGCCAGCGTGAGCGTCCATGAAGGAATGTATCCGGCCTTTTCAGCCCATGCCTCAACGCCAAGGAACTGCTCAGCAAGAGGGTTGCAGGCGTCGTCCGCAGCGAAGTAGCCTGCAGAGTTCGCCCTAACAGTTTTGGCTGAAACCCAAACTGCGCCTGTCCAGAAGTTCTTTTTCCTGAACTCGACTGTGACGTCGCTGCAGGGTATTGCGCGGCCGTTTGAGTCGTAAAGGTAGCCCGTCGCCTGGCAGACTGTTCCTCTGAACAGGTCGAGCCATGTTGTCCACTTCAGATCCTTAATAACGAGCTTGGGCTCCACCGGAGACTTCGCCTCCGCTAGGAGGACGCGTGATCCTGCCGCGCGCGATCCCGCCTGGCCCTGTTCTGCGAAGATTGCGGTTAAAGTGTGGCTTTTATCCATTGTGACGGTTATAGGGTTGCTTGTTCCAGCGTCTCCTCCGTCAAGAGCCCAGCAGCTGAAGGTGTAGTTGGCGTTGGGGGCGGCTGAAACCTGAACCTGTGTATTTGCGTCGTAGAGGAAGGTTCCAGGCGGTGGAAAGGTTGTTCCGCCATTTGAAGGGTAGACGCTGACCGTGAGCGAGTACTGCACCTTTCTGAACACGGCTTTAAGTGTGTGCGGGCTGTCCATTGTGACGGTCACAGGATTGTTTGCCCCGGCGTTTTGTCCGTCGAGCAGCCAGTGGTCCAAAACGTAGTTTGAGTCGGCTATCGCTGTGACTGAAGCCGCTGTTCCTTCAGTGTGCCAGTAGCTTCCAGGAGCGGGGTTAGTCGTCCCGCCAGGCGTGGTTGATATTGTGAACATGCACTCGGCCCTGTAGTAGGCGTCTACGCTTGCGCCGCCGTAAGTCACCTCTACCGTTCCGGATGCGGCTTCGCTCGTTGAGCTTCCCTTAGCCTTAACCGTGAACGTGTATGTGCCTGGGGCCGCGTCCGCCTTAACTTCGAAAAGCGTCTCTCCTGAAAGCGTCCCCCAGCCTGCGTCGCGCAGCCTCTCGAAGGCAGACTGGTCGTACGAGGCTTCAACACCGTCGAAGCTGAAACCGTCCGCAGTGTAGACGCTGTACTTAACCCAGAGCTGGTCGTTTGGGTAGAACGTTCCGTCAGGGTTAACCGAAGGCTTTCCAAACTTGTCCGTTCCAGGGTAGCTCTGCACGACAACGCATATCTTGTCTGTGTCCCCCTTAAGCGAAACCTGCTGCGCCTCAACGTTCAAAAGCGGAGCTATAGGAGCGATTAGAAGGGGGAGCAAAACTGCGATCATAACAAGCCATTTAAGCCTCATGCGAACTCAATGGAATACAGCGCATAGGCTTAAAAGGCAAAGCCATGGAGCTTAAAACATGGAAGCCGCTGGAGGCAGGGAGAAGGAGCTCGAAACTGCTTAACCCCGTCTCCAGCGGAGGATGTCCCGCCTCGGTGTCGAATGTCCCGCTGAACTTTAAAGTTCACGCCATGGTGGAGGCGCATTTTAAAGTTTTCAAGGGTTTAATGTTCGGGGTTCAGTGTGGCCAAGAGGGGAAGGAAAGCGGTTCTGAAAGGCGAGTACGAGCGCTTAACTACAGCGTTTAAAGCCTTAGGGGAGGATCCGCCTTCCCTCCGCGACTTCGAGAGGACGCCTCCAAGGGTTAGGGAGGCGTTGAAGAGGTTGTTGCAGATTCATGGCAACCCATCAGGCGTGAAGCTTCCCTCAGGGTTCACTGTGACAGGCGAGTGGGTGGCGTGCGTAGTCCACCCTGACGGAAAAAGAGTCTCGATCAGCGGTGAAAACCTGAGGATTGAGGAAGGAGGAGTTCGTGTTTGACAACGCCGATCCTTAAGGCTGGAGTGAGGATTCTGAGGCCCTGCGAGTACGAGGCGCTCAGGCAGGGAGCGAGGAAGCTTGAAAACCAGGTGAGGCTCGACACGCTTCTCCTAACCGGCTTGAGGTACGTTGAGGCTCAGAGGCTTCAGAAAAGCCCCGAGTGGTTCGACGGCAAGTTCATACACCTTCCAGAGTACGCGCAGCGCAAGTGGAAGAGGAAGCAGAGGGAACGGTGGGTGAGGCTTAACCCCCAGGCTCAGTCGATCCTGCCGTTCTTCTTCAAGGCCAAGCCGCTTCCCTCCTGGAAGGCTTGGACGCTCTGCCTAAGAAGGTGGGCTGTGAGAGGCGGACTTGACCCAGCCGGGCTTGGCCCCAAGACGACGCGTAAAACTTGGGAAAGCTGGCTTGTCACAGCCTACCCTGAGCGCTTAACGGAGGTTTTCCTAAGCCAAGGCCACACTGAAATGACGAGCCTGAAACACTACCTGAACCTTCCCTTCACGGAAGTTGACAAGCTTGAAATGAAGAAGTGGGTTGTAGGCTGGATCTAGACCCGCCACGCGAAAGGTCCGGCTTGAACCGCGCTAGAACCATTCCTCAAAGGATGCCGGCGCACACGCATCTGCGGCCTCGTCTTCCACGTCGACGTAGTCCTCAATGAGCGTTTGCCCCAGCAGCTTCTGGACGAACCTGTAGAGGTTAGGGTTGAGCCTGGAAAGCTGCTCCTCCCAGCCCAGGTGGCCCGTGCACGGCAGGCAGCCGTTCCTGACCTTGCCTTTTGCGAAATGCGAAAGTTTTGAGTAGAGGCTGTTCACTGGAATTTCGTTTTCAGCCGTGAACTCGTCGAGCTGGCGGCTTGTCCAGAAGAGTATGGGGTTAAGCTTCCAAATTTTGTAGCGTTTCGTGAAGTGTTTCTGCCCGTAATCAGCCGCGAAGTACATTCTGGCGCGGCTTTCCGTACACCTTAAACCGGTCAAAACAGCCTTGACCCCGTGCTTTCTGGCCGCGAGGAGGAAAGGCTTGTCCTTGCAGAACCAGCAGCATGCAGGCTTCCCAGTTTTCTCTTGGAACGTGTGGCGCTTCCACAAACCCTTGAACTTCGCGTAGCTCTGATAGTATTGACGCCTTATGGTCGGCGGCCCGTACTCCTTCCACACCTGCCAGAAAGGCTTAACGGGCTTTGTCTCTATGATGTTCAGGCTCCATTCCTTTTTCAGCCGCTCCTTAAACTCGTAGTCTTCGGGGTGCAGCACCGTTGTGTCGCAGAAGATGACCTCACGTTCGGGTTGAACTTCAAAGCCATCCACAGGACGGCTGTGCTGCATTTCCCCGCGCTCCAGCCCACAGCTAAGGAGTCGCCGAACTCCCTGGAGGCCTCCTCAACGAGCTCAGATGCGGCGTACACCTTGAACCCGTGCCTTTCACAGCTTCTTAACGCGAAGCGGATGCGCGACTCCTCGACTTTTGGGTTCAACACGCTCACCTTTCAGGACCTTAGCTTCCTTCGAAGGTTCAGGTTGAGGCGCCTGTTCAGCTCGTTGCAGCGGTTTCTGAGGATGACCTCAGTTATGCCCGCAGCGTAGGCAATGTCCGCTTGGTTCTTCGCCTCGCCGTTGAGCTTGCACGCTATGTAGAGCGTTGCGGCGGCCATGGCCGCAGGATGGCTTTCCAGCGAAACCCTCCTCTCCTTGGCCAGTTTCAATATTTCAACTGCCAGGCCCTGGGATTTCCCGCTGATGTTAAGGGTTGACGCTATCTTTGAAGTGTAGGCTACGGGATCCGAGAGCGGGACTTGAAGGGCGAGCTCCATGAGGATGAGCCTGTAGCTGCGCCTCACGTCCTTCTCCTCGACAAGGCTTGCCGCCGCCACCTCTTGGATGGTCCTCGGCAGCCCGGCCCTCCTACATGAAGCGTAGAGCGAGGCTGGAACCAAAGCGTTGATTTCTCTTCCCCTGACCAATCCCTTCTCGCAGGCTTTGCGGTAGACGTAGGCGGCCTCCTCCTCAATAGAATGCGGGATGCGCATCTGTTCGCAGAGTCGGTCGAGCTCCGCCATAGCCCGTGAAAGGTTCCTTTCAGCCGAAGACTGCACCCTGGAGCGGGTGTGCCACTTTCTCAGGCGCTTCATTTGAAAGTACGTGGAGGACGGAAGCTTCTTGCCCTGCGCGTCCTCGCCGGAAGAGTCGATCACCGTTGCGAGGCCCTTGTCGTGTATTGAAAGCTGCGCAGGCATCCCAGCCCTCGACTTTTCCCCGTAACCTTCAGGGTCCAAGCTCCGCTATTCGGGTCCCCGGTCGTAGCTCCACTCCTCAATAACTAAGCCGCAGCAGGCGCAGACGGCTTCGCCGCTCTCCCTGTCGTGGATTATCTGCGTGCAGCCGCACTCGGGACATTTGACAACCATTTTAACCCCTGAAGTAGCGTGGTGGCGCCTTTTAAAGGAAGGCCGTGAAAGCTCAAAACTTCTCAGTGTCAATCTTGTCAGGTTGGTCAGAAATGGGGTCTATCTGCCACTGACAGTTAGGGGGTAATCCTGACCATCCTAACAACTTGACACCCTAATCTTGTCAGGTTGTCATAGAAATGGGGTCCAGATGTTGCCAACATTTTAGGGGTATTTGTGTGACATCCTAACAACTTGACACCCTAATCTTGTCAGGTTGTCATAGAAATGGGGT
>Ga0207433_10002457_pt1 | contig 37834 bp, 30 predicted proteins | sample YelNatPaOPGAMG01_FD_187559 | JGI IMG/M metagenome (GOLD analysis project Ga0207433, IMG submission 187559) | Hot spring thermophilic microbial communities from Obsidian Pool, Yellowstone National Park, USA - OP-RAMG-01 (SPAdes) (version 3) | ecosystem: Environmental > Aquatic > Thermal springs...
CTCGCCTACTGGCTGCTCACCAACCTGCAGCCGCAGGCGAACGAATACGACCTGCTGCTCGAGCGCCATGTATCGCCGGAGCACACCCTGCTCAACCTGCAAGCTGCCGATATGCTGCGCGAAGCGGGTTACCAGGTGGACCTGACTCCGCCGGAGATTACCCTGCCGGAGGGTGGCTTGTTCCGCCCCGACCTGGCAATTGTTGACGATCAGGGAGGGACCCATTTCGTGGAAGTGGAGCGCGACGTGGATAAAAACCTGGAGCAGCGCCAGGCGAAATGGAGAAATTTCTATCAAGCCAGTGGCGGCAGGATGTTTGTGGTGTGCGACAACCGCTCCTGCATGCGCAATATCCGCAGTGAGATCAATTACTGCCTGGGGAATAAGCCGCTGGCTGTTTCACTGACCAACCTGGCAGATTTGCAAACCGGCAAACGAGGTGAGGGAGATAGTGTCTGGCTTGAAGCGCGCAACCGTGAGTAGTACTGTTGGTCAGAGAATAATCAGGAGACGAACGGCCCGCGCTTCATCTGCGCCGCGCAGCGGAGCAGCATCAGGTGCAAGCTTGTTATGCGACCCTATGTTTCAGGGTTGATTGCTCTTGGACATCAAACTACCTGCTTCTTATCACTAACGGGACATAAACCTTGTTCGCTAACGCGCGCGCTATCTTTAGGTGATACCCTGTGCCGCAACCACCGACGTTGGGATTCCAGTGCCGCACGAGCAGGTAGTACGTGCCGGTAACCGGCGCAGTCCACTCGATGTTCGATGCCAGAGTGCCGCCATAGTCATCGTTAGATGCTATGAGTGTAGTGCTGTCAGGCCCATAGAGATAAAGATAAGTATCAGACGATATGCCCAGATCCGAGGCGCTGATCGTGTAAACCTTGTCAGCCTCCGCGCTGAACTTAAACCAATCCTGGTCACCAGGGGTATCAAAGTTATGGGATTGTGCCTGCCCTATTCCGATCGGGGTTGCAGTGTCTGGACTATCGTTATCTTCATAGGCATCTGCGCTGGCTACGCAAATCTCGATGCCATTCGAATAGATATTGTTCCCCTCACTTGATTCGGGCACGGATCCGGCAGAATCAACCTGGGCATACAGCGTACTGCTGCTCTCGCTGATTGCGCTCTCGGATTGCAGGTTCATGCCGGGTAACTCGTTGATCACCGTGGTGAGGGTTATTGTTTCGCCTGCCGCGATGGGATCGTTCACCCAGAATTGCAGACTGCCACTGTAATCGCCGGCGCCAGTGGGCAAATGATCTACATAAAGGTCGGTATAGAAGCCGTTTAGGGTGTCATAGTCACCTTGGTTCTGCACGACTGCCTGAACAAGGACACCTCCTTCGGGGTTTGGGTAGGAGGTCAAATTGAGGAATGCTAGGTCGGATAGACCCGTGATGTAGGGGGGGATTGCCTGACCTACAGCCAGGGAAGGTTCATTATTGACGGTAGCAATGACAGCGTGTGGAAAGGAATCTCTCACAACTTTCGAGAACCTAACCTGATCAATAGTTCCATAGAACCTCTCTGCACTGGGTTGGAAACCGCTACCAATATATAGATCAAAATTTGTCCAGTTTATACCGCTTTGTGATAACATCCCTGTATCAGTGAGCAATCCATCGCGATAGAACTTGACCGTGCGATCACCATCAAATGTCACTGCAATGTGGTGCCAATTTGTATCAGGGAGGTATTCTTCTGATTGGCTGAAAAATTGAGAATCACCTGCTCCAGGGTACGGCCAAACAGCAAACTTTAGGCGACCGCCCTGTAGTAATAATAACCAGCGTTCGCGCTGATCGCCGCTTTCCCCTTGTCCAGCGATATGTGTAATAGGCTTCCAGCTAAGTTCATACCTTTTTACGAACGCTTCAAAGGTAAAGGCATTAGAGCTTAGCGTGACGTTACCTGGTACATATGCGCCTGGAGGACCAGAATAAGGGTCTGAATACGAAAGGGCGTTGCCGAACTTACCGTCATAAATCCAACTCAGTGTCCCAATCGATGTTATATTATTTCCAGCGCCAGAAAAGTCTGACGATATGGATCCAATGCCTTCAGAAAGATACCAAAGACCAACGGTTTGACTGTCATTTGGTGGAGCCCAAACATTACGCTGATCTGAGGGTGGATTCACTGCGTTGAGATTACCATAGTATAGTTGGTAAGTAGTATTATCAGAAACTCCTCCAGCGATGCCGACCTGGGTACGGAATCGAATATCAATGGCACTGTTGCTACACTTTTCTACTAGACGATCGATCTCGGTTGTATCATTATATATGATGCGCAAATCGTCACACTTGATGCTTGACCGCGAGGCGTTGTATAACTCTTCAGCGGTCGGCGTTGTCCCGCTGTCGAAGTGTAGGCGCACCGGGTAGCCGGGGGGCAGGGTCACATCTGACATATTATTGAGGATGGTGATGTTGCGCTTATAGCTATAACCATCGTTCCACCATGGGGTAGACGGACGCCCTGCTGGGTCCACCATGATGGAGGTATCGGCTTCGGCAGGGTACCCGCCTGTATTGCCGGCGTTGTCTGTAGAGCGGCACCGGAAGTGGTAGGTATGCCCGGGTTGACCAGTAAACAAGTCATAAGTCTTGCTGGCAGGCTGATTTAATAGCCAGTCGTTCCATGTGTCGCGGGTTGAATCACGATATTGAATATCATACGCACGCACACCTGAAGAATCATCCCCTCCTCTCCAATTGACTTGAAAGACATTCTCGTAGGTAGAAGAGGGAAGGTTTTGCACCTGGCAGGTTGGTGCCACAGTGTCGACTCCAAACCATACATCCGGGCCAGAGTCCGTTGCGCCAACACTATTTCCGGCCCTTACGCTCCAGTACAGTTTGGGATAATCCTGGCTAAAGGTGTAATCAAAAGAAGTAACGCCTGATGGGAACGATTGTTCTGTTACCGGCGCTGGATCGTTCCAGGGATTAGGATTTGTGCTAACCCGCAGGGTATACCATTCAGCGCGGATAGACGGACTCCACTCAAAATGAATCGTGCGATGATTCCACCAGGTACCGTTATTGCTCCGCGTGGATGGGGCAAGTAGTTTGACATCCGAAGGACGGATATAGCCGACACTGTATGTCGTATCTATTTTTGCATTTGCCCCCGAGTCACGCTTGACGGCGCTGATCCGCAGTTTATGTACCCCCATCTCGTACTCTGGAGAGTGAATCCAAAATCCATGATAGTTCGATTGTGTACAATCCGGCGGGGCGTTAGGTCCATAGTGATCCAACAAACGCCATTCACCATTTTCACTGCCGTCAGGTGCTTTGTTCAACCAGGCATAAACCTCAGGACCTTGAATTCCATCATAAGTTACAAACACACAAAGATGAGTGTCATTGGTGTTTGGATTAAAAATCTGGTAACTGCCAATATACACGCCGCCCTTCGCTATGGTAAAATTCCAGGTATCCGAGCTCCAATCTGATTCAGCGCTGCCATCCCCGGCTTTTACTCTCCAGGAATAGGTACCCGGATTATAGGTGTTGGTCCAGCAGGGGCTGGTGCTCCAACCGCTGGTGGCAACTACCCCTCCCCCTTGATCCTTAACCTCGAACCAGTACTGAACGGTATTCCCATCTGGATCGTTGGAGGGGTGTACGCACAGTTCTACCGAGGCGGCAGAACCGGAAGCGTCTTTCAGGTACCAGTTGTAAGGGCTTTGGAGCAACGGGCGATCTGGCGCCCGGTTAGTTGAGGTCGGTGTCCCGGTTAATGTATAGGTCTTCACCTGGCGCTCGGCATTTGCCCAGTCCGGGTCGCCATTTTTAGCTACCTCGAAGACAATAGCATAATTGCCGCGCGGCAGGTTGGCGGTGTTCCAATCAGCGCTGATCTCCAATTGATCACCGATCTGCCGAAGATTGGTCATCTCGAAGACTTCGGTGCCAATGACAAAGCGCATCGAACGGAAATCGGTGAAGTAGCGTACTCTGCCGACCAGGTGTACAGATGTTGTGGAAGATGGGGAGGAGGGAGTAACGTCAAAGAGGGTAATGTTTCCGCTTTCCGAATTGTTCGTCATCACATTGATTTTGACCCACAGTATATCTCCAAAGTAAGTCCCTTGCGGATTACGCAGGCGCCATCTACCAGTGTATTCGTTGGCTGAGGAAGGTGTAATCAGATTCACGGAGATGTCAACTTCATCGCCTGGCGCAGCAGCGGGAATATCTACTGCGTTTGGACCGCCCATTTGCTCTGAATCGTAGAAAACCAGTTGGTAACCGCTACCCCAAGTGCTGCTGCCGGTGTTTTTCACCCGCCAGGTCTTGACCAGTGCCTGGCCGGGAGAGACGACGCTCCCGTCGGGGAGGGTGACGTCGGAGAGGAAGGTGGCGGAGTCATTAGGGGGTGCAGGTTCACAGAATTGCTCTTGTTCTCCGGACATCCCGATCGCGGAGGCTCTTGCCGGAAAACCGGTAACGCCAGCGGCATACCCGCAATAGATCTGCTTGCTTGTTACTTTCAAAGAAGATATCGCGTCATTCATCGACCTTTCGGGAGCGGGGTTCTCCTTGGGATCACAATAGTCATTGTCGAAATTGGCCTCTGTCCACCACCACCCTCTGCAATATCCACCGAGAGGAGGGTGGCTATGGATATCGCTATACAATGCGACAAAGTATTCCCCTTCTGGTGTGACTCTGATTGATGAAGCCCTGTGATAAAGAAAATCAGGGAGACGCGTTTCCGCTCCTGCATTAGTGGGGGTGAACTTCGCACTGGGGCCTTTATAATCTGCATCCCAGTAGAGAACAACGCCACCTGAAGGATTAAGATAGTTTGCAGAAAACGGAGTTAGGTTCTGCTCATCCCACTCTTCAAAGTCTACCACCAAGAAATTATTATTTTGAGGCCAAGGGGCACGGTCTTCGTCGTTTTCGTCATATTGGCTAAGGTCAGGTATACCATCGGTGACCATGAAATGCAGGTGAGGGTTGGTAGATCTACCGCTATTGCCTTCCATACCAATTACAGTGCCAGCTTCTATTGGTGTACCATTTTGCCGGGCTTCCTTGATGGCCTGAGGAATGCTCCCTTGCTGTAGATGATAATACCAGGAATACTCATTCGGACTATGCCTAATTATGACTACGTTTGCACACCCGCCACAGTGTTCTGAGTCCGGAGCAATATCTTTTGCGAACACAACTACACCACCTTTGGCCGCTACTACATAGCCAGGAGTCCCCACCATGCCCGACCACTGCCCTTGCCATAAGTCAAAGTCCCACGCTTGGTAGCCATGCCCTGTTGGCCCTTGAGTGAGGGTCGCTCCCCAACCGCCAGCCCAAGGGAGCCTGTAGCCAGAGGCAGTGGCTATAGTGGTTACTCCCGGATGTTCTTCGAGCAAACGCAGGAATACAGCATCGTCAGGAGAGATTAGTTCCATTGGAACCTCGTCCAACCATCGATTGTATTCGCTCGCCACCTCCTTAGAAGGCACCAACGCACTCCAATTCCCGTTCGCTTCGCGCCTGGCAAGAACTACGATATATTCGGTGGGCACAAACTTATTAGTGCTTCTGTAAGTATACCCGGCGTAGCCATAGGCCCAGTTCCCTCGGACATAGTGATCTATGAGAACGATGTTGTACGGCAGATGGAGGGTTTGTACATGGAGCGCCAACGCAGCTTGCATAGCCGAGACAGGGTCTACAGCACCTGCTTGTGCATTGACCCAAGAATGCACTGGTAATCCTGACGACATTGCCAACAGCACTGATATTGATACAACAATAATAATAGTTAGGCGGACAACCAGATTTGAGATCAATATAGCGAAATGCCTTCTCATCTCACACCTCCATCATCCGAGCAAGGACAATTTTGTGAAGAAGCGTCCCGCTCTGCCAGTACTATGTGCTTGTGGTATGCCAAAGGCGCTCCGCCGTACCTGCGCCCCGTCGGCCGGGTGCTGGCGGGGTAGCCGAGGGCGGTAAAAGCATCCAAAGGGTCAGGATAACGATATCTCCTCTCAGCGTCCCGACGCCACCTGCCTGGTCATATGTTCGGTATCAGGCCCACCACCTCGGTTTCCGGCTACGGATGACGGCGTAGCACCAGCGGCAGGTAGACCTCCAGGGAGACTTTCTCCCACCCCAGTTGCGCCACCGCTGCGCCTCCGGAGTCAAACATCTCCACCCGCAGGGCATGGAAACCGCTGCTCAAGAAAACCCTGGCCCGATCCGTTCGGCAGCAGGTGCCCCACTGGTCCAGCACCAGCGCATCGTCTACCCACAACCGTGCTCCATCGTCGTGGGTGAGCGCAAACTCGTATATCCCCGGCGCAAAGGCCAGACTCCGCGTCCAACGCACGGAGAAATTGTCGGCATTCACGCCCGGCCCGGGCGAATCATAGGCCCAGGAAAAGTTGATGGCCGGGTCATCCCGGACCAGTACCGGCGAATCCGAGAGGGTGGGGTTGTTGTAGTATTCGCCCCACCAGCCGGTGACGGGATTCCAGTAGAATGCGCGCTCCCAGGTGTTGTTTCCTTCGTCCGATTCGGCAACCAGGTTGTCCGGGTCTGCCACAAACCGGAGTGTGCGCCAGCCGGAAGAAACCGTAATCTGCCAGTCAAAAAAGGCCAATGTCCAGCCGGCCTGAACATTGCCAAAGTTGTAGCGCGCCAGGCGTGTGCCGTCCAGATACAATTCGCCGTAAACGTCCGCCCCCGCATCGGCGTTCCCGCTGTTGCTCACCCCCCAGTCCACATAAGTAGGATGATCGGCATAGAGGGTGTTGACCTTTGTGGTGTTCTTAACCGATGAGGGCACGATGGGGTACTCCCAGCCTCCCCACCGGGAGGGTACCAGGTCCGGTCGGGGCTGAGGTCGGTTCTGCACCTTGACCGAAGAGACAACGTTGGCGCCGATGGTGTTGTCGCCCAGGTTGGAATCGTCGCCGGTGAACGTCTCGCAGCGGCCCTGATAGTTGTCGTGCTCGCACAGTACAGCCTGGACATTGCTGCCCACCCTGATGGACTCGGCGTTGTCATTTCCGACAGGGCCCAGATACCCCGGATTGGGGTACTCCCCGATGTTGAGCGTAACACAGGCGCCGCCGTAATTGGTGTTGGCATAAAGGGCTACCTGGTCGGCGGTGGGATTGCAGGAAGCCGGTATGTAGCAGGCTTTGGGTACGCCAGGGAGTGGGTCCCCGAAATTGCTGTTGTTGCAACCCACTCCGTCGGTAAACGATCTGACCCTGAAGCAGCTATCCGCACCATAGTAGACCTGCTGTGTTCCGCTGAAACTGCAATAACCGTTTTCGTCTGCGCACTTGACGTATCCTGAGGGCAGGCTGGTTGCGTCGCAACTCGGCGGGGGCGCACTGGAGGGCACGATCACCCAGGAGTTGGCCACAGTGCGGCTGCCGTTCCAGGCAAAGGAATAGCCACCATCGTTGAAATACATCCCCGACGAGCCGCCGCCGTCCATCTTGAGGGAGTAGCGGGCACCCAGCACCCACAGCACGTCGTGCATCTCGTGAGGAGTCTTGTTGTAGCCGGGCTCGCTCACTGCCAAGTAAAGCGTGTTGCGGTCATCGCTAAAGCCGATGAAGGTCTGAGGACGGTTCCACCAGTTGTTGGCCGAGCAACCGAAGAGTTCATCGTTGATGACCACGGTGTTGTTCTGGCAGGCACAGTTGCCCTCGGTGTTGTAATTCTGGTACCAGCAACGCCAGCGGTACTCACCCCCGAAGGTGACCTGTGGCCCACCACCGAGCAAATAACGGTGATACCCACCCTGCTCCCCCGGCCAACCGATGTTGGGGTCATAGTTATCATTGAAGCCCAACGAGCGCCGGTTCTGCCATTCGCTGCCGGTGTAGTCGGTGTAATCCACACCGTCCACATAGGTGAGCCCCTCGCCGCAATTGAGGGGCGGGACGGTATCGGGGCAACCGCTGAAATAGTCGCCGTTGATGGCAGCGAGCGCCCCCGCGCTGGAGGCCATATCGCTGAGCCAGGCCGTGCCCCCACCGGGTGCGATGACGACGCGCGGACGGAGAGTGTTGTTATTGAGGTCTACCTTAACCACACAAATGTTGTTGGCCCGACAGAGTGAGAGGCCTGGACGCGTCTCAACACACTGCCAGTTTGCCAGGTTGGTACAATTGGCAGCGGTTGCCCCGTCGGGCGAGATTTCTGCAAAAGCAGGTATTGGCGGGGTTGGTGTTGCGGGTGGACTGCTTGATCCGCTAACCGCAGTGGAGGCTATGATGAGAATCCCTGCCAGAACACCGGCGGACAAGACCCTTTTGTAGCACACAGCCTAAACTTCCTTACCCTATAACAGCAAGCGTTACTGGCAGGCGGGGAATTTGGCAGGAAAATACGAAGGTAAAAAACGCTCGAAGGGGCTGAGTACCACTAGGCAGGGAAACGCCCCCGCCTGTCCAGTGCACGCAATGTTAGCCCGCTCTTGTTTCTTGAAATTCACTTTCTTTCTCTCGCTCATCGGTTTTGGATTGGTTGAACATCTTTAAATCCAACTGTATTCTTAGCTATCGTTCCGCACATTCGGATATTGGCGCAGCAAGCTGCGCTTTCGGGAACAGATGGCGTCGTCGAACTTGCATTTGATCACCGAGTTCACCGTTTCGGTATTCCTACACCGCCCAACGATTTAGGGATTGATGTGGCGGTCAGAGCCAATGCCAAAGCCCAGTTCAACGCACTGCCACAACCATCCCCACTGAACGGAACCATTTGAGGAAACGCCCCCGGCTGTTTCGAATTTTTAAACTTACTATCAAGACAGTTCCGCGATCAAACCGGTGATTATGAGTAAATTTTAATCAAAAAACTATTTAGCGCAAGAGGCGAATCGGGAAACAGAGCCAGTTGAACGAATTCGACCTCGATCGAGACGCACTGAAGCATATGAGCAGGGTTGATGGGCTGCCCACGCCTGAACCTGGGTTGGTTCATTCCCTCTGGCACAAACCCGGAATGCACCTGGTGTGAACCGGGGTAACGGCTTAAGGGAGGTTTGCACCAGTCTGGTAATCCAGACTGCTGCGAATTGGACGAAAGTGGTTGTGAATTGGATGTAGAATTGGTTCTTAGAGTTACCGATGATACGCTCGTGGTTTTCCGCCCCTGGTATGCTCATTCGCCTGCTCCTGGCGCTCGTCTTGATCGCCGGGCTGGTCCTCGTCGCCTTCGTGGCGTACCGAGGCTCTCAGCCCATGCAGATCGCCGGCGCGGAAGGCATGATCTACTGGCAGTTCATGCGTGAGCGGATCGGCGCCATACGCAATCTGCCAGCCAAGTGCCAGCAGATGCATTTCACGGGTTACCTGATCGCAGTACCGGTTTATCCGGTGCTGTATACCTACGTTGGAATGTTCCCGGATAGCTTCCTGGCACGGCATACTCAACCGCATCCTGCCATCCCGAAGGAAGTGCAATTGGCTGATGCCCCCACTACCTGGTGGTCGCTGGTGGAGATCGTCTCCTGGGATGCCTGGGTGACGCCGCATGTGTCCCAGATCATGCCGGAATGCAACTTGAAACCGCCCGAAACCACCACAACAAAGTGATAATTGGGATTGACAACAGCGCCGAAATCGTGTAAACTTGGTTTAACAATCACATAGATTCTTTTGTTATACGTTTGCCATCCTGCCCGCGTGCAGGGTGGTGAGTGCCAGGGAAATCAATCTGGTCTTCCCTGGGAATCGTTGGCTGACCCATCCGCCACACGTGGCATTCGCTGGAGAGCGAGTGCACCGGTGGCGGTTTTTGTTTTCTGGCTCGTGAGGAGGTGCCGTTGTGGATGAAATCATGATTCCCAAGAAATGGGTGGTAATTCTCCTGGTATTGATCGGTTTGGGCGCCGGCGTGCTGTGGGGCGTTCCTAAAGTGCTGGGACGCAACCAGGCGAATGCGAGCGCTCCGCCCACCCAGGTTCCTGCCCAGAAAGCGCAAACCAGGCAGGATGACAGCGCCGCCCAGAAGGCTGCAACTACCGGGGCGCAGGCGTTCTACACCGTGGATTACCAGAAAGGCCAGCAAGCCTGGCTGGACCAGCTCTGCTCGGTGAGCACCCAGACCGGCTGCATCGTGTACCAGAACGTGATCGGTCCCAATCTGTGGTCCAGCCTAGAGCAGGCGCAAACCGCAACCACGGTGAAGGTCACTGTGCAGGAAAAGGTTGATGAGCAGGTTGCCGAAACCCGCGGGGATGCTCCCATGCAGGTCTGGCGGCTGCAGATCGAGCTTTCCAACCCCTGGCCCATCCAGAAAGAACCCCAAACGGTCTTCTCTGCGCTTGCCCTGGTGATCCAGGAGCAGGGGGAGTGGAAATTTGAGCGCTTTTTGACGGACGAGGAATTATCTGTCTTTTCAGCCGCGGGAGGCCAACCATGAAGACGTTTAGAACCATCATCCTGATACTGGTCATTATCTCGTTGCTTGCTTATCCGCATCCGGCTGCTGCCGATGACGAGTCGCCCTGGGGCGAGATCCTCAATCCGGATGGCTCAATCCGTTGGGATTTGCTCAGCGATCTGGGCACAGTTTCCGAATCAGCGGATTGGATGGACATTACCCTCCCTGGCGGCATGGTGCTCGATCTGGATGCCACTTATCACCGCTACCAGACCCCCAGCGGCAATATTCTGGTCTTGCCCTCGCCGGCAACGCTCTTTTTCATGGCGATGAATCCGGTGGAGAGCGGTCTATCAGGAGCGGAGAGCATGCTGGGCGACGGCGCGGCGATCCTGGCTATGCTCGTTGGGCCGTCGCTCAATTCAGAACAGCTGGCCCAACTGGCTACCATGGGCTACACCGATCCACAAGCCTTCTTCCAGGCTGTGATCGATGGGCAGGCAAACATCTGGTCTATCGTCAATTTCACTTACCTGTTCGAAATCTTGCGCATGTCATTCAACAGCGGGTTCCTGGTAAACGCGCTGCTACTCTACCTGAACGGTGTTGCGGACTGCGCCAGCCTGCCAGGTGGCTGCGCCGGATTGGTGGTGGATTGCTCGGATGGTAGCTGCGTCCCCGAGACGCCTATCTGCCCGGCTCCAACCATCTCACAGGCTCCAGCAACGCTTGCGATCCAGAAGGCTGCTCCTGAAAATCCACTGGTCGTTGGCCAAGACCCCGAAAAGCGCGGTGCGGATATCCAGGCCTCTGCCTTCATACCCCCCGTCATCTTCACCTGGTATGAGCAAATTCAAGATCCGCCCACCTGCGAGTCTGCCAGTTCAGGCAACGGCGAGGGCTGCCCTGGTCCTGGAAGTCGCTATGACAACGATTGGGACCCGTCCATGGAAGGCAATCCGGCGTATGAAGTTGTCGATGGCGAAATCCATTGCATCGAGCATGTTGAAATCCTGCCTGAGCCGATCACCGAAGTTCAGGCGAATGCCCAGCTCAGCCCAGAGAGCCGCTACTGGATCCTGAACGACTTGGCGAGCAAGTATTACGAGGCCTACATCCACCAGCCGCGTTTCGATCTGCTCCCGGGCATGGCGCCCGTCAACGCTGGTTGCGGGGGCAACGGCATCTGCACAGCAGAAGCGTTCATCCCCAATGTGCCTTTTGCCGATCCTGGCACATTTGACCTGCGCTTGTGGGTGTATACCACTGGGACAGTCTTCAACTGGAACGGAGTTGCCATCCCGATTACCCAACCCAGGGTGCTCTTCACACAGGACACCATGCAGGTTTACGTAACCCTGGTGACATTACTGCCGGCAGGCGCGCCATGAACGAGCTGGATCGTATCGGGAGGTTCTTGATGGATCTGCCGGTTTACCTGGCAAACGGCGGGCTGGTCATTGCCTACTGGCTGGCAGAAAATTCAGCCGCACTGGTCAGCCTGCTGTGTGCGATCCTGCTTGCCCTCCTGCCCGACGCAGAAATCCAGCAGCGAGCCGGCTTTCGCCCTCGCCGCAATGATCGCAGCCAGAGCAATGGAGCGATCAACCGGGTTCCCCGCACTGCACAAACCATGACGGTACTCGTATTTACAGTCTGGCTGATCGCCCAATGGGATATGGGGGCGCCGGTTCCCTGGATCGGCGCAGCCATGTGGGTAGGAGGCCTGCTGGCTGTCCTGGCGTTGTCTGCTCAACGCTTCAACTTGCTTTGGTATGTCAAAGCTGGGATCGCTATCTACGCCCTGGCAGTAATCGGTAGCCGTATTTATCTGAACTATACAGCCCATCTCACCCCAGAGCAGTGGGCAGCACTGATCGGTTCCAGTGAGAATGCAGCCTCTGTGATCGCCAGCACGCGCGGCAACGTGACCACGATTTTGCTCTGGGCGTTGTGGTTGGTGGTTCCGTTGGGTTACTTCTCCATGCTGGTTCAACAGGTTTTTATCAACCCAATGTCTGTCGTCAATCCTCTGGCAGGCGCGCAGGATTTGCTGCGCGCTCTGAGAGTTAGAGACACACAGTAACGGCGGGCTAATGCTTATCTTGAATTGTCCCTACCCGAAATGACTCGGTTCTCGAATACCCTCAAATCAGAGCACCACATGCCTGTGATGAATTCTCTCGTTTTAGACGATTTCACCCCGGGTATGTGTTGCTCTGCGCAGACTCTGTTCTGTAATGGGCAGCACCAACGTCGGCTGGGCAACCGAACGTTGGAAACCAATCCCCACACGTTGGCCCCTTTTTTACACGGAGGATGGTATGGACATTTTCACGCTTGGGAGACTTGCTTTACCTGGAGTGGTTGCGATCATGGCTGTAGCTGCTGTTTTAACGCTGTTTGCCGGGGTATTTACCGCAGTGAAGACCCTGTCGAGTTTGCAGCGTTTCTTCCAGCAGATGGAAGACAGCAGGCGACCTTCAGTCACGATCAATATCGATGCACGCATCGTCAATACTGGACGGCGAGCTTCCAAACCTCCCATGCAGGCAAAGAAATGAGCTTGCTTCACGACACGCTCGGGCGCAGCATGGGTGCGCCTGAATTTCTTCATCTCACCTATTGTGAACTAACGCCTGCCAAACCAGCAGGCAGGCGTGAGCTCATAATTCGGAGCAAACGAAGCTGATGGAAACAGGAAGCTTCCAATCTCATGTTCGCAATATTCGTGACTGGCTACCGCGTATGCCGGAGTGGTTATCCCCACACCGTGCAAAGCCGCCTGTCATTCCAGATGATCTGGAGGTTGAACGCTCCGGCGTTAGTTTCGTAGAAGGCCGGGATGAGCTGGATTACTTGTGGTACCTGCTGCGTGAGCGGGAGGGTGGGCGTGAGTATGCCGGCTATCGAGTTGTGCGGCTGCTACAGCTCAGCTTTTTACCGTTGGAATCACGCGCAGATCCCGGTTTGCTGCAAAAAATGCGCACCGTGCTGAGGGGATTATACGGGTCGCAGGTCAGCTTCTTGTACCTGGCAGCTGGCATTTTCAACCACCAACAATCCCCGGTGGGAATTGTGCAGTGTTATGGTGTTGCCGCCTTTGCTCCCACGTTGGAGGAAGCCAGCGCTCAATCGGCGCGCAGCCTGGCAGCTCTCAAGGGAGCGATGGGCGGAGCTTATCGCCAGATTCGCCTGGAGCCGCTCACCGTTCGTCTGGCAGAGTGGATCTTCCTGAGCTTTCATGATATGCAGCATGTGCTGGTCACAGTGGGGCACACCGACCCACGCGAAAATGCCCGCGGAGGAAACAGCACCCTGTTGCGCAACCCGCTTACCGAGGCCGGACCCACCGCTCAGCAGTACACCCTGCAGCAGAACGAAATCTTGTTCCGCGGCATGAGCGACCTGAAAGAAGAATTTCTATTCGTGGTGCTCACCTCGCCGATCAGCCTGGCGGATATCACCGAAATGCTTACCGGGCTGGCAGAAGAGACTTCCGCCTGGGCTGCCTGGCAGAGCGGCGTGCGGGCTGTCTCCTTTGGCGTCAGCCTGCCGGCTTTACTTTCCGGGCTGATGGCGCAGTCTGCTTCCCAGGGATACAGCACCAGCCAGGGGAGCGCTCACAGTGAAGGGCAGGCCCATACCGACAGCCAGTCGCACACCGAAGGCGTAGCCCATACTGAAGGGCAGGCTGAGACGAGTGGCTGGTCTCACTCTCAGAGCGAGTCTGAATCCAGGTCGGTAGGTGTGGCTTATTCTGAAGGCCAGGCTCATACTGTCGGGCATGCTGTGACGGACGGAACAGCTGTCACTGAAAGCAGCGGTCATGTCAGCTCGCGCGGATCGGGCAGCAGTCACGTGGATAGCTTCAACTGGGGGCTGCGTGGCGGTATCCAACCGGCTGGCGTAGGCATCGGGGGAAATGTCGGGTGGGGTTCGGCAGATGGCGTCTCTAGCATGGCTTCAGAGAGTGACATGCAAGGCCATTCCGAGACAGCCAGCCATGCAGAAACGGAAAGCCAGGCAGATACCGTCAGCCAGGGCACAGTGGTCAGTGAAGTATTGACCACCACCAAAGGTGAATCATGGGGAACTTTTGGCAGCCAGACACATTCGCAATCGGATACGGTCAGCCAGGCTGATACAGCCGGGCAAGCAGATACCAAGAGCTCCGCTGACAGCCAGATGCAGTCTCAATCTGCCGGGCAGGCAATTGGCCGGGCAGCTTCGGCAGGGTTAGCGGTTGGCATTGCGCCATCCATCTCAGCTTCTAACAGCTATCAGTGGCAGTTTGACCCGGCGATCCTGGTTACTCAGATCCTGCGCCAACAGCAAAACCTGCTCAACCTGGCGAGTAAAGAAGGCGCGTATTACACCGATGTCTATGCCATGGCGCGCACCGAGCAAGGCAAGCAGGCGCTTTTAGGGCTGATCCCTGAAGCGTTCCATGGCACGGAAGATGTGGTCACCGGCGTTCAAACCCGCGACTTAACCCCGGAAGAGGGTGACTACATCAGCCTGCATGCACGGACTTTTACGCCCTCAACGCGGGTGGAGATGATCCCCGAGGTGGTCAGTGGTTACATGGACTCAACCATCCTAACCATGCTGCAGTTAGCAGCTTACACTGCTCCAGGCATGTTCGAACAAGGCACCGCCCTGACCGTGCAGGAATCCACACCTGATTTTGCCTTTCGGCCGGCGATGCCCGGTGACGTGGTCATTGGCTGGCAGTGGAGCAGCGAGACAGGCCAGCTCACCCATACCCCATTGCGCTTGACGCCTGAACGGCATTTCCACACTGCTTTCTGCGGCGATACCGGCTTTGGCAAGAGTGTGGCGGCTGAGCGCCTGGCCTGCGAAACCACCCGCCAGTGGCGCTTTCGAAGCGTGGTGCTGGACTTCGGGCAGGGTTGGCGGCGGGCGCTCAATTGGGCGGGTCTGCAGGGCCGAGTCGATATTCGCCAGCTCTATCCTGGCGCGCCGCGGCCGCTGCGTTGGAACATCCTGAAAGTGCCGCGGCGGATGTATCCCAGCCGATACCGTACGCTGGTCAGTGAGTTATTCGCCAATGCCGGACGGATGGGTCCAAGGCAACTTGGCTTTATGCGTCGAGCATTGACGCAGGTGTACGCCAACCTGGGCATCCTGACCACTGATCCCGAGGTGATCAACCATCCCGCTTGGGGTCATCTACAGGATAGCGTCGAAGTCGCCATTGCCCAGGAATGGCGAGATCGAAATCGGGTAATGGGTACAGTCTCGATCGGCCAATCGCTTACGGATTTACAGCCGGGCGAGCTGCAGGCTCTGGCGGTGTGGCGTAGCCAGCGCGCGGATATGCGCATGTGGGTAGAACGGTTGAAGAACTTCTATGCCACCCTGCCCAAAGGCGACCAGGCCAGCCGAGCCAGCCTGGAGGGAGTACTGTTGCGGGTAGAGCAATTTGCCGAAGGCCAGATGGCCTGGCAGTATGGGGCTGATTCTGAAAGTCTCCCTGTTGAAGACCTGGGCTTGTTGGGTCCAGCAGAAGACCCCTGGGGTTTGGTCATTGTTGAGGGTGGCGCAGAGATGGACGAGTACCCCAAGGCAGCTTTATTAGCGCTTCTTGCCAGCGTGCTTTACTTTGATGCTGTCGTTCGCCGGCGTGAGAGCCTGGCCGGAGTGCAGTTCCCGCCCATGCAGATCTTCTTCGAAGAAGCCAATAAAGTCCTGACCGGTGTGAGCGGCGCAGCCGCGGACCAAAACGCCTCCGGCAACCAAACCGAGCAAGTCAGCGAAGTCTTCCAGACTTTCTGGCGGGATGGGCGTAAGTACAAGATATTCTTGCACTTGATCGCCCAGACGGTCAGCGCTTTACCGGCTGGCATCCTGTCATCATGCAATAACGGATTTTTCTTCCAGACCAAGCATCCCCAAGATCGGGACCTTATCATGGCGCATATCGGTCGGAGCGAGAAAGGTATCGTCAACACTGAGTACAAACGCTATCTGGCGCGTATCCCCAAAGGCCTAGCAATCGGCAAGCTGGGCTACAGCGAAGATGTGGCCGAATTGGAACCCATGCTGGTGCACCCATTGATGGTGCCAGGCTGTGAGCCGTCCGACCAGGAGATCCTGGAACGGTTGGGCGCTTATTGACAAAACAAAGGAGGTAAATGCATATGGAAAAACGACGTTCCCCCTGGATTGCAATCATCCTGGCTATCGTCATTGGCCTGATGGTCATCGTCTTGTTGAACGGGTATATTCGCCCGACCTCGGTGGTGGTCGCTCGGGTAGCGATTGCTCCAGGTACGAGGCTCACAGCTGACCTGCTCGAGCTGCGTACGATCCCCATGCAGGCTAAGCCGCGGGACGCTTTTGAGCATATTGAAGATTTGGCCGACAAAATATTGGTCGTTGGCCGTGCTCCAGGCGACTACATTGTGGCTTCTGCACTGGGAGAATCCGCTCAGGCTGGCATCCCCGCCAATCTGCAAGCGGATCACCTGGCGGTGGCGGTCAGGGTTGACCTGGCCAGTGGCATTGCGGGTTTGCTGCGCGAAGGTCAAACTGTGACCTTGATCGGTTTGCTTTCCCCTGATGTAATCAAGAGTGTAACTTCGGCGCCCATTCCGATTAATGCCAGCTTCCTGCCTGAGCCTACCGCTTCCGCTCTAACCGGCCTACCCACACCGACACCGACGCCTACCCCCACACCTGCACCGCCTATGGCTCCCCTGGCGCGCATTGCGATCAGCGGCTTGAAGGTCTTGATGGTTCCGCAGTCTTTTCGTTACGAGGAACTGCCGTCCGGTTCGACCGAAGAGCAGCTGTTTGCCAGCGCCCGCACAGTCTCAGCCGCCCAGGAAGGCAGCGTGGTTGTGCTGGATATTCCAGCCACTCCCATTGAACTCGTACCCGGCTTGCAGGTCAATCCGACGACCTTGATTGTTGCGCTGAGCCAATATGGCAGCCTGTATTTGAGCCTGGAACCAGCCAGCGGCTTTGAAGCGCCCGATATCCTGACGCTCAACCTGGCAGATCTGTATGACGCCATGAATGATGATCGCGGAGGCAAGTAAGCCATGAGTAACGCCCCAATCGCCGATCAAAAGGTATCAGTGATGCTGGCTGGGCCAGGGCATGAAACGGTCTTCTACCAGATGCAGCCGCCGTTCTTATCCGATAGCCGGTTCGTGATCAGTGCCAATGCCACCCAGTGGACAACCTTTGAGCAAACTCTGACTCAGATGCGGCCTGATCTGGTTGTCGTGCAGGTAGAAATCGCTCCTGGTCCGGATGCCCTGGTGCAAGTATTGGCAGAGATCCAGGTCTGGCACGGGGTAGCGATCCTGGTGTTGCCGCCATCGATCCGCGATGTGCGCGGAATTTTCGAGCGGGCTGCGGTGGTGCGCGGCGTGTACATCGCTCCTGTGAATTGGGGCGAAATTGCTCAATCGGGGTATGCCGCAGTCATGACCGAGCGCGCCCGGGCGGCTGCTACTGCGCCTCTGCAGCAGGCATATCTTTCTCGCAGCTCCAGCGCAATCGTCGGTACCCGCGTGGTGGCGTTCATCTCAGCGACTGGTGGCACCGGTCGTTCCACCCTGGCGGAAGGCCTGGCATACGAGCTGAACGTGCGCATGAATGTTCACTCGCTATTGATGTCATTCGACCTGCCCCCATCGGCTGTGCCCCACTTGAAAATGCGTTATGTCCCCAATGCGATGGAGTATTTTGCGCGTCCAGGCGATGGCTTTGCTGCTTCGCTCCAGACGCGGGAAGGTTTGGATATGCTGCTTTCGCCGGAGAACTCAGTAGATTACCAGAAGGCTGCAGAATACTCGACTGCCCACAAAGCCGAGCCGTCCAGCATCTATTCCCTGGTGATGGCTTCCTGGACGCGCAACTACGCTGCCGTATTACTGGACCTACCAGCCGGCGAGCAGCCTTGGAGCCTGCAAGGCATAGCCGCGGCTAACACGGCGGTAATTGTCTCGCGCTGCACCCTGGCAGACATGGCGGCTGCTCGCCACACCCTGATCCTGCTGTTGGAGCGTCTGGTGGGTGAGCACCGCATACCGCGTGAAGCCATTTGCCTGGTGCTTAACCAGGTTACCGAACGTTCGCCAATCTCGCTACGTGGATTTCACGACGAGCTGGTGAGCAGTTATGGATGGGCGCCACCGGTTGTGGCAGCGATACCCTACAACCCGGAGATCAGCCAGGCGCAGGATGAGCAAATCCCGGCAGTGACGCGGGTGGAAGACCTGGCTAAGGGTGTACGCAACCTGGCGAATTTCCTATTCCCTGGTGGATTGATGGCCGGGGTGAATGGCAGAGACGGGCACAGCACAAAGAGCCGGCTGCGCCTCCCGCGCTTCCGGTTTACATGAGTGACAGGCTTATAGTCAGGAGATGCAATGTTTGGCAACGGTAATGGCAAGGGATTATCCAGTCTATATGACATTGCTCAGGGAACTGAACGCCAGGTTGACGACGGGTTGAGAGACACGGTCGCCAACGAAGTCATCGATCAGATCAACCGCGAATTTCCGGTGAGTGTGCTCCGATCGCCTACGGATACAGAGCGCCAGCACATTCAGGAACGCATCAATGTCCTGGTCGGGCTGGCTTTCCGGCGCAGCAACGCCTATTCCGGCTACCAAACGGACGGAACTTTAGCAGCCGAATTGGGGCGTCGGCTGATGGGCTTGGGCTTTCTGGACTTGTTGCTGCCTCCGGCGCGCACCGACCTCTCAGAGATTTGCATCTATTCTAGCGGTCTGGTTCAGGTGATGAAGAAGAACAGCGTGCGATGGGAAACGCTCCCGGACGTAAAGCCCGATCCGTCCGAGATCATCCGTGTCTTGGATCGTATCCTCGGACCGCAGAACAAAAGCCTGAACGAAGCCAACCCGACGGTCAACGCCAAGCTGCCTGCCACTCCGCACAATCCGGGTGGAGGCCGCATCAAGGCGCTGCACCCTGTGATTGCTCCTCCGGGGCGGAATCCGAGCATCAACATCCGCCTGTTCGAGCAGAAGCCTGTCCTGCCCGAGTGGATCCTGGAGCGGGAGATGATGAGTCCGGAGATGATGGCGCTTCTGCAGACTGCCATAGAGCAAGGATACCGCATCTTGATCACTGGCGGGACGCGCACCGGAAAGACCACCCTGCTTTCAGCGCTGTGCAACTACTTGCCGGCTGCCTGGCGAATTGTCAAGATCGAAGACCCAGAGGAGATCTGGATCGAGCGATCGACAGTTCAAACCATCGAAGCCCGTCCAGCTGCGCTTGGCACGGAAATCCAGCCGTATACCCTGGCGAATGCCGTCGATGATGCTCTGCGCATGGCTCCCGATTACCTGATCCTGGGCGAGGTGCGCGATGGATACGCCGGGCTGAGCCTGTTCCGGGCGATGATGACCGGGCACTCCGGAGCCTGCACCTTCCATGCGGATAACCCTCGAGAGGCGGTGCGCCGCCTGACGACCGTGCTCGGAGCGGATGCGGGAGTGGCGGCTACTGATGCCGTGCAGCTCATCGCCGAGGCGGTAGACCTACTGGTGCAAATCGGTATCCGAGGCGAGGTTCGACGCGTGACCGTCATCACCAACCTTGCCAAAGAATTGAGCCTTGGCGATATCCGTTTTGAACCAATCTATCGATTTGATGAACGTTCGCTGGGCAGCCAGCCGCGTTGGGAAAAAGTGGGCGAGCTGCGCCCACGCATCCTGGCTGAGACCAGCTTTTAGGAGATGTACTGATGATCACCCTGATCGGTATTTTAGTGGGCTTACTGATATTCGTTTTATTCTCACCAGCGCGTATCCGGCGTGGTGAAGCCAGCCAGCGTCTGGCGGAGATGTACTCGCTGGATACGGCGCGCACGCTTAGCGAGATGAAGCCCGAATCGCTGGAATATAAGCTGCTTGCTGCCGGGTTACGCTTGCAGCCATTCACTTTCAAGCTGCTTACAGTTGCAGCGGGTATCGCCGTGGGAGTCATAACCTGGCCGATGCTGCCTGGACTGCCCGCTTTGATCCTGGCTATTATTGCAGCTTACCTCCCTTATGCCTGGTTGGACGACCGGGTGAAGAGCCGTGGGCGGGAGATCGACCGCCTGTTACCAGTCGCAGTAGGACGAATCACGGCTGGTTTGCTGGCGGGTGGTTCCGTGCCTGAGGTGTTGCAAAAGACCGGCGAATCGATAAATATGGAAAGCCCGAATCCCCTGACCCCCGAGCTGATGCTTACCGCAGCAGAATTGCGCAGCAAGGAACGCCAGCAGGCTTTGCGCAGCCTGGCAGCGCGCTCGCCGTCAACTTCACTCTCCAACCTGGCTTACCTGCTCGACGGCTACAGCGAAGCAGGCGGCGGCAGGTATGCCGAAGTCTTGATGCAGATCTCTCAGCGTGTTCAGCAGATTCTGGTCTCGCGCAACCGGGCGGTGGCCAAGGCAGGGGATGCCCTGTTATCCGCTCGCATCATCCCCGTAGTTTTGTTGATCGTTTTTATCTTCCTGACCCGAGACCCACTGATCCGCGGTTCGCTTCTGGCTTTTCCGGTGCAGGCTGTTATCGCCATAGGAATTGGCTTGATGGTGATCGGGTACCTTTTGATCCGGTCGATTGTTGCGGAGGCGGTATGACTTTAACTTACTTGATTGGTATCGCTACGGCTGCATTATTGCTCACCTTATGGGTAGAGCTTGTCCCCAGCCTGCCGGCAGGCAGGGCAGCTCGCTTCTTACGAGAGAGCGACCAACCTGCCGCGCCTGAGCTGCCGGGATGGCGTAAATGGCTCTCGAAGCTGGATAGCTCCACTGCCCGCTGGGCGCCGGTATCGATTTTGCACCGCGCCAAAGCCGACTTATACTTTGCCCAACTGGTTGGGAAATGGGAAGGTTGGGACGAGGTGCAGTTTACCTCACTTCGCATCGCTTTGTGTCTTGGAGCATTCATCTTTGGGCTATTGGTCTACGACAATATGATTCCCGCTGTTCTGGCAGCACTGCTGGGCTGGCAGGTCCCGGTTGTGCTGTTGGGCGGCGTTGCCCGGCGAGTAAGACGGCGCTTCCAATCGCAGCTCCCGGAATTCATCCAGTTGGTCGCCGCGCAAATGGCAGCAGGCGTCTCGCTCGAAGAAGCATTGCGTCGCACTTCTCAGACTGAGAGCCTGGCAGCAAAATGGATGCGCCACGTGTTGCAGATGTCCCAAGGACGCGTGGTCTTCACCCAGTTGCAGAAAGAGGCCCAGGCTTCCTACCTGCCGGACCTGATTGGGCTGGCGGTGCAGTTGGAATTCGTCCGCCTGGGCACCGCCCAGCAAGAATTGATGGGCCAGATGGCGGGGCGGATCGCCGCCGAGTACGCAGCCGGCGCAGAGCAACGCGCCGAGCGGGTCGGCGCAGAGCTGGTCATTCCCATGGTGATCTTCTACTTTCTGCCCTTCATCGCCGTCATCCTCGTTCTAATTGGTTGGCCTATCCTGGCTACGTTATAGCGCTTTTCGTGGTCTGCTTATTGGAGGTAATGATATGAGCGATTTCGGTATTAGCACAGCGCAAGCCCTGTCCATTGCGGGCTCTACTTTTGCATTCGGATTTGTATTTGGTTGGATCTGGGCATTATTTCACTTTGGTGGCTCATCGAGTCATACGAATCACTCTGACAAGGAAGATTGGCATCGATGAAAGACCGCCTGGGTCTGGCTTTCTTCACCTTTGCGGCAGTGATCTCAGCATTGGCAGCCTGGGAGCATCCCTCGATCCTGGCCTGGCTGGCAACGTTGCACAACGCTATCCTGGCCGGACTGTATGCGCGCCGTAAACCCGCTCGAGAATATGACCGTCGCGGACTTTGGCTGGGACTGCTGGCGGCTATCCTGCCTCTAACCGCCTCGTATCCTGAGCAAGTTCATCCTGTTGCTTTGACCGTTGGTATATCCGGCTATGCCCTGGTGCTCTGGTCGCTGCTTACCCTGGGAGCGCGCTTTGGCATTGCGCCAGCCGACCGGGGCCTGGTTGCTCACGGACCCTACCGTTTTGTACGCCACCCGATGTACCTGGGCGAGCTGGTCTTGCGCATGGTGTTGATTTCCATGTCTCCCCAGCCTTTCCTGGCAGCCGGGTTATTTATCGCCCTGGCAGCTATACAGGTTATACGCGCCATCCGGGAAGAGAATTTCATCTCCGGCTATCCGGTGTATGCCCATCAGGTGCGTTTCCGGTTGATCCCTGGAGTGTGGTGATGGAAATCCGCTCGTTGTACCTGCTCAGCTACTTTGTGGCTCTCGCCTTTTTGATGGCCTTGGTGGCGCGGCTGGGTTTGGACTTTTACCATTGGTCGCGTAAGGCAGGGCTTTACCGTTTGTTGGGCGGTCAGAGGATATCCTTAAAACCGCTCAGAGACAACTTGCCCTGGAATAATCTTCTGCTATCTGTTTCAGGGTTGTTGTTTGGAATGGTAGTAATTTCCTGGATTGAAGCCTGGTTCGTGCGTGAATGGCTGCTGTTGATCCTGCCTGCTCTGGCAATATTCTGTAACGAGCTACAACTGACGAAAAAGGATATTTCGTTGCTTGCTGTTTATGCTCTCATCGCTGGTTTGCGTGACCAGCAGGAAGCCGGGCAGGATTTCTTTGAACGACTTATCAAAGTTGTGGACGGACTGCCTACCGGGAAAATCCAGGCGGCATGTCGTGAATCTATCCAGCGCAGGCGCAGTGGTTTACCCGTTGATCGGTCCTGTGGGGTGCTAAGCGGGTTGCATCCGATCCTGGACGAATTGATGTTCACTTTGCGATTGACAGGCTGGCAAGCCAGCCCTGCATTCGACCTGGCTCTGGAACGCCTGGCCCAGCGTACAGGCAGACAATGGGATCGCATCAGCCGGTGGATGGTCTTTCGAGAGCAAGTCCAGCCCATCTTGCTGTTCAGCCAGATGGCGATCCTGGCGGCAATACTTAATCTTATAGTTGAAGGCATCCCTGCGTTTACCCTCGCCTGGCCGAGTTATGCTGTAATCGCATGGATCGGATTCGGCTGTATCCTGGCAGCCGGGATGCTTTATGCAGCACACAATCGTGCCTGGCTGCGGCGATTGGTTGTTTCTTCGTTACTTATTGCCAGCCTGGTGCCGCTCTGGCAGTACGCCAGCCTGCCGCGCCTGTTCGAGCTACAACTCCATTCAGCCACACATATTACTCAACGTATTTCAGATAAGCAGGCTGGTTGGGAAGCGGTTCAGAAGCTAACTGCAAAACCCAAAAACCTCGATACCGTTCAGGGAAACCAGGTTCCTTACAATACTCCATTGCCTCTCCTAACCGCCACACCTGCTTATCAAATTGCAGTTGATTTTCGACCCCAACCCGTTTCGGTATCATCCCAAAACTACGAAGAGGTTCATTTATGGGCTATCCCTTGCTGCCAACCCAGGTGATTCTTGGCGCTGTCCTGCTCGCCTGGTTGGGGACCTGTGTGTTCTTCGACCTGCGAACCCGGCAGGTGCCAACGCTTATGACGGTCATGCCTCTTCTCTTGGCGGCAGCCTGGCGGCTTTTCCAGGGCGGTTGGCAGTTGGTTCTGCTCACTGTTGCCTTAACCCTATTCTCCGATCTGCCACAGGCGAAATGGCGTATTCCATTTGGCTGCTGTGCAGCCATTGTCGGGTTATCCATTGCGGAATCTCCGGATGAGGTTTATGCCATGTTGGTGATCTTTGCCGTGTGGGCGTTGTGGGAGATCGGCGCGACCGGCGGCGCGGATGCCAAGATTATCATTGCCCTGGTGTTGCTTTTTTCGAATGGGTTGCTTTTTATCCCTATCGTTCTGGTTGGCGGCATCCAGGGCCTGGCAGCCTTAATTGCCCGGCGCAAGACCATCCCTTACACGGTGGCAATCACCCTGGGCACAGCAGCCTGGCTGTGGCTGGGTGTTGTCAGGTGATAAGACGATAAATTTTGAAAAGAAAGGAGGTGAAGACGCCATGCGGTTTTTACAAGACCAACGAGCCATCGAGACATCCGAAGTCGCCGTGATCATCGCGGTGGTGGTGCTGGTGGCGTATGGAGCTTACCAGCTCCTGGGTGCGCGCATCGCCGAAGTTGTACGCGATGTGGCTGGACGGTTGTAAATCCGAAGCGGGCGAGGGTCGGTCTGCATGTCTGCCCTTGCCCGCGCAATTCTTGTATGTTGAGGTGAAAAATGAAATTCTTGAAAGCCAAGCGAGCGATTGAAATGCTGGAAGCAGCGATCACTTTCCCGATCGCCATCCTGGTCATGCTGGCAACGGTCAACCTGGGGATGGTGGTTTATGGTCAACAGGCTGTGCAGGCAGCCGCCCGGCATGGGGCGCGCATGGGCAGCGTGGCGCAACAGTGCGGCGCCTGTTATGCCGTCAGCGCCGCCAGCAGCGCCATTGACAGCGACCCAATTGTCAAAGAACCCCGCGTTGCCATCCTTTCTCCGGGCGGGGTGGCTGGCAGCATCCTGAGCGTGCGGGTGTCAGGAACAATCCCCAGCTTCCTGGGCAGCCTGGTTCCCGGCTTACCGGGGAGCTTTCCGGTTTCTGCGGAGGCGACCTTCAGACAGGAGGGATGGTGATGAAGATCAAGATGCTGCAAGATAATCGCGCCTACTCGTTGACCTTCTGGACGGTCTTCTTTGGGTTTATCTTGATCCCAATCATGGCGCTAGGAATTGAGTTAGGCCGCTATTACTATGCCCGGGCGGAGGTTGCCAAAGCCGCCGATGCCGCCGCCCTGGCGGCTGCTGCCGAGATCAGCCAGTGGGTGTTTGAGGAGACCGGGGATCTACAACCAACCGGTCGCACCTGGGCTAACGCCCAGGCTTTTGCCAGCATGAATAACAGCTACCTGGCGCAATATGGTGTGCATGCGGTGGTGACAGGAATCTCCGTAGATGCAGGCGAGGATACGGTGCTGGTGCAGGTGTCGGCGAATTTGGAGAGGTTGTTTCCGAGTGTGGTGCCAGTAGTGATTGTGTCAGAAAGTGGTTTCGCTGAAATTCTGGCAATTACACGATAGGAAAATAATGATCACTACTGCTGCTTGTATTTGGTTAGGATTTGCTCGTTTATTGTGTAAATAGGCGTAAAAACCCGTCAGCCAGTAATATGCGGACGGATTTACCTAGATAAGAATTATCACTGGGTAGTTGTATCTGCAGGCTGATCTCTCAGTTACCGATGCCCATATCGAATCAATTGAGGTTCTTCTTAACTACAACATCGTGCCCCTTTTTCAAGGATTCTTTTGCCTTCTCTGGTTCCCGGATGAGCCAATCGAGAGTCAAGAGGGCAGCAATTGGCTTCATACCGTGTTCGGATACTAGGCTGGCAAACGTGTAGCCCTCTACTTCCATGTTCGGAAATTCACCTTTTTCCCAGAATTTGGTAAAAGCTACTTGTATCTGAGGTGTGCAATTTACGAGCTTTTCAGCTATTATCTGTGCACCTTTTAGGGGATAACCAAATTCAGACGTCAGTCGAGGAATTAACTCATTCACATTCATCATTTACTCCAATTGTTTGCAATCAAAGTATTCCGGATTGTTGTGGCATAATCCCAGGCGTCAGCTTCGATAGGCTGAGTGACATAGATTTCTTGACCGTATTCATCAGCTGTCAGGTAATTTGACTGGTTTTCGGCCCAGGAATTGACCAGCTCGGTATTATTCACAAATCCAGGATTATTAACTGCATAATCCTGATATGCATGGCGGCCCTCATGAACAATCGTATCGATGAACTCATCAACTGGCATCTCGCTGTTCAGATGATTTGCATTTACGACAATAGTTTCACCATTATATCCACCGAAGATATTTTCGCCGAGTGTGTCATCTGAAATGATCGTCACAGGAGGGCGCCCCTGGATTTCAGCCATTCTGTCTTCAATCTCTTGCAATGTTTGTAGTCTCTCATCTGGGCCTAGTGAATCCCAGGCTACAGGATTGAGGTTTTCTATTTGACCAATAGAATAGACTTCCTCTGCAATCTCATCTCCCCCCGGCTGCAGGGGTTCCTCTGGGGGTTCCAACTCTTCCGGAGCTACTGGCTCTTCTATAACTCCCGTTTCTTCAATTACTTCTTGTTCATCAAGAACTTCGGGCTCTTCGACAACTGTCGGCTCTTCTATGATTTCAGGCTCTTCAATAATTTCTGGCTCGGGGTAGTCTTCTGGTACTTCATAGTCACCAGGTTCGACCCCGGGTATAGGTTCTTCAACAGGCTCAGGTACTTCTGGTAATTCCGGAATCTCAGGGACCTCAGGTATTTCTGGCACGTCCGGAAAGTCCATTGGCTCTCCATAATCAATCTCTCCAAATTCATCGCCCATTTGTCCCATCCATTTCTTTAACGCTGATCGTCATGAATGTTAGAATTGGTGGCTCTGTATCTCCTTATGATATCTTGTCGATGAAAGAAACTTATGAGAAATGCAAATTAATTATATCATTAGGATAAACGATTTGATGAATAGAGAGTGTTGAAAAAGTCACATATAGGGGCTGTTTTTCGCAATTTTGGCAAAAATGCCCCCACAGGTGGGGGTTGACCTGAGTTTTTCAACACCCTCTGAATAATATTGATGCTAAATTTGGATATTCCTGTTGGTTTGCCTAGATTTGATTTGGAAAACCGGAAAACCTGTTGCTTTTTAGAAGGGAGAATAGTAAACTTATTTTGACCATATTATAGTATTTGATTGGAGGTGCTGAAATGTATCTTTTTAGTGGTACAGGGTGGAGGAGTCGGTCTGAATATTATTTTCAGCAATTCTAAATTTGGACTAAAGCCTGCCAAGGAAAAGGAATTGGCATCAAAAAAAGCTGTTATGGCGATACACAGATTATCGTTTCGGGGACACCTCTGGCGCATATCCTGGGAAGTCAATGGCTGGGGAGCTCCTGCAGGCAAGCAAAAAAGACTGCCGACGAACCGCCACAGTTGCCAGCCGTATCGGGAGAACAGCCTGGGACCTGCTCAGGTATCGGGGATGAGTTCCAAGCCAATCAGCATGAAACGCATCAGATGGTTCCAATTATCAAAGAGCATGTAACGCAGCAAGGCGCGCAGGTCATTGAAGAAATCCTGGCGGGCCACCAGATGTTGGCGCAGCAAGCGGTACTGTTCGTCCAACAATTCCAGCAGGGTATGGAACAGAAAAGCCAACAAGTTCAAGGTGATCATGAAATTGGCAAGAAACTGCTGGCCATGCCCAAAGTTGTGCTCGAGGTGATAGCCCTTGGTCTTGAGCACGTTGTTGGTCTCATTTTCGCTCTTCCAGCGCGCCCGCCCATCCCGCACGATGGGCACCACATTGCCAGCGGTCAGCTGGTGATTCGTGATGAAGCTGTTGGTATACAGCCGTTGGCCGTTGTCTTCCCGGGTGATGGTGATTTCACACCAGTTGACCTGCAAAGCCTGCTACCCACGGCGCAAAGGCACCTCATTGACCCAACGGTAGTGGTGGATTTCGGCATAGCGACCATTCCAATGACGCATCGAAAGCTGCTCCACCTGTCCGTTCCTGTCCAAAAAATCGACCTGTTCGTAGAGGGCTACGTGCGACTCCGGCTGGCACACCAAGATGAAGTTGAATCCAGCTTCCAAAAACAGCTCACAAATCGGCTGACAGGCGTACAAATCATCCCCCAGCAACGTGTACTTGTACTGGGCATAGCGCCCGGCTTGACGCTGCACCCAGCGCTTGATGGCTGCCCGCTCACAATCTTGCTTCTCGTGCCCATCCTGCGGGGTGATGAATTCCGGCTCCAGGACCAATACCCGGCTCTCTCCAGCTTTGACGATCACCGGCAGAATGGCATAATGGGTATACAAGGTTTCTCCACTAGCCAGTTCCCGCCGGGAGCAGTTCGAACACTGAATTTTCTGCGACGAGATCGTACCCGTCCCATCACACGAGATCAACACCTGGCCCCGGTAACTGCTAAAGTCCTCCAGTCGCCCGCTCTCCTCCAGTGCCTTCAATCCCTTGCTAAAGACCCCATACAACAACTCCGGCTCTTGCGGATCCAACAGATTGCGAATCTGATTGTCACTGGGGATGCGCTCAACCCCAAACAAACTGCTCACGTTACTTTTGCCTTTCCGCTCTTCCAACATCCGCTGGTAAGCCAGAAAGGAGCTCGACTGCGTGAAGAAGATCCCAAATGCACTCAACGCAGCATCTTTGATTTCGTATCGCGTGTTTTCTCCGCTTCGAGGATCTGTCAACCCTTCGAAACAGCGATCCATCTCTTCCATCAGTTCATCAAATATCTTGGAGGCTCTCATGCCTCAAGGATATCATGTCTTTTGTGCCATATTTAGAATTGCTGTGGTCAGAAATTCTCGATTGGAGTAAAATAAGCAGATAAATATAGATTGATATGACCAAGCCCTATATTGAATGCAAAGGACCTGATGTTTGTTATACGAGTTCCGGTTCTCCTTCAAGTGAACTAGGATATCACGCCTTTTTCGTCACCTACGTTCCCTTCATACCGAGTTTTCTGTCTGATGACTTTACTCGCATGATATCTGGTGAGGTAAGCCGGATCAAGTTAATTGTCAGCAGACAAATCCGTTTCTTGAACGATTTATGTAGCTGCAAATCGGATGCCTTCGAAACATTTGAACTGCGCTTTGTATCTGTGCCGCAACCAGGACAGCCATACAACAAGTTGTATATATTCTTTCTTGGAAAAGTATTCCATACCGACTTGAAAGTAGCTGAATCTCTAGCTGCGGAGCTGTGGGGAAAATTCCTTAGTTATTTTCCACTTGAAGATCCATTCAACTATCCTCTACGGACTATTTCACAAATTCACGACGAAGATGGTCAGGATATTCCTTCTGAGCCATTGTTATTGAATCTGGCATTAAGACCTTTTTCAACTAACCAAATACTAAAGGAGAATTTTATCGAGATACGAAAGTATGAAGACCGTGACCCAATGCTGAGTGGTGGTGAAATCGAACATGAACAATCCGAACAGTTTATTGGCTATTTTCCGCATCCCTTTCGCCCTACGGTCGACTTCAGTGCAATGTCGCGGTTTTTGGAAACTTTTACCAAGCAACCACAAATCTGTGTTGCCAGCATCAGCCTCCGACCGACAACCTTATCTCTAGATGAACAAAAACATATCAATCGAATGATGCAATATTACAGACAGTTGCTTGAAAGTGCTGCAGATGCGAATAACTGGCTTGCTTTCTATCGAAACGAACGCTACGATGATATTCAGTCTACATTCACACCAATTATTAACCAGCGAAAGCATTTATTCGAAGTAAAAATCCAGATCATTGGCTCAGATTTTACTCCCCATGATGTTGTGGCAGCTTTAGGATCGGAAATAATGAATAATACAACACCGGAGCCACGGCTCTGGTCGGAAGTAAGTCCTACAACAGATGAAGAGCTGGCTATTGCTGTAAAAAATTTTGAATTACTCGAATACCGCCCCTGGAAACGATTACCTACAAGCTTGCCCTTGTGGCGCTTATCTAGTCTAGTCACAAGCTTTGAGGCCGTTGGGGCGTTCAGGCTTCCTGTTCCTCCAGAGAGTGGTCACATGCCAGGAATCAGCGTTAGGGATGAACCATTTGTTATGCCAGCCGAAATCGCTACCCCCGAAAGAAGTCAGATAAGAAATGATATTTACGTCCCACTTGGAAAAATCATCCATCGTGGCATGGTAACAGATACAGATTATTTGCTATCCTTATCTCAATTAAAAAGACATGGACTGGTCACCGGCAGCACGGGAAGTGGTAAAAGCAATACGTGCCTTCACTTGCTGACTGAATTATGGAAAAAGGGTCGAATTCCATTTCTGGTGATTTATCCTATTGATAAGCCGGACTATCGACTTCTCCAGGCCGATCCCAATATTCGAGATCAACTCTTTGTGTTTACCTTAGGGGACGATTCTACAAGTCCGTTTCGCTTCAATCCCTTCGCGGTTCCTGATGGCGTACTTATCAGAACCCATATCAGCCTGCTTATGCGCGCTTTTTCGGCTGCATTTTCTATGTGGGATCCGCTTCCAGCCGTGTACCGAGCAGCACTTCGAAAGGCTTATCAGGATGCCGGGCATAGCGATTTGCGAATAGCGAAAGGAGGTGATCCTGGCACAACCACACCTGTTCTGAGTCGGTTCTATGAGTTGCTCGTTGAAACAGCCGAGCAAATGACGCAGGAATATGGAAAGGAGGCTAAAGGAAATATCCGGCAGGGATCGGAAATTCGGATTAGGGACTTATTACAAAATGCCGGGAATGTATTAAATGTAAAAGAAGGCGCTAACTGGGAAGTGATTTTAAAACACCCTACAGTGATGGAAATTGGGCGGATTGGTAGTACTGAGGATTCCTCCCTTGTGATGGGTTTCTTACTGATGTCTTTGACATCACATCTAGTAAGCCGCCAGAAATCAAAAGGTGATAAGCACCACCATATTACTCTGATCGAGGAAGCTCACCGTTTAATGTCGGCAAAAAGCGCCGGAGGCGGCGAGTTTATTGGCAACCCGCGCGCCCAAGCAAGTGAGGATTTTGCTAACATCCTGGCTGAAGTCCGTGGTTTTAATGAAAGCATCCTGATTGCTGAACAGATCCCTACAGAGCTTGTATCGGGTGCAATTGCCAACACTTACGTGAAAATCATGCACTGGCTAGAAGAACAAAGCAGCTTTATGTTGTTTTCAGATGTCATGAACCTGAACAAGCAGCAACGTGAATATGCCCGTACCCTGCCCACCGGCCAAGCAATTGTTCGAGGTTTCAACGGTCGTCCTATTTTAGTTCAGGTGAGGAATTATCTTGATCAATTTCAGCATGCAGATGACACACCGATTATTGACGATTCTGATCTTGCAATCAGCTTATTCATGAAAAAACAAGTTGAAAAATTCAATTTCCAGATTCCTGAGCCTGTTGAATATACACCGATGCGGAATGTAGCGACTGATGAGAATAAAGTTCCAGACCAAATCCAAGTGCAGAATCAAATCGAAACACGAATAAAGGATGCGCCTTGGTTATTATCACTTCCTATGCAAACTTGTGTTTATTGCGATACGATGCTGTGCCAAAATATTTGCCTGTTCGGTGCTGAAGTTCGTGGAAAATTGATGAAGGGAATAGATGCATTTCGTGAAAGCTGTGAACATTTAATTGATGAATTCTTAGTAGAGAACAATCAAGAGAACAGGTATTCTATATTCGATACTTTGTCGACTCTTCTTGAAAAACATTATTTGGAAATTGGCATTAATAAAACGCCTTATCAGCTAAACAGTATTTTATACTGCTACCTTGCTCACCGAAGTAATGAAATTCTTTTTGAGACGCTGGGGGACCAAAGTGAAGGTGCAAAACTCCAGCGGCAAAGAGCCAGGCAGCTTCTAACGAATGCCAGAAGAAAGGTCCTTGCAATTCAGGTTAGGGATAGCAAATGAGACGATTTGAACAGTGATTGTTCATCAAGCTCGTTTATCAGAGTTCAATAACCAGGTAATGGTAATTTGCAAGTGAAAATAGTGTGAAATATTTGGGGTAGACTATGAGCCAACAAATAACATTTGGAAGACTGTTAGGACGTATAATCTTTGTAATTCTGATACTGGGTATGCTGTCAGCCCCCCAACTTCTATCTGATAATCCAAACCCTATATTTGCGCGAGTACGATCTTTATTAACTTCCGTTTCATCACCCGTCTGGTTTGTTATCATTGCGGTGTTCCTGGCCGTCCTGTGGGCAATAACGAACCTCCAGAAAGCGACCAGCACGCAAACTGGGGATCAAAGCCCGGCTGAAGCGATGGTAATTGTGGAAGCAGTGAAATCTCAACATGGGGGGAATGGCCTTGCAACGGCTTCTTACACCCCTTCACTTAAATTCATGCGAATCCTGGGTTGGTTGGCGGTAAGAGATCCGGATAAGGAGTGTATTGTCATTGATGGTAAGCATGTGATCAAGAGTACTCAGTTGTATTTTGCGCCGATGCTGTTAATTGGGAAACCGGTCAATGCCAGGAGGATTTTACTCTCCCCAACACCGCTAGAAGATATCAAAGCTACTGCTTTGACAAGCGACCAGCTAGAGTTAACCCTTGTTGTTTCAGTTAAATACTCTGTATCCGATCCAGTCTATGTTGCCAGTTTATCAGCACCTATATCTGAACTCACGAACCTGATCACCGGTGTGGTTGTTGAATTGATCCATGGACATACTCTTGAAGATATTATAAAAGATGACGGTACCCTTCGTCAGATGCTCAAGCAAAAGCTTGGAGAGTCGATCACTATCAAGAACTTCTTCAAAATCGATGAGGTTTTGAAGGCTCTGCCTACAGGCGACGAGAGAATTATTGAGATCATCCGGAAGACCAGGGAGGCCATACAAAAACAAGCGCTGATTGAACAGGAAGGCGAAAATAAAGTCCGCGCTGCAGATTTTGATCTTGCCATTAAAAAAGCTGAGGCGCGATTAAAAGAAGAATTTGATCAAAGGCAGCACAAGCGGGAAATGGAGATGCTTCGTATGCAGCAGGAGTATGAGGCTGTCCGAGAATTGATGCGCACTATTGCTCAAGTAGCCGCATCCGGTGTAAATCCTGGACCAGCTATAAAGGAGATCAGGGCAATCTTGAGTCAAACCAAATCTGAATCTACACCTGCATTACCTAAGACTGTATCTGAACAACCCACCAATTTAATTCTCACTGAACAAAGAAACATTGAATGTGTACAGGAGAAAATTGGGTTTAAATCTTTTGAGATCAAGCCTTACGCTGGAAAACCTGACCAACCTGGATCTGTTGTAGTGCAATTTAACGACTTCACTCTGTTGATCGATTGCACAGCTGAATACCCGGCTATTGCTCCTCAGGTAGCTATCCAAACAAGCCAGGGTAGTACTTTCAATATTACTGTACCCTGGTATGTTGGCAGCAACTTGATCGATGTAATTACCGCTGCAGCGATGCAGGCTCGAATCCGGAAAAATAAGTAAAGATAAAAGGAGTGACTATGGCTACTGACCAGCAAATAGCCCAAATGCCTATCCAAGAAGCAGTTCTTTTGCCAGGTGGAAATGGGCTGGCTTCGCCACCGTTTCAAGTTCCTATGAACATACTTGGTATTTTTGGGTGGCATAATATCGAAACTGGTGTTGAAGCATGCGTTTGTGACGGGATTTTAATCCCAAGTACAAAGGCAAAAACCGAATTCATCAGGTTGATTGGGCGCAGAAGTTTTGTGAGGCGTGTCCTTTTGAAGCCGGGACCGCTTGAGGTCGTTTGCTCCGCTTTAACCCAGGATCAATTGAAATTAACACTTACGGTATCTATCAAGTATGAAGTGGAGGATCCCGTTTATGTATCATCTCTGGAGAATCCACTGGCAGAATTGAGAAATCTAGTTGAAGGATTAACCGTTGAGTATATCCATTCAAAATCCTTCGCTGAATTTGTCGGTGATGAAGGCGAAGTAAGAGCATTACTAAAAGCACGTCTTCAGGCTGAAGATACTATAAGTGGTAAATACATTATTCATGACGTTCTAAAAGCCATACCTTCAGGCGATGAACGCTTAATAGAAATAACCCGAAAGACTCGTGCAGCAGCTGAACAGAGATACCTGATTGAAGAAGAAGGAAAAAATAGGGAAGTTGAAGCCCGCCATAATGTCACAATTGCGCGTGAGCAGGCGCAGCTTGATGAGGAAATCGCTCAGCGTAAGCATGAACGAGAAAAGGAAATTCGTGAACTTGAGGCTCGTTCGGAAATTATGAAGACAGCAATATCTACCTTAGGAGAGGTGGCTAAATCAGGAATTGATCCAACAAAACTGACTAAAGAAGTTATCAGCTCTATAGTCGAGAGAGTTCCAACTGTACAGCTTTCATCAGATTCGCATACTTCTTTGCCAGATGAGCATCCCCTGGTACAGGCGACTGTTAGAAATCAATTGGAGATAGAAAAGAGTGCTCTAGCGAGCATCAAGGACCAACTTGGAATTATTACTTATGATGTTCTTGAGTCACAATCAAAGCTGAAGGGCGCAATTATCAAGATGGCAGGTTACGAAATAATTTTCCAATGTGCAGATAACTATCCGGAGGAACAGCCAAAAGCCACAGTGCGGTTTTCGAATGGCACAACTCAACCAATGGATGGATATTGGATCTCAGGTGTGAGCAATTCTCTCGCCCAGGCCCTTCTGGTAATTGTTCCCCAAATTAATCCTGGTAACCAATAATTAAATTTAAGGATTTTTTACGTTATCTTCATCTTCAACATAGTAAAGGATTACATTCTATGGATCAAAGCCTATTTTCAGCCCCTTTTATTTCAACTTTCATTTTTTGGCTTATAGGAATAACCGGAAATTGGCGACGCACTCTGGTGATAACTCTTTTAAGTTATTCAGCTGTTATCCTTTCCTTTCAACATTTCCGGATGATCGCGAATATGGTTAAGGACACTTTTGGGTCAAGTATGAATGGAGATCAGAGGTTAGCTTTTGGATTTGGGGCTTGCCTGGTAATTGCTTTAATTGGATTGCTAATTCTTTATAATGTCTTATGGAAACCAACACCAATATTACACGACCACCAGGGTTTTGGAGTTCGATTCTTGCTAAGTTTAGCTACAGCCTTAATTGGATGGGTGCTTGGGGTTTTGATCGCAGCATGCTATTTGGAGTTAGCAGACAATATCATTGTATTAGCACCAGGAAACGAAACATCGTTTCTCTGGAATGCCTTTCGGGTTTCAATAAATGTGGCGATAAATCTTGTAAAACCCTGGTTGGTTCAGGACCCTCCGTCTTTCCTCATTCTATTAGGGAAACTATAGCCCTATGAGTTGATTAGCCGAGTAATACTTATAGAGGAGTCTTTTTTGCGTCAATTTTAGAAGTGGCTGTGTAGCGCGAGACTGCAAGATGAAAGAAAGATGTCAACAATTATGATGGCAACAGAACAGATTGGGTGAAGAGCTAACAACTAGAGAAGGTTAGGTAATATAAGTTTTCCCTGGTCTTATTTTTTTTTGCCATCATCCTTGGCAGAAATATAATAAAAGAATGTACATAAGGGGTTGACAAATCGCGATAAAGAGTGTAAACTATAATCAACATAGTTAATTGATTTTAGTTATCACACGTTGGCCGGGACGCTCCTGCTGGAGATGCGTTCCGGCTTTTTTGTTTAACCCATAATCAGGAGGCTACCATGATCAACGAAGTCGTTCTCGAAGGTATTGTCGTCAAGACCTGGAAATACGCCGAAGACCTGCTCTTCCGCATCGCCTGCTATCGCGACCCGGATCTGCCATCCAAGTCGCTCAATGAGGCACAGGATGCCGCAGATTTTGTCACCATCCGTGTGCTCAAGGGCAACCTGGGCGCGCCGGTAGTGGTCGAGAAAGGCGTCCACGTGCGAGTGCACGGTTTCTTGCAGAGCCGGGATTACGAAGAGAGTTTGTCTGACTTCCTGAAGGATGCCCGCGGCGCGGAACTGCCGGTTCCGGAAAGCCTGGATCCCAACGAATTGCGCGCCCCACGTGGCACCACGGAAGTGATCGCCCGGCGCATCATGAGCCAGCGCAATGGATCGAAAAGGTGACCCGTTTGACTGTATAGCTGCCATGTAATCAGGCGGCGATTCGCAATCATCCGACTTATCTCACAGGGGGATATCGGAGAAAAACCGAATAGTTCTGTGACTGATACGTAGGCCGGTGTGCTTTCCCCCAGGAGGGACGCGCGCCGGCCTTGCTGCTTTAACGAGCAGGTTGCACCTTAATAAACAGCCTCTTTGCGTGACGTTCTGCCCTGGCAGGCGGTGGCCGCTGCCCCTTACTCCGGGGGTGGGTCGTGAGAAGCGCTGGTGAAACTACGTTTCCTGGAAGTCGTCCGCAGAGGCCAGGCTCATCAGATGCCAAATACCGATTTCAACGGCTGCCCGGTTGGTTTAGCGCCGGCCGGGCAGCCGATCACAATTTCAGAGCAGCAAACTTTGTCGGCTGAGCCATTGCCTGGCAGCCAAGGTTTGCTGCTCTGAAGTGCCCTGAAGTGAGGAACTCAGGGAAGCCATCGTCGGTTGGGTAGATTTGCACTGCTTACCCAATCAACGTCGGAAACCAATCCCCAAATGTTTGTCTTTTGACGAGAAAGGAGCGAAAGGCACACGCGATGATTACCGCACCCCCCATTCTGGAGAACCAACTCCAACACGATCGCATGGCTCGGGCGCAGGCTGCCCTGATGAATGGCGATATGCAGGTGATGGTCTTGACTGACTGTACCTGGATGGTTGCCAGCAAGAGCAGCCGCTACACCATCTCGCTGGATGGCGACGCCTCCCGGCAGGACACCGGGACGGTGTGGACCTGCACCTGCCCGGACTTCACCGGTCGCTGCCAGCGTTTTGGCTTGCGCTGCAAGCACATCGAGGCGGTCCGTCTCACCGAGACGGAGAAGATCGCCGAGCCCGGGCTGGTGAGCCAGTACACGTATCCACAGTTTTCAACCACTTACACGGAGGAACAAATGACCCAATCTATGCCAACACACTATCCACCCACGCTCGACCCGTCCAGCGAGCAGATCCTGTGGCGATTACGGCAGCCGCTGGATATGAACCGTGTCAAGCGCCGCCAGGCTCCAGGGCAAGGAACAGTTCCCTACCTGGAAGGTTACGATGTCATCGAAGCCGCCAACGACCTGTTCCTGTTCCGCTGGTCGTTCGACCTGCTCAGCGAGCCGCACATCATGCGCTGGGATAAAGTGATCACTTTTTACGACCAGCGCCTCAAGAAGAAGGTGCCGGTTCTCGGTGAAGACGGCAAACCGACCACGGAGATTGCCGGCATCGCTTACATCACCGGTCGGGTCACGGTCGAGCTGGATGGCAAAGCCTACAGCCACGCCGACGCCGGGCGCTGCATCTTCAGCGGCGATACGCCCGAAGCCCTGGACATGGCTATCGCTGGCGCGGTCACCGACTGTCTGAAGCGCTGCTTCCGCCAGCTCGGAGAACAATTCGGAAATTCCTTGTACGACAAGGAAGTCGCTAAGACGGCTGGCCTGGAGAACGGCACTGCGAACGGTCATGGATCCAACGGGCGATCAGCATTGCCTGACCCGCCTGCGCCACCCAACCCACCCGCATCCCAGGCGGAGACGCTGCAATACCGGGATGGCGTAGCAGTGGACACAACCAACGCAGCGGAATTGGAGGCTTTCAACGCCTTCAAGTCCGCCAATCAAGGGCTGGCTCCCGCCTCGCGTGAAGTGCTGCGCGCCTGGGTCGCCAGCCGCAACGGCAAGAAGTAATCCCATATTTGAGAAACGGAGGAAAATCCCATGTCATTCCAAACGATCATCATCGCCGGTCATCTCGGC
>Ga0207433_10002459_pt1 | contig 37819 bp, 40 predicted proteins | sample YelNatPaOPGAMG01_FD_187559 | JGI IMG/M metagenome (GOLD analysis project Ga0207433, IMG submission 187559) | Hot spring thermophilic microbial communities from Obsidian Pool, Yellowstone National Park, USA - OP-RAMG-01 (SPAdes) (version 3) | ecosystem: Environmental > Aquatic > Thermal springs...
CGTGAGGATGCCTAGATGCTGGGAAGCCGGCTAAACATAGGATTCCATGGCAATGAGAAGACCCCGGAGCAGATATCCATAATACCATTCAGGGACGGGGGCGATGTCATGTATTTCGTCGTCAGGGGCTTGAGGGGGGCGATAGGCGCGTGACGAGATGCGATGCGATCAGAATAATGGGCTGGGATCGATTGATTGAATACCTTGGAGAGGTCTGGAAAGGGGGCTTGAGAAGCTGGGGCTGGCTGTTAGGGAGGGCAGCCTCCGTTATCCTCGCGACAACCTCCTCAACGCTCCCCGCCTTTGGCCCTCCCGAGCTCGACGCCCTCGAGCCAGAACTTCCTCCCCCATCCCCCATTACTTGGAAGACCCATTTGATGCTGGCGACGTATATGTTCCCCTGCCCATCCGTGAGGCAGCATCCCTCAACCCTCTCATAATAGTCGCCCCGTCCCCTCTCTGCAAGACCCCTCTCCACCTCCCAGTTGATCGCGGGGGTGAGGGGGGAAGAGGAGGATGAGGTCAGGATTATTGTTAGGATCAGGATTGGGGGCGAGATGACGAGAGCTCAACAGCATATTACGCGTACGTGGATGGTGAGAGATACGTCTTGTCGAGAAACCCGCACCTATTATTGAGGATGGCCGGGGCTAGGAGGTATTAGCAGGTCTTCGGGAGATATGGCTTCGACTATGTCATGGATTATGGGGCTTCTGAGGGCCGCGCCCACGACTCGCCAGCTCATCGCGTTAAGAGCCTCCCAAACGGATGACATGGATGGTGCATAGACATCAGGCATCTCGTTGATGACTGGACGGTTATGTTGAGAGCCTGGGAGAGGCTCGAGCGACTCATGAGATGAGAGTATAAGAAAAAGTATGGGCGGATGCCGAGCGAGGAGGAGCTCAAGAGGGTTATGAGCGAATTATACGCCTCCGAGATTATGAGGAGGGATATGGAGGGGGCTGGGGCCATGATGGGAGAGGGGGAGGTGAAAGTGGATGGATGAGGAGCTTGTCAGGAGTTCTGGAGGCTGATGGAGGATAGGGATGTTAATGAGTTCCTGCTAACGGTCTTCGTGGAATGGGTTAGAAGGACGGCGAAAAGAAAGGTTGCGGGGTAGCAGGGGGAAGACTCCCCATTAAAACCCCCTATTTTTCCCAGCACAAGAAATGAGGGGAGGCTCTCTCATGGATGCTGTTGAGGGGTATGGGTATGGATCTGGAAGAGATACGCGAGCTGGAGGAGGAGATTAGGAGGCTGTGGGGCGAGATCCCGAGGGAGAGGCGAGAAGCTATTAAGGTGGCTCGTGCGGAGAATTTTTCGGAGGACTGTTATCAATGTCCGCGGATGCGAGTGATGAGGAGCTTGAGAGGCTGAAGGCCGCGAAGATGGCTGAGCTCCAGAAGAAGATGGCTGAGGAAGAGGAGAGGCTTAGGAGGGAAGCTGAGAGGCAGGCGGCGATGAGGATTATCCTGACCCCGGAGGCGAGGCAGAGGCTCGCAAACCTGAGGCTCGTGAAACCCGAGCTAGTTGCCCAGCTGGAGGAGCAGCTTATCCAGCTCGCGAACTCCGGAAGGGTACCATTACCGATCACCGATGAGATGCTCAAGGAGATCTTGGCAAGAATCACCTCGAAGCGCGAGATAAGGATCAGGAGACTCTAAGGCCGGAGATAATGTTTATGTTAAGCCCCAAGAGGAGCGTTAAATCTAGGGAGGAAAGCCGATGACGATCAGGACACTTGTCCTGAAGAAGAAACTGGCTAGAGCGATGAAGAAGGCCTGGCCCGTCCCAAGCTGGGTTGTAATGAGGACGAAAGGGCGAGTCAGATTCCATGTCAAGAGGAGGCATTGGAGGAGGAGCAGGATAAAGACATAGGAGGTGTGATATGATATGAGTGAGGCCCTTGAGAGGCTGTATGTGATCCCTTTAAGAGATGCCTATGAGGCATCAAGGACAAGGAGGGCTAAGAAGGCGATAAGCCTGATCAGGAAATTCGCTCAGAGGCATATGAGGGGCGGGGAAGTTAGGATCTCGAATGGTGTAAATGAGCTGATCTGGAGCCGTGGTGCCGAGAAACCTCCAAGAAAGATAACGGTCCTGATTAGAAAGGATTCTGATGGAGTTATTCACGTCATGCTTCCCGAGGAGGCTGAGGCTGGAGAGAAGGAGAAAGGCGAATAGCCGTCTCAAACACTATGTATGGTGGAATACTTATCGTTGTCTAAAGTTCGTTCAGCATCTTGAAGGCTACTTTAGCGATCTTCGCCGCTAGGAGAGGTGGAACCGCCTCACCAACCTGGTCGAATTGAGTGTTTATCCCTCCGAGGAAGATATGGTTATCCGGGAAACTCATTAGCCTAGCCTGCTCCCTCACTGTCAAGAGCCTATCCTCATACGGGTGTATGAAGCGCGATCTTCCATGAATCGTGGGGGCGATATGTTTCGGGTGAAGCCTGACCCAGTTCCTGTAAACCTTCCCCGAGGCGCCTCTAAACGTGTAGAGGGCCTCTCCCCACTTCAGCCTGCTAATCCTCCTCAACTTTATCCTCCCAATCTTAACCGGGACATGGTTCGGGATCTCACCGAATCCTCCGAGGCCTGATAATGTCTCCTCGACGTTCTTCGGCCTCTCCTCCATTCCCGAGAGATCCAGTACGATGTTCGAGATGAAGACCCTGTATCTCTTGGAGGGCACGCCGTATCGATGTGCCTCAATGAAGTTGAAGTGTGCCTCATATCCTATCCTCGCGAAAAACCTCTTGAGAAGACTTCCAAGCGGCTCCTCCACAAGCTCATGCACATTCTCCATGATGAATATCTTGGGCTTAAGCTCCTCCACGAGTCTGATGAACTCCATAACAAGCCTGCCCTGAGGGTCGCTTAGAAGCCTGTCAAGAGGATCCATTTTCCTCCTCTTATTCATGCTCGTGAATGGTTCACAAGGAGGGCCGCCGATGACGATATCAACCTCGCCGCCTAGGATATCTAGTATGAACCTGCCGCACACGCGCTTGGCATCCTCAGGGAAGACCGAGACCCAAGGAAAGTTCCGCATATATGTCTTGACTATGTGGGGGTGATTCTCTATTGCTGCTTTCACCGTTTTACCAAAGCCTAGGCTAAAGCCACCACAGCCAGCGAAGACGTCAACAACCCGTATATCCAAGCCCCTGCCTATAAAAGCAGAAGAAGGCACCTTTTTAGTCTAAGCTCTACCTCTAGAAGCATTATGCTATCCTCATTTCATACCAGAAGCTCGTGTCTTAAGCTGCTTCATGCCTTTGTTTCTTCGCTAAGCCATTCCTCGTAAATCTTTTTCACGCGCTCGGCGGCGGGCCCGGTGCCCTCAACCACACCATCCCTCGTAACCCTTATCCTATCCATGACTATGATCACGTCAGCCTCCTTGATATAGCGAACCATGTTTGGAAAGACCTTGTTAAGCCTCTCAGCGAGCTTTGATAAATCAGGCCCGGCTTCTAGCACGAAGAGACATTCTATGCTCCTGCCTGAGATGAAGACCTTGTCGTAGACGCCGCCATCCTTCTCCCTCACATCCGAGAGCCAGATGCTGTAGTCAGCCGGGTTAAGCGCCACGACAATACCCTCGAAGCACGCACCACCTGATAGAACAACTCTAACCTTCCTGCCGACCAGCGCTGAGAGCTCATCCGAGAACCTCTTGGAGATCGCCGCCGACAACCACAGCCCTCCTGAAACAAGACCCGAGAGCCCGCTCATAAGGATATAACCCGCCGAGGGTGAGATTTTAAAGGACCCAAGTCAAGTCTTTAACCGGCGCTCCGGTAGTATAGCCCGGACAAGTATACGGGCCTTTCGAGCCCGTGACCCGGGTTCAAATCCCGGCCGGAGCATCACGCTTATCTATACTCCATGATATTGTTTAACTTGATATGAGACCTAAGCCCATCTCGGAGCTTATATCATTGAAGGGTAGGAGGGCTTTGATCACCGGTGCAGCAGCCGGAATCGGCGAGGCGATTGCTTACCGGTTCGCTGAAGCTGGGGCAGATCTGGAGCTCGCGGACATTGACGAGATAGGACTGCAAAGGGTCAAAGAGATGATCACAGACTTCGACGTCGAGGTGAATACGCATGTCGTGGACTTATCTAATAGATCTGAGATTAGTAAACTATGGGAGGGGTTGAACGGCAGGGAGCCGGATATCCTCGTTAATAATGCAGGAATATATCCCTTCAAGAACTTCTTGGAGGTCGATGAGGAATTTCTTAGAAAGGTTGTCAGCATAAACTTGGATGCTGTCTTCTGGATGTGCCAAGAGATAATAAGGAGAAGACTCGATAAGGGTGGCGTGATCATAAATGTTGGGTCCATCGAGGCCATACTGCCCTTTGCCAAAGATCTCACACATTACATGATTAGTAAGGCTGGCGTAATCGCCCTCACAAGAAGCCTGGCGAAGGAATATGGCAGACACGGGTTTAGGGTTAATGCCATAGTCCCGGGAGGCATAATGACGCGAGGCGTTAAAGATACGGCCAAGCAGATCCTCAGGCTGAAGATCAAGCTCGTCGGAACAGCAATCGAGTTCATGCATAGGATCCCCCTAGGCAGGATGGGAGAGCCCGACGAAGTCGCGAGAATAGCGCTAGTCCTCGCAAGTGATCTCTCATCCTACGTAACCGGCGCAATAATTCCCGTTGACGGCGGATTTCTCTCATCCTGAAAGTAACCATTAAATCTAGGCTAGAAGGAGAATCAAAAGAGGGCCCGTAGCTCAGCCTGGCGGAGCGCCCGGCTCATAACCGGGTGGTCGTGGGTTCGAATCCCACCGGGCCCACATCATTCACCTTATCCAAGCTGTCGAATCACGCATAGGCACTGAGAAAAATGTTTATGGAAAGAGTATTGCCTAAGAACCTCAGTATTTGGTTTTTGGTATGGGCTTTAGCTCCGTGCCCGGAGGCGCGATCGCTCTCAGGTATACATCCTCGATTACCCCCCTGTTTTCCGCCGGGTTATAGAAGGCTTCAATAAGCCTGTCATAATTCATTCTCTCAATTATCGAATTGGCGATTTTAATAGCGTTCATTGTGTTCGTCAAGGCTGTCTCAACCGGGATCCTCTCAGGGTTTATATCTATTCCGAAGTACCCCCTATAGCCATACATCTTTAAGGTCAATAATGCCGACACCATCTCATTCCATCCTAAAACTCCAACATCTAAGTCTTGGTCATAGTTTCCTAGGGGCTGGCTGTTCCAGTGCGTGTGGAATAATCTCCCCTCACGCATTATCGAGGCTAGTGCTAGTGAGAGCTCTTCATAGCCCATGAAGACGTGACCAACTTCCGGGTTTAAGCCGACTATCCTATAGCCCTGCTCGAGGAGCCGCCTATTTTCCGGGTTTCTAAGCCTCCGCTCGATATAGTTTGCCAGCAGTATCCCATTCGCAGTATTCCTGTAGAGCGTGTTCCCCCTCGGCTCATAGGGCTTCGGCTCTAAGGCAACCGGCATGCCGGGAACCTCGTCTATCGCCTCGGCAAGTCCTGACTCATACCTCTCCCAAAGGTAATAGAAGTTGACCCCCAGCGGGTTCTCATACCCGTCCATCGCGCCAGTCCAGATCACTATGAATTCCGCGCCGATCTCCTTCGCTAGTTTCATTGACTCGATTGTGCGCTTGATAGATTCCCGCCTAACCGCATCTATTGGGCTCGAAAATGACCCGAACTCGAATTTCTTCTCATAGAATAGGTTCGGCGAGACCATAATTACCTTTATTCCGGTCTCCTTCTCGAGGCTCTTGTAGAGGTGGAGGTTGTCCCAGTTTATCTCATTGGGGTAATGGGCCTCCAGCCTAAATGTCTTATCAACCAATCCATTATCATACATCCATGCAACCTTGTTCAGAATATCCTCAATACTTCCTCGCTCGATATATGGTTCATGAAATCTGCCGGGCCCGGGATAGAAGAACCAGACGCCAGCTGAAAACTTCAATTCGAGCTTGAATGTTTTTAAGTGCTTCAGCAGCTCCTCCTTGCTCCTATGAATAATCTGACTACTCGTATCGATCATGTATTTTGAGGCACGATCATAATATATAAGCTTTAAAATTATAATCACAGCGTGATAATGTGGCAATAAAGCTTGGATGCTTTCCTCTCATGCTCTTGGCGGGAAATCATAAATACCCATATCAATTAATAGGTCTCCCAGAAAATTTATTTAATATGGGTTCTGGGATATTCTAAACTGGAAAATATGTCGAGCAGTGAGAATAAGGGATATCTGAGATGGTGGCTTGCATATACTCACCCATTGCAATTTTGGGAGACCGATGACTTGGAGACCGCAAGAGAGCTTATAGCTAAAAGCCCTCCAAATAAGGCGATAGAGCATCCATCCATAGTCGGATTTCTTGCGGGATATTTCCAAGCGGTTGGAGAGCTGGGTTATCTCGAGGTTGATACTTTGGAGAATAAGGTGCATGTCCCATTTATTCAGATTTCAGGAGAGAAGGAGGTCATTGATAAGATTGTCAGGCTCATGGGTGATGTTCAGGAGATAAGGGAGAAAGATAATGGACTTGAGGCGGTCTTCACAGGCCTTAGGGCGATAATATTCCTAAGAATTATCTCACCATTCCTCTTGGGAAAGGTTAGAGTGATCGCCGATGAGATCGTGAATCATGGCTATAAAATCTCAGATGCTGGAAGAGCGAGTGACCTTCTTAACAGGCTCGGGATAAAGAAGATTGAACTGGTTCAAGAGAAGCCTGTGAGAATTCTTAAGAAAATCTGTGCACGATAAGTGGCGCTTGCTAGATTATCGATCTAACGTACTCGATGCTTTCCTTAAGATCTTTTGCGGAGCATTCGAGCGATAATTCTCCATCGAATCCTGATCTCTTCAGCCTGTTAATTATCTCCTTTAGTGGAACTATGCCTTTTCCAATGGTTGTTCCGAATGGTATCCCGGTCATGCCTTTGTATTTCTCATATGTTTCTCGGTCTAGGTCCTTGAGATGAACATGTATTACCCTGTCAATCACGGCATCCAGCATCTCTATTGGATCTGTGCCGAAGAGCGTGACGTTGCCGGTATCGAAGTTAACACCGAAGTATTCGGAGAGCTCTGGGGGAACTAGATCCAATATTTTTAACATGGTCTTCGTTTGAACAGTATAGATGTTGTGAGGCTCTATCGTCACTTTTATCCCCAAGTTTTTCGCCTGTCTAAGAATTACCCGTAAATTGATCTTCATCAGCTGGAATGCCTCTTCCTCCGTAAGATAATCCGGTTTCGGGCCCTCAGATGTATTTACTATCTCTGCCCCTATCAGTTTCGCGAACCTTATTGCCTTAATCAGGTAGCATGGCCCGGCCTCACCCACCTCCATCAAATTTGCATGCGCGCTGACGCATATTATCTCAAGTCCGTAATCCGAGGCCATTTTCTTGATCTCTATCGGGTCGGATTCTAGGCTTATCGTTGGATCATAGCCATATAGTATGCTTGAAGCTTGTCCAGATATAACCTGAGGCTCGACCGAATCGAAGCCCAATTCCGATAAAACCTTCAACATATACTCGAATGACCGGCCGGTTTCTCTAAATGCATCGGAGTTACATCCGATTTTCCAGACCATGTATTCCTTATTGCAGCAGTACATATATTAGCTTTTCAAGATAGGATACATCCAATTCTCGAACCGGCCCAAAAAGTAAGCATTTCTAGTGAGGGCCTTTTTCTTTCAAGGTGGGCGTGGAAAAATATTTGGTGAGATGCGGGTTGAGATGTTTACTTGGGCTTGATTTGGACTTTTAACGCGTTTTCAAGCCTTTTTTCGGCAGTTTCTATTGCCTTCCCAACCTCATTTAATGTGAAAGTATGCGTTATTAGAGGTTTGACGTCAACGAGTTTCTTTGATATGGCGTTTAATGCATCTGGGAACGTGAATGGTGACAGCCACGCAAAGGTGAATTCTTTCTCGCCGAGCGTTGCTTCCCATAATGGTATCGAGACCCTTGATGTCGGCTCGTAGCTCGCTCCTCCGAAGAATACGACGATACCCCTAGGAGCGGTTATCTCGACCGCTATTTGGTTTGCATCAACGCTGCCGGTTGCCACAAAGACTCTATCCACACCTCTCCCATTTGTCAATTCTTTAACCTTTTCCACCGGCGACCCCGAATAGTATTTGGAGCCCCTTTCCTTGGTGTTTATCGCGTAATCCGCGCCGAGCTTCAAGCCCATCTCCAGCCTATAGTCCCTCGTGCCCATCAATATCACTGGTGATAAGCCGGATTTCTTGAGATACTGTACCACCATTAATCCTATCGGGCCAGGGCCTATTACCGCTGCCGATGCTCCTGGGACTATCCTTAGTTTCTTAATCGCGTTAAGAGCGCATGCTAGTGGCTCCGTGAAAGCCGCTTCCTCGAAGCTAACGTTCTCCGGTATCTTGTGAAGATAATCATATCTAACAGCGCAGTATTCGGCCATTCCACCGTTAACGCTTACCCCTAAAACCGTTGGCCTCTCACACATATTCGGGTAGCCTTGCTTGCATGATGGGCAGGAGCCGCAAGCCATTACCGGCTCCGCGACAACCCGGTCACCCTCCTTAAATAATCCCAGCTTCTTAGCTGTCTCTCCAAGCTCAACGATTACCCCTGAGAATTCGTGGCCTAGGATTAGTGGTGGTGGGACATCCGCTCTCCCGCGCTGATAATATGCTATATCAGATCCACAGACGCCGCAGGCCCTAACCTCGACTAAAACATCATTAACACCCAGCTTCGGGGTTGGGACTTCCTCGAGCTCAATCCTTCTAGGACCCTTGAGAACCGCTGCCTTCATCCCGCATCACCCATATTTAGCCATAAGCCTGTCTAGAAACTCCTTGCAACTCCTTGTTGCTTCCCACGCTTGATGCCAGAAGCAGAGGTCTAAGGATAACCAGCCGGAATATCCGACCTCGTTCAAGGCCCTCATAACCTCGTCAAAATCTATCACGCCTAAGCCGAATGGCGCATGCGTCGAGGTATTATGTGGATTAAGCGTGTTATCGCTGTCAATTAGGTGAACATGGCCTATGTAACCCTTAAGTCTCCTTATAAACTCGGCGGCCACCTTTGATAACGGCACATCTATTATTTCCAGCGGATATGGCTGATTCAACCCTATGCCGCAGCAGTGGGCATGGCAGGTGTCAACCATCAGCTTGAAGTTCGGGTGATTAACCTCCTTTACTATCTTGATTATCTCGCTCGGTTTATTGAACATGAAACCGGGCTCAAATTCCCAGACAAGAATTATTCCAGCATCCTCAGCAAGCTTAGCACATTTCCTAAACATCTCGATAACTCTCCTCATCGCCACATCCCAAGGAACGCCCGGAATTCCCTTTGGACCTGACACTGTATCAACCCTCATGGCCCTGATATCTAGGTCACGGCAGAAATCCAAGTTCATGACAAACATCTTCTCATACATCTTTCGCTCCTCCTCATAGTTTGACGCGATAGCATATCCACCCATATCAGCCGCATATCCACAAATCTCAAGCCCATATGATTCGGTGAGGGATTTCAGATCCCTTCTCTCCTTCTTAGTTGGATAGAGCTCTGGATGCGCATGCGGCTTGAAACCGGAGAGCTCGACGCCCTCAAACTTCAGCTCGGAGAGCATCTTAAAGACCTCCTCCAAAGTATAAGGTCTCGCAGCATATGGAGGGAACATGTATGGCCATGTCCCACATGCAAGCCTATACTTTGCCATAGTAAAATATGAAAACTAGGTAATATATAAGTGCTAGATGATAAACATCCCTAGATAACTGATCATCAATAAGATCGTGCCAAAAATGGGAGGAAATAATAATTATGATGTGACGTTCTTTTCGGAATTTACTTTACAGGAGGCTTAATGCCTGGTGGATATTTTCTTTTCAATTCTTCTATGAATTGTACAAGCCAGTTAACCGCTGCCTCGAAGACTTTTCTTCCCTTCTCGGCGCTCGCTCTAGTAGGATACCCTATTACCCCGTATTTTAATTGCTTGTATTCTGGCTGAGCGAATGTGCCCATATACCATGGAGTCTTATCTCGTATGACCTCTCCGGGAGCCGCATACCATTTGCTATCCACTAGCGGCTCCGGCGTCTCATCCTTAGCCTTACTCATGTCAACAAGTTCTGGGACAAGGTATAATCCTAGCGAGGTTTCGGTCTCCTCAGCATGCATAAACTTAGTCTCCATGGTCTCTTGTATCGCAGACTTAGCTATCTCCCATAATGTGACGCCGACAACGAAATACCCCTCTAATCCTAGCTCTTGTATAGCGACGGGTAGGGCCCATTCCTGCCCATGACAATTCAGTATTATAAACTTGTTGTACCCCGCGCATGCCGCGCCCCTGACGACATCCTTCACAAGGTTGATGAAGGTTTCAGCCCTGAGCGGGATTGTCCCAGCATAGTACCAGTGATGATAGGGGTGTGCTCCATACCATGGACACGGCAGGAGCATTATTCCGGTTTTCTCCGCCACTGCCTCCGCGATCTTTATTGCATGATAGGAATCCTCTCCAGTGGGCAAGTGCTCACCATGCTGCTCAATAGATCCAACTGGAAGCAAAGCTATATCACATTTTTTCGCATGCTCAACGATCTCAGGTCTTGTAAACTCCTGCCACCAGAGCTTCTTCTTACTTGGACTCATAGGCTAATTAGCATATGAAGCTGGTATTAAATATTCTGGACATCATAAACCGCAGAAAGAATATTGGAAAAGATAAGGGAATTGTGCTTGTTCACAATTTTCGGCTTTTAATCCTCACCAAGGCGCCTTTCATAATTATGAATACTCCATCTTTTGTTGTCACTTGTTTTCCTGGATCTGTCATCAGGTCTCTTATTATCGGCTGGCCGTCTATCGGCTCTACAATCACTTCCTCGCCGGGGTTGACTATCTTCATGCACGTTTTTTCAACCACGCCATTGACTTTGGCCACGCAGCATGCGCAAACCCCCTTGTAGCATAAGTGCTCCCCCATGAATGCTAGTGTCGGGTCGAGCTCCTCGTAAATATATTTGAGGAGCGCTAACACGCTCGTGGGGCCTTCCACAGGGACTGTATAGGTCTTGTAGTAGGGCGCTTCATCTTTCTCCGGGTCGAAGCGGAAGACCTTCACGGTAACATGCTGCATCCCTAACTCACCTCCGGGGGTAAGAGTTTCGTGTATATTGGCTTTCTAGTGAATATGTGTGGCTTACCAGCCTCCATTTTTACTATAGTCTGCACGCGCCAATTTTTGTCATCCATCTGCGGGTAGTCTTCTCTATAATGATGCCCTCTGGACTCTTTCCTAAATATCGCGCATCTGATTGCGAGCTCCGCCGTATCGAGCATTAACTCAGCCTCTATTGCCTCCATTAACGCTAGGTTGAAGCGCTTAGCATCGGGTACATAGACTCTCGGCAGCATCTTCTTCCTTAGCATCAGTATCTCGCTTAGACCCTTCTCGAGTACCTGCGCGTTCCTGATGGGTGCAAGAGCCTTTCCAACGACCTGCCTTATCTGCTTCTTTAAGGTGGCCGGGGTTATTCCATCCTCCTTCCGCCTCAGATATTTTGCTATCCTCCTCTCGGCCCTCCTGATCTGCTCCTGTGAGATAGATACCGATGTTATCTGCTTAGCTCTTAGGGCGGCATATTTCCCGGCCTGAGCTCCGAGCGTGTGTGCGGCGGCGAGCCCCATGCCTGCCAGCCTGTTGGCGCCCTGATATCCTCCAGCACTTTCACCAGCCGCATAAAGCCCTGGGATACTAGCCTCACACTTCTCATTTATATAGACTCCGCCGGATGAATAGTGGACCGCCGGCGCCACCTCTATGGGTTCCTCGACCAAATCTATCCCCGCAGCTTTCTTAATGAACTCATAATGCTTCGGAGTCATGGTTTCATAGATCTTCCTGACTTCATCCTTGCCCTTAGGTGATCTTGTGACGTCATACCATACTCCTCCATGCGGGGTTCCACGCCCCTCCCTAATGACTTGATATATTATCCTCATGGCCTCATCTCTTACTGGAAGAGGCTTTGGCAAAATTGGTTTCCAATCTTTGTCGTAAAGATTTCCATCCGTGAATTGCGGCGCCAGTAACTCGTAGAGGACCACCGTCCCCCTGACGCTTGGAGGCCAGACTAGATCTGTGCCATAAAAGTCGTTGAACTCGAGATTCACGAGCTCCGCTCCAGCCCTATAGCTCATCGCTATATGTGCTCCTGTTAGTGTTGGCGGGTTATCTGTTAAATCCCATATTCCCGTGTATCCACCGCATGCTAGAATAGTTGATTTAGCTTTTATCGCCACGATCTCCCCGCTAGATAGATCTAGGCCTATTGCCCCGGCAACTGCCCCATCACTTTTGAGAAGCTCGAATGTGAAGAAGTTATTAAGCATGGTCACGTTCTCATGTCTCGCAACCTCGGCGGCTATAATTGTGGCGACTGCATGGCCATTCTCCTCAACGAATACTGATCTTGGATATGTTTGACCCGGGAAAGGCGTCTGATAAAATCGCCCGTCCTCTGTTTTTCTGAACTTGACACCATATCTCTCTAGATCTAAGATCCTGTCGCACGCGGTGTACGCTATGACCTCTATCACGTTTTGGTTTCCGATCCATCTTCCATAAACTACTATATCTTTAAACATCTGCTCCGGCGAATCTCTGGAATCCATGCCCCTTGGACCAAAGGGGGCTTGAATGCTCCAGAGCGCACAATTTGTCGCCCCAAACCTTCCAATAATTCCACGGTCAGCGATTATCGTTTCAGCACCGTTTTCAGCCGCCTCGATAGCGGCTCTACACCCCGCTAACCCTCCACCAATAACTAAAACGTCTGTCTCTAAAATTTCTGTCATAAAGGAAAAAACACGTTGCTTTCTAATTAATGTTTTCTCTCAGTAATGCTTATGAACACTATTTTATAATAACTCTTGCTGAAGCCTTGAAATTTCACGGTAGACGTCATCTAACCTTCTCCGAACCATCCTATATATCTTGAAGATCTTCATATAGTATTCATGTCTTTTTGGATCAGGGGCTATTCGCCTCTCAATCATGAGTAGCTGTTCTACGGCTTCATTAAAATCTTTGAAAAGCCCTATACCGACGCCGGCTAATATTGCTGTTCCGAAGGAGGCGTCTTCATAAGCTGGTTTAACGAGCTCAACCCCGAAGATGTCAGAGACTATTTGGCACCATAATCTGCTTTTCGCACCTCCGCCAATTATGCTCCATTTTCTCGGCGAAACTCCCAGCTCCCTAAATATTTCTAAGGAGTCGAGTATTGAAAATGCCACGCCCTCTAGAACGGCTCTGCAGAAATGTTCCCTCCCATGGGAGCTAGTTATCCCTATGAAGCTCCCGCGAAGATCCGGATCATAGTAGGGCGCACCCTCGCCATCTAAATATGGATGATAAATCAGCACCATAGATCCTGGAGGCGCCTTTTCAGCCAGCTCATCCATTAGCTGATACGCCGACCTATTTTCCTCACGTGCTTTCAGGACCTCAGTTTGACAGAAGGTATCTCTAAACCATCTATAAGAGACTCCACATGATGTTGTAGCGGTTTTCGTGAACCAGCCTGGTGGATTATCCCTTATTGTGGGTAGGCAGTATGTTACCGTTCTGCCTCTCATATCTGGCTTGGGTAGGCTGGTTGTAACGGATATTACTCCGGCTGTTGCAAGCTTTATGAATGCATCACCATCATTGATCGCCCCTGCAGAAATGGGCTCGGCGGAGACGTCATGGCATCCCATGATAATTGGCGTCCCTTCCGCTATCCTAAGCTCCTCCGCCGCCTTTTTAGAGACATATCCAACTAGGACATCGGAGCTCACAGGCTTTGGCAGGAGGGAGGGATCTATCCCGAATTCATCACAGATCTCACGCGACCATCTGAACTTCCTCGCATCAAAGAGCAGCGTCCCCATGGCATCCGTATAATCCGTTAAATTATCTATCTCCCCTGTTAATCTATATCTTATGTAATCCTTTGCCATCAATATCGCCCTCGTCCGTTTCCAAGTCTCCGGCTCTGATTCCATAATCCACATTAATTGTGGGAGTGTAAAGAGGGGCTGAGCCGGGTTATAGGTTATCTCGAGAATCCTTTCGCCGCCCATTCTCTCCTTTATCTCCTCAACTTGTTTAACACTCCTTTTATCCGTCCAGATTATGGATCTTCTTAATAGCTTTCCATTCTCATCTAATAGCACCGCCGCATGCGTTTGCCCATCAATTGAGAGCGCCTCTATCCTCCGGCAATCTACATCCTTCAAAACGTTCCTTACAGCATCAACCATCGAAGAATACCATTCATCCGGATCTTGTTCGGACCAAGCCGGCCTAGGATGATATGTCGTATATTCCTTGAACCCTGTTTTAGCCCATCCTCTGTTAGGATCTAGTAATGTTACTTTGCATCCTCCAGTGCCTATATCTATGCCGAGGAGCATGTTAGACACCTGAAAGATACTGCTCGCTCAGTATCTCGATTATGTCCACCGCTTTGACACCAATATTCCTAAGAGAGTCAAGGCACCTCGGGCAGGCGGTTACCACGAAGTCAACATCCTTGGAGCCCAGCCTCTCGGCGAGCATTTCAGCGACTTTCTTAGCCCAGTATTCATCGATTGGCTGCAGCAACCCACCACAGCAAAAAGCGTGATTCCTGTTGAAAGTGGTCTCCTTTAGCTCAAGTCCAGGTATCTTCTTCAAAAGCATCCTCGGAGGCTCATAAACCCCTGTTGATCTCCGGCCTAAGAAGCATGGATCATGATAGACTACCATCGCTGCAAGCCTGTCGAACTTCATAGGCTTCTCGGATAATAACTCCAGCACGTGAATGATTTCCAAGCCGCTCAGATCTATGCCCATTTTAGGATAATATATCTTGAGACTCGTATACGCTAATGGATCCGATACTATAACCCTGTTAATTCCATTCCTTCTTATCTCCTCCATCAACTTTGTTGCAAGTCTTCTAGCTTCATCTCTGAATCCAAGGATGTATAGTATGCCCCCATCAGGCGGCTCATCTCTTAGGACTTTAACCTTTATTGATAGTTTCCTGAACAATTCTATAGTTTTCTCTGCTATCTCAGCGTGGCCGCTCCTAATGTCTCCGCCAACATAATAGAGAGTGTCAGACCTTCCTTCACATACTTCCTCCATGTCAGATATTTTATCAAAGAGCCTATCTTCGGATAATCCATGGATGTTGCCATGTCTTAGAACATTCTCCCTGAGAGCCTTCACCTTTTCTGGTATCACGCCGCTGGAGGTGAGCATGTATCGCGCCTCCTCAATCCATTCAGGGGGGTTTGAGATCTTTGTCTCACACGCGATATAGCATCTTCCACAGTTGGTGCAGTTATAGAATACACCTGCGACATCCTTGTTTAACTGGATCTCCCCATTCAGTAGCTTGTAGAGGATCATAGCCTTACCCGTAGGGGTCGATTGATTCACTCTTTGAACAATTGAGATAGTGCAATAGTGCCTGCACATTAAGTAGCAAAACGTGCAGCTTCTCACCATATTCATGATCTTATCAGGGAGCTTCATCTCACTCACCTCACAAGCCCAGCTTCCCAGGATTCATTATTCCATTTGGGTCCAATACTTTCTTGATCCTCCTGAGAGTATCCATACCAATCGGCCCATGCTGTAGCTCCATGTATCTTCCCAAATCCAATCCAACTCCATGATGATCATTGATTATTCCACCCATTTGGGCCGTTATCTTGATAGCCGTCTCTATGATGTCTTCTCGAAGCTTTATGGCCTTCTCAGGATCAGCCGGCGGATCCAAGACGTAGAATCTCAAGTAGACCATTCCACCGCTTTTCGACCAGTGGGAGAAGTGGGCTGCTGTTTGCAGCTGATAATCGCCATATCTCGAATATAGCGCCTCCTTGACCGCGCGGTATATCTTCAGTAGTTTATCGAAGGTAGCGGCAACATCAATCGTCCCATATATCATGGGGAGATTTGATGAGGGTGAGAGCGGTGGATAATAGTGCCGGAACCTCTCGTTCCACCATTTTCTAGCTGGCTCATCCCCTATATAGCTCCCTCCATTCTCGAGACAGATCTCGCGGGCAATCTTCTCCTCAAGCTCAGGCATCTCCCCGAATCCATCAAAAATTAGCAGGAGGAGGGCGCCTCTAACCCCCTCAGGAGGGGTATAGGTCTTGAATTTAGATCTCATGACCTCCTCTTCATCATAAAGCCTCACCACGGCGGGTGTTACTCTACTCAGCATCTTAACCACAGACCGATAACCATCCTCAAGAGACCTGAATGAGAAAGCCGAGAAAATCCTCTTCTCCGGGAGGAGATGCAACTGGAATGTCGCCCTAGTGATTATTCCAAGCGTTCCTTCAGATCCAACGAAAAGTTGAACTAGATCTGGGCCTACTGCCCCAGTATATCTGGGCTTTACCGGTGTTCGTAGGATCTCCCCTGTTGGTAGGACTACTTCAAGGCCTAGAACCATATCCTCTATCTTACCATATTTCGTGGAGGCGACGCCCGAGGACCTCGCTGCAAGCATTCCACCAACCGTGGCAGAGAACATGGATGCGGGATAATGGCCCATAGTCAACCCCCTTTCATTCAATTTCAATTCAAGCTCATAGGATAACACGCCAGCTTCCGCGGTAACGGTCATAGCCTCCTCATTTATCTCGATATTATTCATCAGCTTCATATCCACCACGATGCCTCCATAGAGTGGTATTGTTCCACCCCAAACACCACTCCCCCCTCCATAAGGTATTACCGGGACTCGGAATTCATTAGCTACTTTCAGGATCCCAGATATCTCCTCGGCGTTCTTGGGAAATACAACAATGTCAGGGAGGGGTGCCTTAATTCTCTTAAAAGCATGGTAGAGTGTCAGCCAACCCGTATCCCCGACATAACTATGCCTGATATGCTCCTCACGATTCACCCTATCACCCAGTAAATCCCTCAATCTCTCATATACCAGATCCTTGTCAAACACATAATGAGCACGCCCTCTCCGGCCCAAGCTTGAATTACTCATGAACCCAAGGGAGGCGGCCGACTAATTTAAACATTGTTTCAATAAGATTCATATCATCACCGCGCTGGATCAGATTACATATTGAGATTTTGAGCTCCAACAATATTTAAATACATTCGCTTGAATGATAATAACATGGTGAAATTTGGAATTACGAGCTGGAACTGGGTATATCCTTTCGATCCCTCGGTAATTCCCCATGTTAAGGAAATTGGCTTCGATGGTATTGAAATACCTGTTGAAAATCCTGAACTCATGGATGTCAGGCGGATAAAAGAAGCCTTAAAGTCCCATGGAATTGCTTGCTCATCTATTTGTGCTGTCATGAGCTCTGAAAGGGATCCGACGAGCCCTGACGCAACAATACGTGAAAATGCCCTCAAATACCTCAGGTTCTGTGTTGACCTTGCCTATGAGCTGAACTGCGATATCGTGGCTGGTCCCATCTATGCCGCCGTGGGCAAATGCATCTTTGAGGATAAGGAGCTCGCCTGGAAGACCTCCGTCAGTTTAGTGAGACAGCTAGCTAAGTATGCCTTGGATAAGGGAGTGAAGCTGGGCATCGAGCCGCTCAACAGATATGAAACTAGCATGATAAATTTGGTCTCAACAGCCCTAAAATATATTGAGGATGTGAATTACCCGAACGTAGGCATACATTTTGACACATATCATGCTAATATCGAGGAGAAGTCGTTCGAGAAGGCGATAAAGATGGCGGGAAAACTTCTGCTCCACGTGCATGCTTGTGAGAATGATAGAGGGACGCCGGGCACAGGCCACATACCTTGGAATGAGGTAGCTAAAGCACTTAAGGATATAGGATATGACAGGTGGCTTGTGATAGAGACATTCCAGCCTGGAATAAAAGAGATAGCTGTTGCTGCCTCAATATGGAGACCCCTAGAGAAGGATCAGAGAACACTAGCCTCCGAGGGGCTGAAATTCCTCAAATCATTATTCAAGTGAGAATTACGCAAAAGGTAGATAAAAATAATAAGGGCGATATTTTTATTTCTATTTTGTTGATTCCCATTTTCCGGTTTCCGCCGACTTGACGATCGCGTCCATTATCTGGTTTACCCTTAGCCCGTCATAGAATGTGGCGCCCCAAGGTTCTATAGGCTTATCATTCACAACTGCGTCTATGAAGTGGTATATCTCGTGGACGAATGTATGCTCCCATCCTATTATGTGTCCATGAGGCCACCACTTGTCAATGAATGGGTGCACGCTCTCGGTTACGAGTATCGTTTTGAAGCCCCTCTTTTCCAACGGATCCTTGTTGGTGTAGACCTCTAGCTCGTTTAATCTCTCGAGGTTAAAGACTATTGAGCCCTCGCTTCCATGAATCTCTATTCTCTGGTAATTCTTTCTGCCGGCTGCAAATCTCGTGGCCTCAATGCTTCCTATTGCCCCGTTGCTGAACTTTACTATTGCTATGAAGGCATCGTCAACATCCACCTTCCCCTTCTTGGACGGGTCCTCGGGCAGCGGCCTCTCCTCGATGAATGTCTTCAGGATCCCGGTTACAGAGTCTATCTCCCCGACTAGGAAGCGAGCTAGATCAATGACGTGTGAGCCCAGGTCTCCAAGCGCGCCGCTTCCCGCTATGTCTCTTCTCAATCTCCAGACGAGTGGGAAGTTTGGATCCATGATCCATTCTTGGAGGTATACTCCCCTAAACTGGAGGATCTTTCCAATATAGCCCTCGTCTATTAGTTGTTTCGCGAACCTGATTGCTGGGACAAACCTGTAATTGAAGGCGGTCATGTGCTTTATTCCAGCCTTCTCGGCTGCGCGGTACATTTCCTCGGCCTCTTTCCCTGTTCTAGCCAGCGGCTTTTCGCAGATGATATGCTTGCCCTGCTCAGCGGCTAGTATGCAGGGATCGTGATGCATGTTGTTCGGTAATCCGTTGTCAACGATCTCAACTTCCGGATCCTTTATCAAGTCCTCCCAGCTTGTGTAATACTTCTTGTAGCCAAATCTTCTAGCGGCCTCCCTCACCTTAGCCTCCGATCTACCGAATATGGCAACAAGCTTCGGCTTAGCGGGTGGTGGATAGAAGAAGATCGGCATCTTTATGAAGGCATTAGTATGCGCTTTGCCCATGAACGCGTAGCCGAGCATTCCAACGCCAATCTCTTTTATCTCTCTTGCCTCCTCAACCTCGCCCATCCTTACGAAGCCCACTTCCTTGGGCATGCCTCACCACCACACCTTCTCAAGCCTCTTCTTTATTATCAATGGCTTCAGGAAGGCTATTGTCTTTTCTACACCGTCCTCCCTGCTCATTACTGGGTCCTCATGCTCATAGCTCAGGACATAGTCGTATCCGACCTCAGCGAATGCTGTTAAAACCCTCTTCCATGGGACCTGACCCCATCCGGGGATCCTAAACCTGAAGCCTCTATCAGGCCTCATCCACGAGCCCGTTGGGATAACGCCGGATATTCTTACATTCTCCTCAGGTAGTTCGCCATCCTTTGCATGGGCGTGATATATCCTGTCGCCGAATTTCTTTATGAATATCACGGGGTCAATCAGCTGCCAGACAAGATGGCTTGGATCAAAGTTGAAGCCTATCTCCTTTCTATAGTTCACGGCTTTAAGCATTCTCTCCGCGGTCTCTATGTTGTATGCAAGCTCCTGTGGATGAACCTCATGAGCGAACTTAACACCATTAGCGGCGAAATGGTCTAGGATCTCACCCCATCTTTCAGCGAATACGTCGAAGAACTTCTCGTAAATTTGCTCGTAGCTCGGCGGGAAGATATACCATGCTCCCCAATTAGGACATCCCACGAAGCCGTTGACAACCGGGACCTCGAGCGCGTTCGCGGCTTCCGCGGTCCTCTTCATCCTCATTATGCCATACTTAACCTTCTCCTCAGGAGTTCCCTTAAACCATATATCTGTTGACTCGTCATGTGGACCTAGCACCAGCTGGCCTTCAAGGTGGTTGGAGAGCCCGGATATTATCATGTTATATTTCTCAACCAGCCTCCGAAGCTCTCCCGCCCCACCACTCAGGACCTTATCTATGTCGAGATGATTGCTCCCTTTCCAAGCAGCAAGTTCAACCGCCTCATAGCCCAAATCCGACACGTATTTCAACACCTTCTCTAGAGGCTCCTCATTATAGAGGACCGTAAAGATCCCGATCCTCATACTCGCTCACGTAGATAATTATATACCTTGGCTCGGCTATATATTTTTCTCACATCAAGTGTGCGAATTAGTTGAATAAATGCTAGATAAAATCTAGATGATTACTTTCTCGGTCTTCTTATCAATTATTCTCACGTGCTCTGGGGATATCGTTAACCATACCTCGTCACCTTCTCCTCTTGGGAAGATTCCATCCCAGAGGGCTCTTAATGTTATATCGTTGACCCTAACTTCGACGAGAGTTGACGACCCCATGGTCTCAGTAACCTCAACCACCCCTCTCATTGCTCCAGGCTTTCTCTCCAGTGAGATATTAATGAACTGCGGTCTTACCCCTAGTGTGTATTCTCCAGTTATTTCCCCGAGCTTCTGAGCTAATAATTCGCTGAGAGGTGTTAGGTCTAGTTTCTGTCCGCCGATCTCCGCGTAAGCCTCTTCTCTTGATACATGTAGCGTCGCGTCGACGAAGTTTATCGTCGGCGTCCCTATGAAGTATGCTACGAATTTGTTGGCGGGACGATGATAAATGTTCTCTGGAGTATCAAATTGCTGGAGGATGCCGTCTTTTAGAATCGCAATCCTATCCGCTAACATCATGGCATCAAGCTGATCATGGGTTACATATATCATCGTTTGACCGAGCTCCGCGTGTATTTTCTTTATATGTCCTCTTAAAACTTCTCTAGTCTTTGAATCTAGATTGCTGAGCGGCTCATCAAATATGAATGCCCTAGCATTCCGCACTATGGCTTTCGCGATCGAGACCCTTTGGAGAAGCCCCATATCAAGCTGACCATATCTTCGGTCGAGATACTCTTTGAGCCCCAGTAGCTCAGCTGCCCACATCACCTTCTTCCTAACCTCATCGCTGCTGAGACCCTCAGCCCTAAGTGGTATAGCGATGTTCTCGTATACCGTAAGGGAGGGGTAGACTGCTGGGAACTGGAAGACCATTGCAATATTTCTTTCGGCTGGCGGTAAGTCTGTCACACGCTCCTCATCGAAGTATATGTCTCCCTCAGTTGGTGTTTCTAAGCCCGCTATCATCCTCATCATTGTGGTTTTTCCAGAGCCGCTCGGTCCCAGTAGGCATGTCAGCTCACCGTGCCGTATCACCATGCTGACCCTATTTACAGCTATGAGGTCTCCGAATCTCTTGGTCAAGTTTTCTAGCCTTATCACGGTCATGTTATCTCACCACGAAGTAGGGTGTTAACATTATGGATACACCAATAACAAAAAGTAGCACAAATGCTATTATCACAACCCACTTAACGAGGTCCTTCAGATAAGTGCTTCCATCCTCTGTTCTCTTAGGGAGATAACCGCTTAGCACGAAGATCACAGCGCCCAATGCGAGCATGTAATATCCATAAGTATATAGTGCCGGTGTGAAGGGCTGGAATACCAGTACCAGCCCTATTAGGGATAATATCGCGCCGAGCTTTTCCACTTTGCCCACCTTCACCTTCATAGGACCACCTCCTCCGTTTTCGGATCTATTATATGGATCCTCTGCTTATTTATCTTAAGCCAGACCTCTTCACCATATCTTACGTTTATGAATCCTTTGACGAGAACCCTGATCTCATTTCCCCCAGCATCGCATAGTACTATGGTTTCATGTCCGAGGGGCTCTGCCACGAGAGCCTTTGCTCGTAATGCATCGGCCTGTCTTTCTCGCGAGATTATGATTTCCTCGGGTCTTATGGCTAGGGCGACTTTATCGCCTGAAAGCCTGTTAACCCAGTCCCCAGCTATATCTGAGAGGTCTATGGTTATTCCCCCCTCTTGGAATATTATTGATTCATTCTCAATTCTTAGGTTTCCCTCTATGATGTTTATGGGTGGGCTGCCGACGAATGTTGCCACAAACTTGTTTACGGGGTGATAATATATCTCCTGCGGGGTGCCATATTGTATTACCTTGCCATCTTTGATTACCGCGATCTTCTCACCTACTGCTAGGGCTTCTAGGTAATCTGGTGTCGCGTAGATTATCGTCTGCTGGAGCTCCCTACACAGCCTCTTAAACTCGTATATCATCTCCTCTCGCAGTTTCGCGTCTAAGTTGCTTATTGGTTCGTCCAGCAGGAAGACTTTTGGCTCTCTTACTAAAGTTCTCGCGAGCGCGACTCGTTGCATCTCTCCGCCGCTTAGCGTTGATGGGTCTTTCCTATCGAGCAGGTGGCTTATTCTAAGTTTTTCGGCAACTTCCTTAACGCGCCTATCGATCTCCGGCTTGCTTAAGCCCCTTTCTTTAAGCGGGTATGCTATATTGTCGTATACGCTTAGGTGCGGGTATAGGGCGTATGTTTGGAAGAATAGGGCGACGTTTCTCTCCCATGGTGGGATTGCTGTAATAGGCTCATCGTCGAATAGTATCTCACCTTCATCGGGGGCTAGGACGCCTGCAATGCACTTCAGGGTGGTGGTTTTGCCTGCCCCTGTTGGACCTAGGAGAACTACCAGCGACTTGTTCGGCACTTCTAGGTTCAGCTTATCCACGGCTATAAATCTACCATATCTCTTCGTCAGGTTCCTTATAGTTACTTTCACCATGTTTAGACACCTCTAACGGTTCCGAACGTCATTCCTCTTAGGAGGTATTTCTGTAATAGGAATATGAGTATTATGGCTGGCAGTACGTAAAGCGTTTCCAGCGCCGCTATTAGGCCCCAGTTTATTCCTACCTCACCCCTTGTGCTCGCTATCGCCACCGGGACCGTTCTGACAGATCTCTCCGTCAGGAGCATGGCGAATAAGAACTCGTTCCAGACATTTATTATCAAGAAGCCGACGGTGGCTGCTAGGCCGACAACGACCTGTGGTAACGCAATCTTGTAGAATATCTTTATCGGCCTTGTTCCATCCACCATCGCCGCCTGCTCTATGTCTCTTGGGATCTCATCAAAGAAGCTCTTCATCATCCAAACGGCGAATGGGAGGTTAAACATCGTGTATAATAAAATCAACCCAATGTGAGTACTATAGAGCCCTAGAGCCTTGTAGAAGAAGTATATCGGTATAGCAACCACTATTGCGGGCAGCATTCTTGTAGATAGTATGAAGAACATGAGCGTGTCCGTGCCCCTCGGCCTATATCTAGAGAAGCTATATGCTGCTAGGGTCCCTATGATTAGGGCGAGTATTATGCTACCGCTCGTGACGATCGCGCTATTGTAGAAGAATATCTCCGCCCCTGTCGCAAGCTCCAACTCCCATCCAGTTATAGCCTCTATCTCCGTCTGCCTCTTCAGGAATATGTCTATAAAGTTTCTTAGGGTTGGTTCCCAGATGAATAATGGCGGCCATGAGAATGCCTGGGCTCGAGTTTTGAAGGCCGTCGCTATCATCCAGAATATCGGGAATATAAATACTATGCAGACCACGATGACTGCTAGGTAGAGTAGCGCTCGCTTGACGGGCGATCTTCTACGCACCATTCGGCTAGTAATAGCCATTTTTACTCACCCACCCTCCTAGCCATCCTGAGGTATAGGTTCGTCAGCAATATAACTATCACTAAAACTATAAACGCGAGGGCTGTTGCTTCCCCGGTTCTGAAGTACTTGAATGCAACCCTATACAATGTTATTGATATTAGCTCTGTCTGGGTTCCAGGTCCTCCCTCTGTTAACGCGAAAACAGTGTCGAATGTCCTGAAGGCGTCCATCGTCCTAAAGAGGAGAGCCAGCATTACTAGTGGGCGTATCGTCGGCCATATGACAACCCTGAACCTGTTAAGCCAGCTCAGCCTATCTATTTCTGCCGATTCTAAGAGATGTTTTGGCACAGCTTCGAGGCCGGCTAATATAAATAGCATCATGAACGGCGTCCATTGCCATGCGTCTAGAAGAACTACAGCGAGCATGGCATAATCTTTTGTCATGTTTATTTTCATGCCTGTTAGAGCCCAGACTAAGTATGTGAATATGCCGAAGGTAGCATCATAAATATACTTGAAGAATATTCCTGCCGCTATTGGGGCGATGAGTAGGGGCATAGTGACGAGCGTTATGGCGAGCCTTCTACCCCTAAATTCTTGGTAGAAGAGTAATGCTAGGCCGAAACCTAGAATGAACTCTAGCGAGACTGTAGATACCACGAATGTGGCGGTAGTTACGAATCTCTCCCAAGTAAATGGATCACTTAACAGTTTAATGTAATTGTCCAGTCCCACGAATATAGGCTCCCCGCCCCTTAAGACATTATACCTATAGAAGCTTAATCCAAGAGCCCATACAAGTGGGAATATAACTAAGAAGAATACAATAGCTAATGCAGGGATAATCAAAATAATGGGGAACAATTTTTCGGATCTGTCGTGCATCGTATCCCCCCGTCAGCCGTCCTGTAATCCGTTAAAAAAGAAGAAAGTAGTGGTTATTAAGTTATCTCTTCTTTTACTTCTACTTCTTCTTTGGTTTTCCTACCTCGCTTGCTGGTTCACCTGCTCTGACGACGTCTAGCGGGGACTTCACATCAGGCGGGTACCTTAATTCTGGCGGATATCTATCTGGATAACCGTCTTCTTTAATTATTTCTGCATGCCTCTTAGCTAGTCTGTCTAGTGCCGTCTTCGGGTCCTGCTGTCCAGCAAGACAGGCATGGATCTCCTCTTGGAGAGCTTGGAGCAACTCCGCGTAGGTTGGCACATTCCAGAAGTCTAGCTGGAATGGTATCGAATCTGCATATGCCCTGTTGTATGGTGTCAAGGTCTTGAACCAGTCGGTGTTGATTATGTCCTTGATGCAGACTCCACCTCCACCCTCAGCCCACATCCTCTGCTGCTCCGGTTCGAACCAGAACTTTACAAATTCTAGGGCTATCTCCTTGTAGTCACTATAGGCATTGATGCACATGGGCTGTCCTCCAATGTTCGCGTATCTTCTGAACTTGCCATCATCCTCAGAGCGGTGTCCGGGGAGCGGTACCACGAAGATCTTGTCATAGACTTTGGATGCTGAGGGGTCGAATAGGCTTGGCTGGAATCCGACCCAATTTGTTATCATGAAGACCCTGCCGGCCTGCATTACTGCATTGCATTGATCGAACCATAGCTCCAAGTAGTTTGGCGGGCTATACGGTATTAGGGATCTATAGAACTCCAGCGCCTTAAGTGCCCGCTCACTGTTGAGAATGCCCTCAACTTGCCCGGTTACTGGATCCCACCAATATTCTCCCCATGTGTAGAGTATTGTTCCAAAGAGACAAGCAAGAGCATCATACTCCTTGGACATGTGTACGGCTATTCCATAGAAGTCCTCTTCAAGGCGTTTTCCAGCTATCTCATCTCCAGCTTTTCTGGTGAAGAACTTAGCCATGTCCCTTAGCTGGGTCCAATCCACCTGCGCCGGGAACCAGTCCTCATATTTGTCGGTGGGCAGGTCGTATCCAAATTGCGCCTTGAAGTTCTCCCTCTCGCCGGGGTGCATGAGTATATCTCTCCTCACTACTAGCGCGATTACGTCACCTTCATGTCCGAATCCAACGATGTTGTTGCGGTTGCCCTGTGGATAGGTCATGTAATAGTTGACTAGCGACTCGTCAAACCTGTTGAGTAGCTGCTGTAGCTCTGGGTCTTTCTCTATGATCGGGTTCATTCTGAGAATGTGTCCTCCAACATATAGCTCTCCGAGCCACTGGCTATCGGAGATCAGGAGCGTGGGCTCCTTTGACTTCGCCGCTAGAGTTGTAGTTATCCTGTCATGTATTACTCCCCATGGAATTAGGTCCATCTTCACGGCGACGGCTTTACCGAGCTTTCTAGCGGACCACTCGGGGAACTTCTCGGCTATGAGGCCCGTTAGCCTCCCAGGAAGCCACTCCGGGGAGGCAAATGTTATCGTTATCTCCGGCTTTATCTCAGTTGGCGGAGCCCCAGCCGTCACGGTCCTAGTAATAGTTTGAGTTACAGTTTGAGTCTGAGTCACTGTAGCAGCGCCAGCAGTCACGGTCTTAGTCTCTGTTACGGTCGCGGCCCCAACTGTAGAGGTCACGGTCTTAGTCTCGGTCACAGTCTCCCTGCCCGGCGCCGCAGCCGAGCCCGCCAAGTATCCGCCCACACCTGCAACTACTCCGGCGACAACAGCGCTTATAGCAACCTTGCCAGCGGTAGATAATGCCTCACGCCTGCTCAGCTTTTTTGCTAGAATATTCTTTCTGCTGTTCATATTCTCAGCAAGTTATGGAAGAGTTCGGAGCTATATAAATTTTGCTTAATGAAAAAATGAGAATATTTCTTGAACTTTTAAACCTAACGCTATGCGTGCTGCACGGTTATCCCAGCACTCTCAGGCGAAAATATGGAGGTTGTGAGTGTTGCCCCGGTCTTTATCTTCCTTTCTTGGCGTATAGCTGGAATGATAGTGTGAATATTTTCACGGCTCCGGTTGCGTCTCTTTGGTCGAATCCTGTTGCTCTTAGGCTTCTTATTTCGGGAGCGAATAGTGAGTCGGGTGAGTCTCTCTCTATTATCCTGAAGAATCCCTTCTCCAGCCGTATGGTTATCGTGCCGTTAACGTATTTTTGGGTTGAGTCTATGAAGGCGTCTAAATCTTTTCTCAGCGGGTGGAGCCACTGGGCGTTGTATACGAGGTAGGACCACTGGAGGTCGGCCATCCGCTTGAACATCAGCTGCTCCCTTGTTAGTGTTAGGTGTTCTAGGTCCGCGTGGGCTGCTAGGAGGACCATGGCCGCGGGGGCTTCATATATCTCCCTTGATTTGAATCCTATCATGCCGTCCTCGAGTATGTCGATCTTGCCTATCCCGTATTCTCCGACGATGTAGTTTAGGTCTATTATCATCTTGACCGGGTCCTTGATTCCATCTACCTCGACGGGAACCCCGTTCTTGAAGGTTATTGCTAGGTCTCGCGGCTTATCGGGCGCCTCGCTCAAGGGCTTAACCCAGTAGTATTCCTCGTCCGGGCACTGGGTCTTGAGATCTGTGAACTGGCCGCTTCCAATCGAGTGGGACCAGAGGTTCACGTCCCCGCCGATCTTGCCCTTCGCCCTCTTCTTGGGATCTATGCCGTATTTTCTCAGCATCTCCTCCTCCTGATCCCTTGTCAAGTTGAGCTCTCTAACAGGGGCTATTATCTGGAGGTGGGGTGCGACGTATTTGGCCGCGGTCTCGATCCTGAACTGGTCATTGCCCTTGCCCGTGCAGCCGTGGGCCAGATACTCTATGCCCTCCTCAACTGCTATCTTGGCAGCCTTCATCCCAACAAGTATCCGCGTCATCGATGTACCCATCGGGTATCCCTCCCAGCTACCATTCGCCTTTATGCATCGGTGCACCATCTCCTTGACGAACTCCTCCTTCGCATCGATTAGCCTGAGATCTATCGCTATCTTCTCGGCCCGCTCCTTTGCCAAGGCTATCTCCTCATCACCCTGGCCTACATCCAAACAGACCCCGACAACCTCATCGAACTTATAATGCTCTCGAAGCAGGATCGCTATCAGAGTCGAGTCCAATCCTCCCGAATATGCCAAAACAACCCTCTTGCCCGCCATGTCCTCGGAAGGGTTTAGATTTATCAGCTATTAATAAGGATATATTGAAAAATCTTCAATTTTTTATGATCTTTTTCAAAGATTCTTCGAAAAATTGTCTTGCTTGCAAAAGATTCTTCTCGGCGCTTTTGAGACCTGCCCATGCCCGGGTAAGCATCTCGCGCCGCTTCTCGATCATTTTCCTGACCTCCTTGGGGCTTGCGGAGCCTACCGTCATCCTCTGCCCCGGTATCTCCATGGCGTTTATGGCTTTCTCTAGGATTGTGGGCGGCAGGGCTATGCTTTTGCCGAGCACGCGGCTGGCGGCTGCTGACAGCTCCTCCGGCGTCAACGTTCTCAGCGCTCTACCCTGCTCATGAAGGGTCTTCACTATGGAGCCAACTAGCTTGTGCGCCTCCCTGAGGGAGAGGCCTGCATGTTTTATCAACGCCTCGGTCAACTCGATCGCCGGCGCATAGCTCTGTTCGATTACCTCGACAATCCTTTCCCTCTTAAACCTGATTGAACTTATCATCTTTGCCATTATGTTGAGGGAGTTTCTTGCCTCCTTGAGCGCCATCCAGATTAGCGGCTTGCCCTCCTGCATATCCCGATCATATCCCGTCGGCAGCCCTTTCATTAGTGATAGGGAGCCTGTTAGGAGGCCGATCACCTTCGCCGTCTTCGCCCTGAGAAGCTCTAGGATGCACGGGTTCTTCTTGTGGGGCATAACGCTGGATGGTGAGGCGAGGCTATCCGGGAGCTCTACATAGTCGAACTCGCTCGTGGACCATATTATCAGGTCCTCCGCAATCCTGCTCAGGTTTACCATCATTATGGCGACGACTGATAATGCTTCTAGAGCAAAGTCCCTAGAGCTGACCGCGTCGACGGAATTCTCTACTAAGCCATCAAATCCGAGGAGGCGCGCAACAAGCTCCCTGTTTAGTGGTAATGTGGATCCGGCGACCGCGCATGCCCCCAGCGGAGACATGTTCGTCCTCCGATAACACCCCTCCAGCCTCTCGATGTCTCTTAGCAGGTGATCTAGGTGGGATAGGAGATATTGGGAGACGTATCCGATCTGGGCGTGCTGTAGGTGGGTGTAGTGGATTATAGGCGTCTCAAGTTCCTTCTCGGCTCTCGAGAGGAGCTCATCGGCCAGCTTGAGCGCGGCCTCCCAGATCTCGAAGAGGAGACGCCTAGTTCTCAGCCTTATGTCGAGGGCTATCTGATCATTTCTAGACCTGCCGGTGTGTAGTTTTCCGCCGATCTCGATGCCCAGCCTCTCTATTACCTTTGACTCGATGAACTCGTGAACGTCCTCGTAATCCCCCTCGAGCCTCAGCTCGCCTTGGATGGCCTTCTCCCCAAGTTCCTCCAGCACTGAGAGAATCTTCGCCGCGTCATCCCTCGGGATTATACCCTGCTCGCAGAGCATGATAACATGCGCCATCGTCCCCTCGATATCATCTAGGAGTATCTCCTGATCCTCGGCAAGTGATGAAAGATAGGATAACGCCTCCTCATCCATTTTTTCGAGCCTTGACCTGTAGAGACCGCCGCCCACGCCCATACACGGTCACCGCATAAGGTTCAACCTTCTAGATAGCCATTATTCCTCGAGCTCTAGGCCATCGCGCTTATGCGTGTGGAGCACTATCGAGGTCACGGCGCTCTTCACACCCGGTATCTTTAGGACCCTATCCTTCAGGAAGTTCCTGAACTCGCTGATCCCAGGGGTCGCGACGACCGCGATTATGTCGAATTCCCCAGTCACCTCATAGACGTCAATAACCTCAGGAAGCTTGCTCAGCTCCTTGCAGACATTTTCCAGTCGGCTGGACTCCACGAAGACATGTATAAACGCCTTGATACCGGAACGCTCAATATACGTCACGCCTCATCCCCCTCTCCAGGAATCTTGACCGCAACCCCTTAACTTCTTCCTAGCCTCCCTCGCTAGCCTTATTCAGAGGTTGTGCTGATCTAGGGAGTATTAAGTATTTGCGACTTATTCCGCTATCCTCTTTAGGAGCATTATCTTCCCGGGATGTCTGAGCATTAGCGAGTGAACCTTCTCGTCGAAGCCCTTCTCGAAGTAAGCCTTATCGAACCCCCGGACAATATATGCTAGGAAGTCCACATCGCTTCTCCCTACCTCCTCCTCCAGGATCCTTTCCAAGTCGCCGACCCTTACATCATATTCAGCGTCATAACCCATTGATCTGAGCTCCTTGGCGAGGTCTGCAAGTGTTTTCTCGGTCTCCTTTCTCGCTGCCCTGATCTCAGCCTCTTCCCGGCCGCTGGCCATGATCCCCGGCATATCTATTATGCTGAGGAGCTTTATGCTGAAGCGTTTATCAAGCGCCCTCTCAATAGATTTCTTTATCACCTCCGGGTCATCATATGGCCTGACCAAGACTGCGACGCGCATCCTATAGCCGGCTGGCAGGACCATGTTCTTTTCCTCCCTCCCTATGATCGGCTTTTTGGATAACTTTCTGAAGGCTATGTAGAGGGCGATGCCGGCCGCCATCCATATGAAGCCAAAGAGCCTTCCAGCGGGATGCAGCAGGACTACTAGGATCCAGATTGCGGTCGTCCCAACTAGGCCGAGCAGCCCCACTATCGGTATCTCAATTGCATATTCGCCCTTACCCTTCAACTTTATTGAAAATGGCATCTTCCATGGCCTGTAAACTTCTCGCTCTCTAATCCTGAGAAGTAGGAGGCTTATCATCAAGAACATATAGCTTAATGAGCCGCCGAAGTTATATAGACTGGCGAGGAAGGGGATATTGCCGGGCAAGGTTAGCAGGAGACCGATAATCCCGAAGACGATTATCGTCCTCACCGGGGTCCTGAATTTTGGGTGAATATGATAAAACCATCTTGGAATAAGGTAGAATTTTCCCATACTTGCCGTGAGACGTGAAACACCTATCAGCCCAGTGTTCGCGGATGCTAAGCAGAGGACGAACGCCGCGAGGGCGACAAGTATTGAGAACTGTTCGCCAATCACTGGGAACCTGCTAACCAGCACCGCGACCGGGTTCTCGTATGATGAGCCGAGCACCTGCCAATCCAGAACACCTATAGAGAGCACGCTAAACGATAGGACGAAAAGTATCACGGCTAAGACGCATAGCTTCGCCGCCCTTGGAATCCATTTATACGGTCTCTTTGTCTCTTCAGCGGCCTGAGCTATGGACTCTATCCCTATGAAGGACGCCATGGCAAGCGTTAGCCCATATAGAAAGTTGTTCAAGCTTGTGTCCAGGAAATTGAAGTACTCGACTTCAGGAAGGTGCTTTGGATTTCCAAGTTGTATCAGCTGGCTTAGGAAGAGGTTAGCATCAAATTTCGTGAGGAACCCCACGGCAAGTATTGAGACCTGAACTGTAAGACCTATTATCACGAGACTGGAGGTCAAGCTGGCTGAGTACTTTATCCCCACATAGTTTATCGCGATTAGGAATATTACTAGCAGGGAGGCAATCAGTCCGAGGCTACTAATTTTTAAGCCGGGATAAATCTCGATCGAAAATTCCCTTATCCATGCAAAGAGGTATTTCAGGTATCCAGAGGCGGCGGTTGCGAAAAGGGAAAGGTCAAGCACGTAATCGAGCATTATCGCCCAGCCGGCCACGAAACTTAATAGCGTGTTTGAGGCCCTCAGTGCGTACACGTGAACTCCCCCAGCATAGGGGTATGTTGGGGCGAGTTCTGCATATGCTAAGCCAACCGAGAGGTAGGTTATAGCTGCGACTAGGAAGGCAAGGGGCGCTGCTCCTCCGGCATAAAGGGTAACTATACCAAGGGCTATGAGTATGTCCGCGCCCACGTCTCCATAGCCCATAGCGAAGGAGCCGAACCAGCCAACCTCACGCTTAAGCCTAACCTCTCCACTCAACCCTCTCAAAATCGGTAATAGATGAAGAAGCCCGCCTTAATAGCCTAATCTCAGAGAAAGGTCAGATCTCATTACTGGGAGAGAGGTCAGGGAATTAGCGCCAATTATCACAAAAAGACATATTATCACAAGATTTCTGTAAATTGTTTAGTAAGCGAGATGGGGCTTGTGGGTGATCAATTTTTGTCGCATGCTATATATACTGGTTAATTGATGGTAATGCTTAATTCAGCCATGGATGATGTGGTGATTATCTCTGCCGGCCTCTCTGTGCTCGCGTTTATTTCGGGCATGCTTGGCCTTGGGGTGGCATTCGCGGCAATACCATTCCTAGGCATATTTATCCCAGATCTTGTGCATCAGGTTCAGCCCCTCAGCCTGCTGTTAAATGGGGTCACCGCTCTGCTCGCTACGTTGGGCTTCGCTAGAAGCGGGTTGGTTGACTGGAAGAAGGCGGCGATACTGGCAGCTGTAACAACTAGCTTCGCGCCAGTCGGCGCACTACTCGTCCAGTTCGTGGAACAGCGATATGTCTGGCTAATCTACTTCGCAGCGGTGCTCTATCTCGCATATCGGTTATTCAGACCAGTGGCCGCCTCATCCCGCCGTGAGAACTTCAGGGTGGCAGTCCTCCTCGCAATCCCCATATCTATACTCAGCGGGTTTCTGGGGGTTGGCCCAGGATTCCTGCTGATGCCCACGCTGATAATTCTCGGGCATGATCCGAAGAAGGCGGCTGGGATAAACGCCTTCGCCGTAACCCCTCCATCATTCTCCTCACTCATCCCGCATATCGGCACGGCTAAATGGGATCCCGGGCTAATGATACCCCTCCTGATCGCCGGATCCATGGCCTCCTTCGCCGGCGCCAGGGTTGCGAGCACCCGTATCTCAAGCGCTAGGCTAAGGCAGATATTCGGGCTGCTCATTGTAGCGGTAACACTATACAAGCTCTACACGCTGATTGCCTGACATAATCTAGAAAGGTCCTAAACGATGCTTAACATCACCACATCCTAATACATATCGATGATCTGGACGATATGGCTTTGGCCAGGCCCTACTCTAAAGTTTATTTAACTAGGACTTTATCTGGGTTAGAGATAGAACATGTTCTCCCTGAGATTTTAAGAGCTCTTCAACGCGTTTTAATGAAACACCTGTCGTTGTTCCTATAGACCCGACGCATGCGGTATCAGCGGCTTGGGCAAATAAGAGCATTTCAATAAGCTCATCATGCTTTAAGTTGCTTAATCCGCTTCTTCTAATCTCCTTTTCATAGATTTTTCAGAAGACCTGCGCAGAATGCATCACCAGCACCAGTTGGATCTATGACATCCACCTTAAACCCCGGCTGTTGCACGTATTTCCCCATGTGGAGGGCGATCACTCCAGCCTCACCGTCGGTGACTATTGGCAGTCGCACATCCAAGTCATGCAGTTTCCTAAGGCCTTCTTCAACATTATCATACACAGTAATGCTTCTTAACTCACTAGTGTTCACGTGTAATATGTCACATGTTTCAATGCATTATAGATGAAGTCCCAGCTCTTGCCATAGGGTCTAGTGACATTCATGAAGGTCACCATCTCTTCACGACTATCTGAGAGGGTTCTCATGCGCTGTATTCTGGTCTAAGCCCTGCAAAGAGCCGCACTACACTATAGCCTAATCTAAATCTTTAAACATGTAGATTATGGTTTTTTCTCCCACATCAGCATCTCCCATTCATAGGGCATTATCGCTAATCTCCCTTTTCAACATTTCATGGTGATTGAGGAAACTGAATTTCGTGATGAAACTTCTCCGGAAATAATTTTGATGCTATAAGCTATGAGAAATGAATGTTGAAGAATCGTTCTTGTTCCTCGGTTTATTGTGGACCGGGCGGGATTTGAACCCGCGACCTCCCGCGTGCGAGGCGGGCGCTTGTGGGGCCTAAAAAGCTCTCCCAGGCTGAGCTACCGGCCCCGTTAGCTTTTTCTCTGTTATGCAGTATTTTAGAATTTCCTAGATTCTGAAATATTAATATCCGCCGCTTCGAGTTTTTAGTGATGATATTTGCGGTTGGCGAAGTCTTGATTGATTTTATTGCTGTTGAGGAGACTGACTTAAAGGATGTGAGGACTTTTGAGAAGCATCCCGGCGGCGCTCCAGCGAACATGGTTGTGGGCTTGAGGAGGCTGAATGTGCCCTCAGGGCTAATAAGCAAGGTTGGAAAGGATGCTTTCGGAGAGTTTCTGGTTGAGAGGCTTAGGGAGGAGGGTGTTGATACTAGGTACGTTATCTATGATGATGAGAGGAATACGGGTGTTGTCTTCGTGCAGCTTAAGCAGGCTGAGCCGAGTTTCCTACTCTACGACCATGTAGCCTACTTCAATCTCAGGCTTGATGATGTGGATAAGTCGTTCTTAGACGAGGCTGATCTGCTGCATTTTGGTGGTGTCCTCTTGGCTAGGGAGCCTAGTAGGTCGACAAGCCTAGAGCTAGCGCGGATGGCGAGGAGCCGGGGCATTCCGACGAGCTTCGACGTGAATATTAGGCCCAATCTTTGGGTGGGTAGGATGAATGAGCTTGTAAGCTGTATGGAAAGGGCACTAAAGCAAGCTGACATAGTTAAGCTCGGGAGGGGGGAGAGAAGACTGCTCGAGGATTATGGCATCGATATAATGGACTTTAATATAAAGCTGATCGCCATAACGAAGGGCGCTGAGGGTAGTGAATTAATACATGAGGGCCGGGCGGTGAGCATACCGGCATACAGGGTTGAAGCTGTTGATCCAACGGGTGCGGGCGATGCATATATGGCCGCGCTCCTCGCCGCGCTCTACTCCATGGGGAAGCTGGAGGATATCGTGCTTAGTGAGGAGGAGCTTAGGCTTGCTGGGAGGTTCGCGAACATCGTGGCCGCACTCTCGACAACAAAGAGGGGAGCGTGGAGCACGCCACGCGTGGAATCACTTCAAGAAATCCCAGAGATAAGACCGATAGCCGAGAGGCTCATGGCGCTCAGGTGATCCCTAATCCCATTGCCTTATCAGGGCTTCTTTGATTAAGGCGTTTGGGGTAGTAATATTAATACTGGGGCTGGATTTGTTAACGCGGGTCTCATGCCGTCTTTCCCCGAGATGCTGCGAAGCGCTCTGAGCAAGTTCAGGTCGGCCGCGACCGTGGATAGGAGGACTGTTGAGGAGCTTATCAGGGATATTCAAAGAGCTCTCTTGATCGCCGACGTCAATGTGGAGCTTGTTAAGAGGATCTCGGATAGGATTAGGGAAAGGGCTTTCTTGGGTGAGCTTCCGCCCGGGATTTCAAGGAGGGACTACGTGATTAAGGTCGTCTATGATGAGCTTGTAAGGCTTCTCGGCGAGAAGCCTGCCGAGATAAGGATCAACAAGAGGCCGTATGTCATAATGGCTGTCGGGATACAGGGAACCGGGAAGACCACGAGTATCGCGAAGATAGCATATTATCTCAAGAAGATGGGTTACAGGGTTGCGGTCATCTGTGCCGACACGTATAGGCCTGGAGCATATGAGCAGCTTAAGCAGCTCCTTGATGGAAGGGATATCCCCGTCTTTCATGAGGGCTCCGATGTCGTTGAGATCGCGAGGAATGGTGTGAAGCGTTTCTCTGAGGAGGGCTATGATGTTATCCTGATAGATACTGCTGGGAGGCATAAGAGCCAAGAGGATCTCATGAGGGAGATGAGGGTCCTTCAGGAGAGCATTAAGCCCGATGAGGTGATGCTCATAATTGATGCCACGATAGGCCAGGCTGCTGGGGAGCATGCTAGGGCTTTTCACCAGGCGGCTCCCGTCGGGTCAATAGTCTTGACGAAGATGGATACTTCGGCTAGGGGTGGAGGGGCATTATCAGCGATCGCAGAGACAGGTGCTAAGATAAAGTTCATCGGGACGGGGGAGAAGCTGGAGGATATCGAGCTCTTTAACCCGAAGGGGTATGTGGGTAGGCTTCTCGGCATAGGTGACTTGGAGGGGTTGCTCGAGAGGATTAGGCTCGCTGAAGTCGAGGTGAGCGAGGAGTGCGCGAAGAAGATGCTCCGGGGAGAGTTCACGCTCGAGGAATTCGTCAAGCAGTTGAAGGAGGTTAGAAAGATGGGACCCCTTTCGAAACTTCTATCAAGGCTTCCGCTGCCCGGGCTCCCCGACATCCCTCAAGACGCCCTCAAGGAGGCGGAGGAGAAGATCGAGAAGTGGTGGGCGATAATACAGTCCATGACGCTGGAGGAGAGGAGGGACCCGGACATACTTGATGCCTCGAGGGTTAGGAGGATTGCGAGGGGCGCCGGCGTATCTGAGGGCGATGTCAAGGCTCTCCTGAGGCAGTATAAGCTGACAAGGAAGCTCATTAAGAGGGCGAAGAAGGCGCCTCATAAGCTCGCAGGTCTTCGGGGGTTAGGATGACTGTCTCCCCAAGATTCTGACCCCCTCCCCATTTGGTGTGGGGAGGTTTGGGCTACATCCCCTCTTTTTGAGGGTTTAGCCCTTGGCCGGGTCTCCGGCCATTACCCCCTATCCCTCTCCGGGACTCGGGGGTTACTGGCGTCATCGAGGTATTGTTCGACGTCACTGTCATTAAAATGTTGCGCGCCGCAGCGATGTCGGCGTTAAAGACCTTGTTCATCGTCGTACACTTGAATAGCCCTCGGTATACCCTTATACCGCATCCATCGCCATGTAGCGGGCATCTTGACGAGGTACCTCTCTCATCAACGTAGATCACGTCGATTCCATATTCCTCGGCAACCTCCGCTATACGTCTCAACAAGTATCTATATGTCCAGACGTGGACGTTATTGAAGTCGCCGTTCTCTTGCGTAATGCCCTTTGGATAGCCGACCTTGATCCTTGAGACGCCGATGTCATGGAGCCACTCTACGGCCTCCCTCACTTTAGTGTTTATATAGTGTTTTACTTGTCTCCTTCATTCCGCGTGCATCCTCCTAAGCTTCCTCGACGTCTCCAGGCCATACCCATTTAACATCGACTGATACTTGGAGATCCTCTCCCTCCAATAGAATGCGACTGCCTTCAATGGTTTGCCATTGATGAGCTTCGTCAAGCCATTCTCGACATATATCGCCATTAAATTGTTTATACCGACATCTACGCCAGCGGTCAGGTTGCCCTTCGGCTGCAACGGCATCCTCATCCACTTGCCCTTCATCATCTTCTCGGAGACCTTGAAGGCTATATGGGCATAAGAGCTCATAAACAACGAGAAGCTGGAGATCCTGATGAGCAGGATAGATGAGGTGACCCCGAGGAGCGTGGCCGCTAGGAGGAGGGCTGGCGCTGGAGGGGAGGACGTCTTCGAGATATAGGTGAGGCGGGATGGGCGAGGAGAGGCTCAGGCGGGTGATCGAGTACATAGACTCGAGGGTTAAGAGGCTCGAGGAGGAGATAAGCCTCCTGAAGGGCCTCAGGGAGATCATGGAGGATAAGGCGAGGAGGCTTAGCGTTGAGCCATCGATGGAGGAGGTGCCCGCGATACTATCATCCGAGGTCAGGTGGAGGAGCTACCCGAGCGGGGAGGGGGAGTGGTGCTTCGCCGACGAGCTGCCCAGGAGCTTCGTCGAGGAATTGAAGAAGAGGGGCGTGATGGACCTGGATGGATACAGGTATGTGTATAAGAGGCTGAGCAGCGGCAAGGAGATAGTCGCGAGGAGGGCGCGGTAGGCCCACATTCCATTCTTAATAACGCTTTTAGGCCGCAGGCACCATATATAGCGGGGATGTCCGCGTGGAGGATCGCGTATAAGGGTAGCAGGCTCACATTAGGCCTCATAACCCTATTGATACTCTTCAGCCACGTGCTCATGTCCCTAGCATATGTGGCCTTTACCGCGGCTGGGGGAGGCCTCGCCTGGCTTACGGCGGCACTCGCCCTCATACACCTATCAGCCATCTGCCTGCTCATTGTGATGGGGGGCCGCCGTGATAGCTCGCCAAGATTATAGTTATTAGGATAGTTGCAGCCTCACCACGCCGGGGTTGTCATTCGAGGGGCTTGCCGAGGTTTTGGGGAAGGCTGAGAATCTACTTCTAGCCCATCCTCTCTGCGATTATTGCCTT
>Ga0207433_10002461_pt1 | contig 37806 bp, 34 predicted proteins | sample YelNatPaOPGAMG01_FD_187559 | JGI IMG/M metagenome (GOLD analysis project Ga0207433, IMG submission 187559) | Hot spring thermophilic microbial communities from Obsidian Pool, Yellowstone National Park, USA - OP-RAMG-01 (SPAdes) (version 3) | ecosystem: Environmental > Aquatic > Thermal springs...
TGAATCTGTTTATGCACCTCTACCTAATGATACCAATCTTGATTTAATCTTTTGCATTAAACAAAATAGAACCGTTAATAATGATAATACTTTTAAATTTTATAATCATACTTTCCAAATCCCACCTTCTAATTTTAAAACTTCTTTCGCTCGTTCTATTATTACTGTTTGTTTACTCCCTGATAATCGTATCTTTGCTCTTTATAACAATAAAGTTATTTTTCAATCTTTTCTTCCTTCTGACTCTATCACAAAAAGAATTGATAATTTATTAAACCAAAGAGATTATATGACTGAGGTTTCTTCTTCTAAACCTGTTTTGCATATTAAAAAAGTTTATCGACCATCTAAATCTCATCCTTGGAAAAAATCTTTTAAATTAATTAATTCAAATGTTAACAAGAAGAAAGAGTTATCTAAAATTGAAAAAGAAGCAATAAAAGAAATTGAAAAACTATTTGGAGGTATTATTCATTATGTGGAATAATTTAACATTTCAAATTAGTAATTTTTTAACATATTGACTTAGTAGCAACAGTTTTTTTTATTTAATATTATCATCTGATTTTTCCCATCATACCTGTATACATTGTGAAATGAGGAATGTGAAATTTATAAATACCTTGCCGAATGCCGGTTGCGGATTGCGGGGTGGATAATATATTTAAGATTTAAGATTTATGATTTATGATTTATGATTTATGATTTAAGATTTATGATTTATGATTTAAAAGACATTGTTTTTAAATTTGAATATTCCAGATTTGAAGATTTAATAACTACTTTGCAGATTGCTTGTTGCTTATTGCGGATTGGAAAAACAAAAAACAACCAGCAAGCAGCAATAAGCAATCAACAATTGAAATAAATCAGGCAATTAGGCAATCAGTAAATTAGAAAATTCGGTAGATTTGGAATATTAGAAAATTCGGTAGATTCGTTGGTTTTGCTTCCCTTTTATTCCGGTATAAAAACTTCGCTTGGCACAAGAACGGGTGGTTCTGATGCGCCGGGTGGCATCCAGAACATTTTCATCTTTTGAATGTCCCTGTAAGATGAACACCTTATCTCTATTTTATGAATTCCCTGTTTTAAAAAAACTTTTTTTCTATCATATATTTTTCCCGGACTTGCAGGACTTATAGCAAGCAGTTCACCATCAATTAAAATATCCCAGTAAACATCATCTTCAGATTCTCCCTGAAAATGATAGAAACCTTCCTGTTTTGCTATTATCTTTCCCTTCCATTTTATGGAACAAATATTTGTTATTTTTGCAGGGTCATTATGAATAAAAATAAAATAATCATTTTTTTTATCCATTAATTTACCCTGCCATTTTTCTCCATTATAATAATATCCGGTAAGTCCGCTTTTTATATCATCTATCAAAGGATTTTTGATACTACTATTTTTAATTTCAAAATAAAAATGGGACAAAAATTTTTCATTATACTTTTTATAAACTGGTTTATAAATTCCTTCCGGATAAATTTTTTTTAATAAATCAACCATTGTTTCGTAACCAACAGGAAATATAAAAACATAATTTTTTTCATCCTGTGATTTTACAGGTATATGTTTATGCAATTCAAAACACTCATAATTTTTTTTATTTTTTGACTTCATAACAAAATTAAAAGGAGCGCTTTTATAATATTGTATTCCATATTCGTGCGCAGTGATCGCCTGCCAGTTATCACCAAGTGAGATTAAATATTCTGCTGCGTTGCGCTGGTCAGAAGCAAATGATTCCCATAAATCAGGTTGTTTACCATAACCGGTAAAATAATCTCTATAATTTAAAACAGCACAGCAAACCAATACACCAATAACAAAAATATCAAAAACATCTTTTATATGTTTTTTTGATTTATTAAGAAACAAATAATTTTTTTTAATAAAATATGTTGCAAAAATAATAATAACAGGAATAGCCATAATTGACCTGGTGGCATGTGGTGCAGCAACATTTAAAATACTGCCAAGAAGCGAGACAATAAAGAAAGAAATCAAAAAAAATGGAACAGGAGTTAGTATTTTAATTAAAATACTTCCAAGTCCAAAAAAGGCAAATATACCAGTTATAAAATCAAGCATTGGTTTATTTGAATAGTTATGTCTTACATTTTCATCACCTTTGAAATTAAACATAAGTAAAGTTTTTGCCGTATTATTAAATAATACTTTTATAAATGAGTATCTGCCATTTATGAAGTTTTCCGGGTTATCTTTATTAAAAATAGATAAGAGTTTTATTCTTTTAAAATAATCTTTGTAATCCTTTTTTATATGAATCACCAAAGGCAAAATAACAACGAAAGCTATTAAAAAAGCAGTTATTATTTTTTTATAATTTTCTTTTAAAAATTTTTTTTCTTTTAAATAAACATACAAATAAAATATCAATATCCATAAAAAAATCATTTTAACCGGCTGATAGGTATGCTGTGTCAGTCCCAATAAAAAACCCATAAGAATAAAGTCCAGCCATTTTCTTTCTTTGTATGATTTAATAAAAAAATAAAGAAATAATATTATAATAAATACGCAAAAAGAAGCGTGAAAGAAAAATCTGGAATAAATTATATGCCATCTCATTACAGAAAATAAAAAAGTCCCGATTAATGCAAATCGTTGTCCAAATAAATATCTTGCTAAAAAATAAAAAGCAGGTATTGCCAAAATTCCCGGTATAACTGCACTTGCAACCCTTGCCTGCTCAATGCCTATACCAAAAAACTTGAAAATAAAAACAACTAAATATAAAATCAATGCAGGATTGTCAACCTGACCTTTTATGTAAACCGGCAGAGATGTTTCCTGAAATAATACTTTTTCACCATGCAATATACCAAGCGCATCTAAACTCGCAAGCGCTTCATCCTGGAAAAAACCTGGCGGTGTATTTTTTAAATCATAAATTCTGTAAAAAATACCTAATAAAAATATTATTAAAAACAAAAAAATTTCTATTTTTATGTTGATTTTTTCAGTTATGTTTTTTATTTCTTTTTCATTTTTTATTTCTAAAATAATAAACAATATACATGCAATTATAAAAGGCAGAAGTCCAAATATTAAATGGTTATAAAGAAGAAATTGCCCTGTTACGCTTAAAATCAATGTGAAAAAAAATAAAATATAAATTTTTATTTCTTTTAAATTTAAATTTTTTATTTTCATCTGGTTTCCTTTTACTTTTACTTGATATAATTATTATCTAATATAATTAATATAATTACAATTAAAATTCAAGAATGATAATTTTCTTTTTCATATTTTCGGTTTTTAATTTTTTATCTTCAATTTGAGGGCTATCACGCAAGGTTGTCACTACAAATAATCAATTTTCAATTGTCTATTTTCCATTTTTGGAGCGGACATACAGTTCCGCTTTAAAAGGGCGGGCGACCACACAGGGTCGCCCCTACAAATAATCTCATTTCTCGCTCTCTTGCTCTCTTGTTCTTTTTCGGGCGCACACATAGGTCCGCCCCTACAGATAATCGCGTTGTCGTCTCTCGCTCTTTTAAATTAATGGATTCCCGCTTAAGTTTATCCCTGAGAAATCAGGGACGGGAATGACATTTCTTGTTTGCAACGCTACTTTATTTTGTCATTCCTGTATGAACAGGAATCCAGTTCTTGTTTTTTCAATTGTTTTTATGTCTTCGTAGAGACAAGGTTCCACCCTTGTCTCGTTTTTTGTTTTTATCATAATTACATCCTCGTCGTGTTTCCTTGAGACAGGGACGGAGCCCTGTCTCTACAATTTTATCAACATACATAACGTATATCAAACAAATTATTTTTATTCATCCTTGTCGTGTTTTCTTGAAACCGACAGTGGAACGCCGGTTATTAATTCTCAATTCTCAATTCTCAATTAATGGATTCCCGCTTAAGTTTATCCCTGAGAAATCAGGGACGGGAATGACATTTCTTGTTTGCAACGCTACTTTATTTTGTCATTCCTGTATGAACAGGAATCCAGTTCTTGTTTTTTCAATCGGCAATCGGCAATCGGCAATCAACAAAGTATTTATCCCCCCTCACCTTTATCCTCTCCCCGCAGGGTCTGACCATTACCCACATCTTTATATAATAAGAAGCAGGTATATCCTGATTTTTGAGGGAAATTACGGGTGGTTCGTAGTGTTGTCTATTTTACTTACTCCTAATTTTAACGCCCTTCTTAATGCTATCTAAGGGGTGTTGCGTAAGCCTCGTCTACTTTTGACTGTAAATTCTTTGCCCGACTTTTCCTCAACCGTTTTTTAAGAAAAAATCAGCGGTATACCTGCTTCTTAATACTTATGGGTAATGGTGAGCCGCAGGGTAGAGGAAATTTTAATTATCAATTCTCAATTAATGGATTCCCGCTTAAGTTTATCCCTGAGAAATCAGGGACGGGAATGACATTTCTTGTTTGCAACACTACTTTATTTTGTCATTCCTGTATGAACAGGAATCCAATTCTTGTTTTTTCAATTGTTTTTATGTCTTCGTAGAGACAAGGTTCCACCCTTGTCTCGTTTTTTGTTTTTATCATAATTACATCCTCGTCGTGTTTCCTTGAGACAGGGACGGAGCCCTGTCTCTACAATTTTATCAACATACATAACGTATATCAAACAAATTATTTTTATTCATCCTTGTCGTGTTTTCTTGAAACCGACTGTGGAACGCCGGTTATTAATTCTCAATTCTCAATTCTCAATTAATGGATTCCCGCTTAAGTTTATCCCTGAGAAATCAGGGACGGGAATGACATTTCTTGTTTGCAATCGCTAATTTATTTTGTCATTCCTGCCCCTGAATAAATCAGGGGTAAATTCCAACAGGAATCCAGTTTTTGTTTTTTTCAACTGACAATCTGCAATCGACAATGTAGTAATTGAATCTACCGAATTTACTTATTGCCAAATTGCCTTATTGCCTGATTTTTATCTTTTAAATCCTGCAAATTTTGTCAATCAGGCAATCTGGCAATCAAATAAATACATTTCACATTTCACACTCCTCATTCCACATTTTATATCATAAATTATATGTTTTCTCCCTTGCTTCTTGCTTCTTTTAACCATTCTTTTGTAAAAAAGCTCATATAATTTTCTTTGTCTTCAAATAATTGCCATTTTCTATCAAATATTCTTGGTGGCCAGTCAGAATCAAAGCACCACGCACACCAGGACAATTTTTTCTCATTAATTATTTTCATAAAAGGTTCGCCAAAACCGCTTGTTGTGCCCTGCCATGGTGTTTTCCCGGGATTTTCATATCCCCATTCAGTAAAAAAAACAGGATATTTGTCAAGCAAATCTCCCCAGTTTTTATTAAAATCTCTAAGGTGGTCAGGGTAACAATGTGCAGAATAAACAATGTTTTTCCCTGAAAAAGGATTTTTAGCAGCACCAGACATATTCTGGCACCAGCGTGGGCCACCAACCAAAAGCAAAGTATCGGGAGCATACTTTCGTATTAAATCGATCCATGGTTGGGCAATTTCTTTCCACTTATTCCAGTCATCAGGATAAAGTGGTTCATTAAATAACTCATATATTACATTTGGATAATCCGAATAAATCGGAGCTACTTGAGTCCAGAATGATGTAACCAGTTTATTAATTTCATCTGAAGTATAATCGCATATTAAATGTAAATCAATAATTACATAAATATCTAATTCAATTGACTTATTAATTGCCTTATCAAGATGATTTTTTAAATAACTTTCGGGATTTGAAATCCAGCCAGGCTGGTCATCAATACCATAAGGATGAACTGGTAATCGTATTACATTTACTCCAAAATCAAAAACTGCAATTTCCATAATTTGATGAAGATTTAAAAATCTCCCACGGACATAATTATTTAGTGCTTCTGGGTCGGCTATTGAAACCCCACATAATATTTTTTCTTGACCTTTCTGAGTTTTTATTTTTTTATTATCAACAAATAATTTTTCAATATTATTTTTCATTTAATAAACAGTATCTTTTAAATAATTTTCTACTTCTACTAACAAATTAAAAATTTCTTCCAATTTATTATTATCTTTTGTTTTAATCAACTCAATTACCTTATTTAAATTATTTTCTGCCGGGGTTGATTTAACTGAATCAGGTATGGTTATCAAGGATATTATTTTAAACATATTTTCCTGCCATTTTTTTAAATCTTCTGATGAGATTTCTTTTAAGTTGTTCTGCATCTCCTTGTAAAACTCATTCCACATTTTAATGGTATCAACAAGGTCCTGGGTATCCATTTTGCCCTTATATTTTTATGATTTTATTATTTGCAATGCTTCGTTTAACAATGAAAATATTTCATCTAAATCTTTTTCATTTCCTTTTTTAGCAAGCGTCGCTGCCATTAGAATCCTTATTTTTACAGGTCTTAATTTACAATCCTTAGGCACATATAATTCAGATGCAACTCTTAATAAACCCTTTATCATTGAATTTTTATTCTTTGTTTTGCTGATTGATTTATACATATCAAGCCATGTTTCAACGACATCAGCCATATCATTAATACTTAAATGATATTTGGGACCTATTGATAATATTTTATATGCCATCCTGCATCACACCTTTACTTTTTTTTTTAAATATTCTTCTACTTCTCCAAGTAAAACATAAATATCATCTAACTTTCTGGTATCTTTTAATTTTGCATCTTCTATTGCTTTTATAAAATGTTTTTCAACAGGCGAATGTGCGATATCATCTATTACTGTAAGTGCAGCAATAACTTTTAACATTCCTGTATTCCATTTTTTATGAAATTCTTCATCTTCTTTTGTAGCTTCTTTATCTACAGATACACTTATACTCTCATATATATTTCGCCATGTAGTTATTATTTCTAATAAGTAATTTATATCCATACTGCCCTCACTTAATCTGTTTTAAAAATAATGTTTATTTTTTTTAAATATAACAAATAATTTAACAAATGTCAAGTAAAATTTAATTTTTCCTTATTATATAAGGGGATTATGATAGTATGAAATTTAACAAAATATTTACTGTAATAAATATTAATTGTTTATTAGAAAATAATTATATTTGAATGCATCTTCTAATTTAAATGGATTGCCATGACCAGGATAACATATTGTTCTTTTGTCAAAACATTTAAAAATCTGCAAACTTTTCTGTAAAATCTTTGAATTTCCTGTTGGCAAATCACTTCTTCCCACTGTATTTAAAAATAAAGTATCACCTGTAAAAAGATTATTTCCATATTTAATAATAACAGACCCGGATGTATGTCCAGGTGTGTGATAAACTTCAAAATTATCAATTTCAAATTTTTCTCCTGAATAATATTTTACATTTTTTAATATTAACTTTTTATTCATAAGTAAAATTGACAGATTCATCTCTTCATCTTCTATTAATAACTTTTCATCTTCATGTGCATAAATAAGAGTATTAAAAAAATTAGCAGATAAAATATGGTCATAATGGCCATGCGTCAATAAAATATATTTTAGTTTTTTATTGTATTTTAATAATTCAGATTTTATTTTGTCTTTTTCTACACCGGGGTCTATAATAATTATTTCTTTATCTAATATTAAAATATATGTATTTTCCTGAAATCCATCAGATGTTAATGTTACAACTTGCATAAAAAATTATTCTATAGAAATAGAATCAATATATATATATCCACTAAACGTGCTTGAATAATCTCCCATCCCGATTTTTAAACCCCACCTCCACTGTTTATTTATATCATCACCATTTTCCAGATATGTTTTATTATTACATTTCATCTTATCAACTTCAAATTTAATTTCATTCCAGATGCCGGCAACACTACCGGATGGTAAACTCAGATTTTGCCAGTCACTCTGATACCAGTTATAAGTACCTGCAGTTTGAATAAAAAAAGTCGCTCCATACGGATTATCAGTGCCAAACATACCAGCAGGTATCCATACATATGCTTTTAATGTTTTTCCGGCCATAATAAGAGTTGTATTACTCTGGCATATTATACCGCCCCTGTAATTTGTTAATCCTGTAAAATCACATTGAACTTTTAATGAATTTACTCCTTTATATGCTCTATCATTTGAAAGTGAAATATTTATAAATGACATATTATCACTTATTGCTGTATTACTAAAATTATGAGTTGTCGCCTCAAAAGGGAAAGTAGAATTATCAGTACCTCCCTGGGATAATTCAAGTATTTCAGGTGGTATTGTTTTTATTTTTCCACAACCAATAATCATAATTACTGCTACTAATAAAATATAAATTTTTTTCATTTTTATACCTCCATAATAAAATTATTATGTTCAAAATCAAAATTCATAAATAATTTTCTGAAATAATGTGCGATAAAAATGTAAAAACATTATCAGCAAACATATTCGGCTTATATATTTATTTATTAAGAACATTTGAAATTTTTATAAAAATATTCATATATTCTGTCTGCGTCCAGTTAATTTCATTTCCATCACCATAATGATAATCAGGGTCAATAAAAAACCAATAATTAGCACCATCCCCGCCATTATTAAAAAATGTCTCTGTCATAAATTCAATCCATTTTGCTTTTGGGAAATCAGGATTATTGTTTGGGATTCCATACTCTTCCATAACTACAGGTTTATTCAATGTCTCATGTGCTGATTTTATAAATCTTTTTATTAACCATTCAGTTGTGCTCATTGAAAAATTGTTATATTCACTTGCCGGATATATATGATATGTGCAAAAATCTATATTTTCAGGTTTATGGCATAATATAAAATCACTACCTGAATAATGGGTTCCATCACTCCTTAAAAAGAAACCTTCCATACCTGTTGTTACCATATGATTTGAATCAATTGACTTTATATATGTTGACATTTCATCAATCCAATTGGCAAGAGTTACAGATGTTATATCGTCTTCGTTTCTCGGCTCGTTCATCAAGTCAAAAGCAAAAATTGTTGGGTCATTTTTATATAATTTCCCATTAACTGTATTTTTTCTTTTTATAAAACTATCAATGGTTTGTTTATAAAATTTTTTACAGGTCTCATCTGTCCAGAAAAGATTTTTATTAGAAAGTCCTGCCCATTTTGTATAAACTTTTACTCCGCCGTAGTATTCCCAGTTATCAGTAAAATGAATAATAACCCTTATGTTATGTCTTGCCGCAGAATCAAGCACATAATCAAATTCCCTGTAAGCATCTTCATTGAAATAATCAGGGCCTATTCTGAAAAATCTGTTTTTTTCTCTTTTATCAATTGCATCCATACTTTCTGCCTCACCATTTGAGCCAATCCTTATAACTTTTATACCAACATTTGCTGCCTGTCTGAAAATTTCATCAATTAATTTTTTATCTTTATGCCTTATATAATAATTATTTGCACCTAAATATTTATATTTTTTGTTTCCATCATAAAAGGCACCGTCTTTTGCCTTTATAAAATTATTGCTCATTTTAAAAGGAACCGCGGTAAGACGTTTTATTTTTTGTGTTGTAAACGATTTAATTTCACTAACCATTGCCGTGTCTTTTGATTTTGCTTTTATCATATACAAATATTTTGTTTCTGGTTGTAAATTATTTATGTCTGTGATTATATTTTTGCCGTTTTTAAATTCTGTTTTATTTTTTAATGGCAAACTGGTACCATAAAATACATATCCCCCTTCCACTGTTTCATCAAAACTTAAATTTATCTTTGCGTCTTTGGCATATGTAATCACTTGCAAATTTTTTATATTTAATCTCTTTGCTTCCTTTGATTTTTCTGTTATTTTAATTGCTTCTTTAATATTTTCTTTTATTATTTTATCATCAAAACTTATATCACCTTCTTTTTTATAATTATAAAATCCAAAATTATTTATCAACATTAAACTTCCTTTGTTATTAAAAAAGGTTTCAACTGTTGATTTTAAATTTTCCGAATTCAAATTTATGCTTAAAGCAACCGGTTTATTAATATTTTCATAATACAGATTATTATAATTAATAATATTATCCGGATTGTCAGTGCAATAAATTATAAAATCAATTTTTGAATTTAAGCCAATATCAAAATCATTTATTTTTTCATCTGATATTTCTGGTCTCTTTTTACTGACAATTATAAAATGATTTTTGTCTCTTTCTTTTATAAAATCAGATATTTCATTAACCCAGTTATATATAACACTGCCATCAACATCATTTACATTTTCAATTTTATTACAGATGTCCCATCCAATTATTGAGGGGTCACTGTAATAATATCTGCCTGTTATTGAATTTTTTCTGGTGATAATCTTATTTATAAATTTTTTATGATACTCAATTGCAATCCTGTCTTTGAAAAAAATGTTGTCATTAGAACCTGAAAGCCATTCTTTATAAATTTCTTTGCCACCAAAATCACTGTTATTATCTGCAAGTGCCATAATTAAATTAATGTCATATTTTTGAACAATGGCTAAGATCTTATCAAGTTTTTCAAACATTTTTTCATTGTATTTACCTAATGAGGGCTGAAAAGCATATTCTTTTTCGCCGTTAAAAGAAACAAGAATTTTTATTGTTTTTATATTTAACTCTTTAAGTTCATCAAGAACCTGTTTTTGCTGGTTTTCATCTAAAATTAAAAAATATGGAATCTCAATACCAATTAGTTTTACCAGTTTTCCACTTTCAGAATAAATATTTGACCCATTAATTGCCAAAGAAAAAGCAATAAAAGGTATTAGAAAAACGGATAAAAAAACTATTAATATAGATTGGATTTTAATTTTCATTAATTTTAAAACCTCCCTTTGAATAAAATTGTGTATTTATTTACAGTGTCATTGCAATTATCATCAAGCCAGTATCCTGTTAAAGGTGCTTCTCCATAACTTATAATCATATTAATTGAGCCCCATAAATTAGCTTCTAATTTTGCATACAGGTTATTATGGTTTTCATATTCATTGTGCAAATATTTATAATTTGCAGTTAAAATAATATATTTTGTTAATTGAAGGCTTGTTTCAATGAAGCCAGTTAATTGTAAATATGGTCTTGTTTCATAATTATCTTTAATTTTTACAACCCCGCGAGTATCATCAATTCTGCCTAATAATCTAAAAGTTAAAAAATCTGTAAGTAAAATTTTAGTAAAACCGCTTAATTTTCTTGAAATTATCTTATCCGCATTTCCTTCTGTGTTATGCCTGAACCAAATATGATAATTATAAAAAGCAAGCGACTCATCATTTTTCAAATCCAGTGTATATGTATCCCTGCTGTAATCATCTGTTGTTGATTTTCCAGCATCATATTCAAACATCAATGATGTATTGCGAACAAAAGCAGCCCAATCAGATGACCAGTATTTTAAAATTGAAAATGGCGGCAAATCATCAACAACATATGTAAGTTTTACATCTTTATTTATAAAACCTGCTTTCATATCAGGATTACAATAGTATGCAGCAAATTTATTATCAATCTGACGATAAAATGAATACAGGGTTAAATAACCATAACGCAAACTTCCTTCTATATATGTAAACATTTTTTTGTCATTTTCTGATATTGATTCAATTGCATACTGGAATGGCGGTCCAGGCAACACATAAACCGGATTTAAACTCTGATAATATGTTGCCAGTACTTCTGACTTTAAATTTATTGTAAGTAAATCAAGAACAGGGATATTCAAAGAAGTATCGCCACCAAAAATATGCGTTGATTGTTCAATAGCGCCATTTATTATATCCGGATTTTCATCATAACCGCGTCTATTATTCATATAAATTGCGCCAATATAATTTTTATCAAGGAAATAGGTCTTTAATCGCGCAGAACCAATAAAAGAAGTTCCTAATTGCCACGGCTGCTTGTTATCAAGACTGACACCTGATAAAAAATACGACGTATTTATTGGATAAATTGTTCCTGCAATAGATATTCCCATTAAATTTGTGCCTATTGCCTCTGTATCAACGAGCCCGAAAGGGTCATCAAAAATTTTTATGGCTTCTCCTGAAAATAATGTTAATTCATTTCCAAAACCCCGTAAAATCAAATGCCCGGATTTTACATTTAAGTCCGTATTCTGTCCATAATAGTATCCGCCTCTTAAAGTAACTTTTGCTTCAATATTGTCATTTGGAGTTATAAGAAAATTCACATCCTGTTCAACAATACCATCTGTTATCATTAAATCATCCTTTGTACCCCATCTTATATTATCCACATATAAAGAACCTTCATAGCCACCGTAAAAAATAAAAAACATTTTATTCATATTATTCTTTGATGTAAGTGGCATTGGTCCATATTGATTTCCAGATAATATTTTTTTCCAAATTGCTTCATCAAATTTTATTGTTATATTTTTATTCCAGCCTGGGTTAATAATTATTTGTTTGTTTATTTCATGCCACGCATAATCATTAGAAGTAAAAGCCATTGTAAACTTAAGCATTTTTCCGGGATTATAAACATCAAAAGAAATACTTGTGTATTGTGAAATATCAAGGGTTCCCGTTGGTTCATACTGAAATCCGAATTTATTTCCTATATCTTTATATTTTATTTTTAATGAATTTTTGCCACGAGAAGCATAAAGCGGTGATATTGAAAGTTCTGCAACTCCCCATGATGGTTCCTGATGTGATTTCCAGAAATTCAAAGCTGTTTCGTATTCAAAATTACCTTCTGAATTTCCATCATTCCAGATTTTGTATTTTATCGGTTCAACTGTCATCTTGGAATTATTATTTAATGTAAAACCAGCATATTGTCCGATATCACCAAATAAATTATGCCTTGCTAATTTAAAATCAGTAACATAAATTTTTCCTTCTGTTTTCTGGTCAGGAAAAATAGAAAGAATAATATTTCTTATATCATCTCTTCTATTAAAATATTCTGTGTAATTCCAGTTGCTCTCTGCTGATTTAAAAGAAGGAGAAACAAAATCAAAATAAATATCCCTATTCCATCCGGGACCTACCCCTATTTGTTTGGATTCTATCCATGTTTCTTCATCACCTACCTGAAAAGCAAGTGTGATTTTTACACTGTAATCCATAGGATTATAGATGTCAAACTTAATGCCCACTGAATCAGATAAATCAATCTTATTTCTGTATGTATAGGCAGCTTTATCAACATTGCTTTGCGTTGCAAATACAAGTTCCATACCCTTTTTATTTTCTCCACCAAATTCAAATGCAGGTCTTACTGCCAGAGCACCTGTCTGGTCTGATTGCGTCTGCCACTGTACTCCTTTTTCAAAACTATTAAATACATAAAAAGCAAGATTACCCAAATCAAGTGGTTTTAAAACATCAAGTTTTCCTGCATCTTTTGTCTTCATACGAACATTATCAAAAATTAAATAACCCTCACCCATATTTGCAGGAAAAAGCAGCAAACAAATCCTCCTGACATTATTTATATCTTCCGGATTTGTGACATTTGCCCATGCAACCTTTTCATTTTTCCATTTTTTATCTTTAAAATAAAATGTTACATCTTTATTCCAACCCTTTTTTAATTTTGTTGTTTTATATTCCTGCCAGACCCACTTATCACCTGTTGATAATGAAATAGATAAATTAGAAGGAAAATCATAAGGATAATAAACATCAACTTTCATTTCATAAACATCTGATAAATCAACAGAGTCCTCTATCATAAATACTGCATTTTGACCAGGTTCTTTTAGATTATAATATGCTTTCATTGCTGATTTGCCTGATGATGCATTTTCCTGAGTTAATTCCACATTTGTTGCGCAGGACCATGTTCCTGCTGCCATCCATCTTAATCTGCCTGTCTCAAAATCATCTATTAGGACTTCTGTTAATTCTTCTTTTTGCGGGACAAGAGTAACTGGTAATAGGTTTTGAATTTTTGTTCCTTTAATTCTGATATTATCAAGAAAAAGTTTACCAGTCCCTGTTTTTTCTGGCTCTAACATAATGCCAAATCTTCGTATTTTGTCCGGTTCTTTTATTGCATTATTAAAAACACCACCTGAACCAAATTCTGAAACTTTTAAATCAAATTCAATATCCTTATTCCACCCAGGGGCAATCTCTTTTCTTTTACTTTCATGATAAACCCAGTTCTGGCCTGTTTTTATCATAAGTGAGACCTTCATTTTAATAAGCGAAGAATTATAAATATCAAATTTTATTTTTTCCACACCAGACATATCACCAACATCAAATACCTGTATCATACCTGTTTGATTTTTATTAATCTGATTTAAATCAATTTCAAGTGATTTGCTTCCTTCTGATACAAAATCAGATGTAACTTTTGGATTTGAAAGTGAATTATTCTGCCAGTCAGATGTTGTCCAGTTATTTGCGCTTTCAAAACCCTCCCATAAAGTAAAATCAGTTTGTTGATTTGCATCTGGATTTGAAAATATGAACAAAGGAAAGAAAAAAATTACTAATAATGTAATAAATAATTTTATTCTATTCATAAATCCTCCTGAAGTTTTTTAATAAAATATCACGAAAACGCTTTCAGGTCAATAAAAAAGTAGTAAAATTTTTAATCCTTCAGTTATGATAGGTTTTTATAAAATATAAAGTAAATTTTTTTGATTTACTTTTTTTTACATTAATAAAATCTCCCTCTGCCCAGTCTGACCATTACCCACATCTTTATATAATAAGAAGCAGGTATATCCTGATTTTTGAGGAAAATTACGGGCGATTTGTGGCATTGTCTAGTTTACTTACTCCCAATTTTAACGCCCTTTTTAATGCTATCCAAGGGTTGTTGCGTAAGCCTCGCCTACTTTTGATTACAAATTCTTTGCATGACTTTTTCTCAACCGTTTTTTACGAAAAATAAAGCGGTATACCTGCTTCTTGATACTTATGGGTAATGGACAGCTGCCCAGTAGTGTCCAAATTAGAAAGGTCATTACTTTTATTTTGTCATTCCTGTCCATGAATAAATCAGGGATAAACTCAAGCAGGAATCCAGTTTTTCATATATTCGGGCGAACACATAAGTTCGCCCCTACAAATAATCTCGCTGTCGCCTCTCGCTCTTTTAAATTAATGGATTCCCGCTTGCGCGGGAATGACATTTCTTGTTTGCAATCGCTAATTTATTTTGTCATTCCTGCCCCTGAATAAATCAGGGGTAAATTCCAACAGGAATCCAGTTTTTGTTTTTTTCAACTGACAATCGGCAATCTGCAATCGACAATGTAGTAATTGAATCTTCCAAATTTTCTAATTTCCTAATTGTCCAATTGCCTGATTTATTTCAATTGTTGATTGCTTATTGCTTTTTGTTTTTTGTTTCTCCAATCCGCAACCGGCAACCAGCAATCGGCAAAGTAGTTATTGCATCTACCGAATTTTCTAATTTACTGATTGCCTAATTGACTATTTTTTTAATTTTTTAAATCTTGCCAATCAGGCAATCTGAAAATCTTGCAAATTATCAATTTTTTCTTCTAATTGCCTAATTGACTAATTGCCTTATTGCCTGATTTTTTAATCTTTTAAATCCTGCCAATCTGGCAATCTGAAAATCTTGCAAATTACCAATTTTTTCTTCTAATTGCCTAATTGCCATATTGCCTAATTTTTATCTTTTAAATCCAGCAAATTTTGTCAATCAGGCAATCTGGCAATCAAATAAACACATTTCACATTTCACTTTTCACTTTTTTCAACCTGCATTTGGCAATGTAGTTATTACCATACCTTTTCCCCATCAAACCCCACTTTCATCAATAAAACATCACCATTTCCATTACCATAAGAATTTGTATTTCCTGCTATAATATAACCATCAGAAACTTTACAAATAGAATTTGCTATATCATCTTTTAAGCCGGCAAAAATTCTTATCCATTTTGTATTTCCTTCTGCATCTGTTCTTATAACATAAACATTTGAATCACAAACGCCATAACATTTTTTAATACCTGCAATTACAAATCCATTATCATCTTCCTGAATTATACTGTCGCCTACTTCAAGTTCAGAAGCAGGAAATACGCGTGTCCAGAGAGTGTTTCCTTTATTATCAATACGAACAAGCAAAATATCCCAGCCAAAACCTCTTGCTATATAAGATGCTGATTTGCCGCCTATTAAAAATCCATTATCTTTACATTTAATTATTGTTGTAGCCCTGTCATCTCTCATTCCACCATATGTCTTAGCCCAGATACAATTTCCATTTGAGTCAACATTTACAACATAAAAGTCAGTTTTACCATAACCAAAAGAATCAGTATAACCAGCAGCAATATAACCATTATTATTCTGAACAATAGAATAAAAAATATCCCATTTTTCTCCGCCAAATATCTTTTCCCATATTAATTTGCCTTTATCATTTATTTTTAAAATATAACCATCAGAATTTAATGAATTATTAAATGAACTTGAATAACCAGCAAGAATAAAATTATTATTATCATTTATTATTTTATAAGCAAAATCATGATTAGTGCCACCATATGTTTTATCCCACAATTGCTCACCTTCCCAATCTATTGCAACTACATAAACATCATAATCGCCGTTGCCAAAGGAATTTGTACCACCTGCAAGTAAATAACCATTTTTCATTTTAATTATTGAAATTCCGGAATCATTTCCAGCATCGCCATAGGTCCTTGTATATATCAAATCACCTGATATATCTGTTTTAATAAGATAAAAATCTTTGCTACCTTTTCCAAAAGACATTGTTTCGCCTATTATCAAAAATTCATTGTTTGTCTTTAAAACATTCCAACCGTTCTCAATCAAATTACCACCATAAGTGTTAAATCTGGTTTCTCTGAAATATTTTTCCGATTCCTTATTTAATTGTGGCTTTTTATATAATGTAATAAAAATTAAAAATACAAAGATAATCGTTGTAATGATTTTAATAATAGTAGAATATTTTTTTATTTGTTGATTTGTCATAATTTAATAAATATAAGTTCCGCCTGAAATAAACCTGGGGCCCCAGTATCTGCTATTTAAAAAATCTATTTTTATACACTTACCTATAGATGGAGAGTGAATAAATTGATTATTTCCTATATAAATCCCAACATGATTTATGCCCATCCAGCGGGTAGAAAAAAAGACAAGGTCACCTTTTTTCAAAAAACCTCTTGAAATTTTTCCTGCCTTTAAATATTGTTCATATGCAGTTCTTGGTATATTTATCCCAACCTTTTTATAAACATATTGAGTAAAACCAGAACAATCCATACCATAATCGGTGTCCTGACCACCTGGCCAGTATTCTGTTCCTAAAAGAGACATAGAAATTGATAATATTTTTTCACGTAATAAAAGATTTTTTACCTCATTTGTTTTATCAATTATTTTTTTGCTTTTAGCATTTGTTTCTGTTACTCCATTTGGGGCTATAATAAATATTAAAATAAGGAACATAAAATATATTTTTAGGTTCTTCATTATATCTCCACCTGCCCTATTAATATTTTTCTTACCTGATATTTGTAATTTAAATCACAAATATTTTTTATTCATTAATATTTGAATCAATTTTATTATATGATATATTATATTATAACATGAAATTTTGTTAATGTAAATAAATTTATTAAAAAAATTTAATTATTAAATATTATGAATTTTATGGTATATAAGTTCCAGCTGCATAAAAACATTTTTTCCAGTAGTCATTATTAAAAGAATCTTTTTTAATTTTTTTGCCTTCTGATGGTGAATGAATGAAATAATTATCGCCTATGTAAATGCCAACATGGTCTGGTTTATTTGAATTAATTTTAAAAAAAACAAGATCCCCGTGATTTAAATCATTAAAAGAAATTTTTTTGGAATCTTCATATTGTTTTAAAGATGTTCTTGGAATTTTTATTCCTGCTTCTTTATAAACATATTGAGTAAATCCTGAACAATCAAATCCGTAGTAAATATCCTGTTTACCATAGGAATATTTTTTTTCAATTAAGTTTTTAGCAATACGGACTATTTTTTCTCTAATTTCGCCCTGAACAGATTTTAAGGAAACGCACGATATTAAAAAAAAAATAAAAAAATTAAAAACTTATTTTTCATATTTAATTGATTCTAAAAATTTAGAGCTGTTAATATCTTCGCCCAATATCTGAATTATATAAGAATTAAGGAATATATTAATATCCCTTAATATATCAAAATCAAAATCCAGGTTCATTGGTTCTGATGAACTTAATATAACATTTAGGTTTTGTTTAAATTTTGTATCCTTATGTTTTAAATAATTATTATCTTTTGTTAAATCAAAACCGGATAATTTCAATAATTTTAATTTAAAAAAACTTTCAAGCAGTTCAATATTGGGATATAAACCGGAATCAACTATATGTAAAATATCTTTTGTCATATTAAAAATTTCTACCTGCGCATCTTCTAATTCAAGAAATTTGTTTAGTAATTCAACAACAAGATATGCAAACCCGAGTTTTTTTAATGACAGTCGTATATTTTCAAACATTTTTAATGGTTGCGCACCTATTAATTTAAAAAATTGTGAATTTCTGTTTTTCTTAATTAAATGATATGCGTTATAAGAAAAATTTTCTAAACAAAATTTCAATTTACTTGTTATTTTTTGAGTACTTTTTGATGAAATCAAAATTTTCCCATTTGTGGAAGTAAAAACAACAGTTACATCATCAGCCTCACCTGTTTTATATCTTTTTAAAACAATTCCATCGGTTTTTATTTCCATAAAAATCCTGTTCTTTAATAATATCCTTCTTTTATATTATAAAATATATCACCGCCTGCTATACTTGTTCCTAAAAAAACAGATAATATTAAAAAAATTAAAATCAAAGTAAAAGTTATGGACATAAGTATAAGACAATTTTTTCCGAAGTTTTTAGCAGAAGCATTATTTTTTTGTGAATAAAAAACAAGGCCGAGTAAAAAACCGGCAAATGGATTTACAAGCGAAAAAATGTAACCAAAAAATTTTAAAATTCCTTCCGGCGCATTCATTCCATTTGGATTAGTTGTATTTACTGTTATACTGCAGTTTTCACAATAACTTTTACCATTGATTATTTTTTTTGAACTATCATCTATTAGTTTACCACAATTTATGCAGACAGATGTATAAATTGGATTTATTTTTTTCCTGGAATTTTTTTTCATTGAATCCTCCTTTTATTTTACAATTATTTAAATATTTTTTCTAACTGCAAAAGTTTTATTTTCCATTTTAATCCATAAGAATAACCACCTATTTCACCGTTGCTTTGTATCACTCTGTGACAAGGAACAATAACAGGGATTGGATTTTTTGAAAGTGCAGTTCCAACTGCCCTGCTCATATCTTCACTGCCTATTTTATCAGAAATCCATTTATAAGTCCGTGTTTCTCCATAAGGTATTAAATAAGTAATATTTAAAACCTGTTTTACAAAATCACTCACACCTAAAAACTCAACCGGCATATTAAAAGAAATTGGCATACCCTTGAAATAATTTTTTATCAATTCTCTGGTTTCTTTAAAAAATGAATTATTTAATTCTACTGAATCAGGAAATGTCTTTTTTATTATTTTAATCATATCATTATTCTTTGCCATTGGTAAAAAAAATCTTATAACTGCTTTGCCATTTGATACTAATGATGCATATCCTGATTTAGTTAAAAAAACGTTATAATAAAACATATTAAAATTTTACTGCAGGAACCTCTTTTGCTTTTTCTTCTGCTTTAAAATAAACCTGTTTTTCTTTAAATCCAAACATAGATGCGATAATATTTGACGGGAATCTGCGAACTGTTATATTATAACTCTGGACTATTTCATTGTATCTGCGTCTTTCAACTGCAATTCTGTTTTCTGAGCCAGCAAGTTCATCCATCAATGACTGGAAATTTTTACTTGCCTGCAGTTGCGGATAATTCTCTGCAATTGCAAGAAGACGTCCAAGTGCAGAATCAAGAGCAGATGTTGCTTTTACTTTTTCATCTATTGTTTTTGCGCCTGCAAGGGCTGCACGGGCATTTGCAACATTTTCAAATATTTCTTTTTCATGTTTTGCATAACCTTTTACAGAATTTACAAGATTGGGTATTAAATCATTTCTTCTCTGCATAACATTTTCAACCTGCGACCAGGCAGCTTTTATAGACTCATCATAATTTACAAGCGAATTATAACTTGAAACAAAAACGCCGCCAATAACAATAGCAATAATCAAAATGCCAATTAAAACTTTTGAACCTGTTCCCATTTTATACTCCTTTTTTATCAATTTTATTAATAACTTTTTCTATATTTTCAATATATTCACTGAAAATAAAATTAATTTCACTGTTTTTAAATATTTGAACATCTTCTTTTAATTTTAATATATCAAAAAAAACAGTTTTATTCAACTTCATACTTTCTGGCATTGCATTTATTATTTCTGATTTTTTTGCTGAAGGTTTTTTTCCGTATATTCTTAAAACCCCTTTTAATAATGATATTATCCCTGATATTGAATTCAACATAAGTTGTTTTATTTCATCTGTTTTGCCCTGAGTCATAAGATAGCCTCTTATTAATCTTAAAAATGCTCCTTTTAATTCGCGTTCAACTTCTAATCGTAAATTTTTTGTCACTATTTTTAATTTTTTAAAAACATCTTTACCATAAACAACTATGTGATTTTCCTTTATTTCAATAAACTCAAGGGGAAAAACATCCATTGACATTTTTATTGTATCTTCTGTAAATATCATCGGAATGGGATTGCCTGCTTTTACCCATTTTTTTATTATATCTGATATTTGAGAAAGTTCTTTAAGTCCAATTTCATTTAAAACAATTAAAGTATTATAATCTGACTTTTTATAGTGTTCCCCCGTTGCAAATGAGCCATAAACAATAAAGGATACAAGATTAGTACCTGCTTTTTTTTGTAAGTCCTCTGAAAATTTTTTAATTTTATCATCCATATAAACCTCCTATGTATTTTTTATAAAATTATAAATTATATCTACCAAATTTATTTCAATTGTCAATTGCTTATTGCTGCTTGCTGGTTGTTAATTTCTTTTTCGATTTTAATTCTTCGTTTTATAAATCATAAATCTTAAATCGTAAATCATTCTAATTTCCTGATTTGCCAAATTGCCTTATTGCCTGATTTTTATCTTTTAAATCCAGCAAATTTTGTCAATCAGGCAATCTGGCAATCAAATAAATACATTTCACATCTTAAATGTTTTATCCAATCGGCGTTTAGCAATGTAGTTATCAATCATCAACAAGCAAACAGCAATCTGCAATTAATTACCATCCTCCACTCGCTCCGCCGCCACCAGAAGAACCACCGCCAAATCCGCCAAAACCACCACCAAAACCACCGCCATAATATCTTCCGCTACGGCCAGATGATAGCATAAAAAATAAAAGCCAAGGATGTCTTATTAAAACAGGCAAAATAAAAAAAATAAAAATAAATAAAAAAATTATTGATTTTATTTTATTAATTTTTGTAACTTTAGGTGCATATTTTTTGTCAATTACAACACCGGATTTTTGAGAAATAATTTTTGCAATCTCATAAACACCTGAATAAATACCATCTGCATATTGCTGATTTCTGAAAAACGGCGCTATGTTGTTTCTTATTATCTCTCCTGCAAGAGCATCATTTATGATCGGTTCAAGACCATAACCAACTTCTATTCTTATTTTTCTTTCCTGTAAAGCAATTAACAACATAATACCATTATCTTTACCTTTTTTACCAACACCCCATTTTTCAAATAACCTGTTTGTGAAATCTTCTAAATTATTATCTTCCAATGATTTTATAATTACAACAGCAATTTCATTACCTGTTTTATTTTCAAATTCTGAAATCAACAACTCTATTTTGTATTTTTCTGCTGGAGTTAATAAAGACGCATAATCATTTACCCATCCTGAAGGGCTTAATGAATTAATATCCAAAGAATAAATTAAAATACTATATAAAAAAAATATTAAAAATAAAATTAAATTTTTTGGTTTCATAGTAATAATTATAACATAATAAATTTGATAAAGAAATATATATTAATTTGAAAACTAACATAAAAATATTTACGATTTAAGGTTTACAATTTTGGATTTAAGTAAAACATTTACTATTTTTGATTTACAATTTATGATTTAAAAACTAAAAATAGAGAATAAAAAATTGATAATTGAAAATTAATAATTAATTTACGTAGGCGCGAATAGCTATTCGTCCCAAATTAGAGCGAGATTATCTGTAAGGGCGACCCTGTGTGGTCGCCCGAAAACGACAATCGGCAAATGGCAATTGATAATTAAAATTTCCTCTACCCTGCGGGGAGAGGATAAAGGTGAGGGGGGATAACTACATTGCCGATTGCTGGTTGCTGATTGTGGATTGGAAAGAAGATAAGTGATTGCCCTTCTTTCGTAACTCACCATTATCCATAAGTATCAAGAAGCAGGTATACCGCTGATTTTTTCGTAAAAAACGGTTGAGGAAAAGTCGGGCAAATAATTTGTAGTCAAAAGTAGGCGAGGCTTGCGCAACAACCCTTGGATAGGATTAAGAAGGGCGTTAAAATTGGGAGAAAGTAAACTAGACAACGCCACAAATCGCCCGTAATTTTCCTCAAAAATCAGGATATACCTGCTTCTTTTTATATAGATAAAGATATGGGTAATGGTCATCTTTCGTAAAGAGGGTAAAGGGGAGATTTAAAACTACATTGCCGATTGCTGGATGTCGATTGCCAATTGGAAAAACAAAAACTGGATTCCTGCTTGAGTTTATCCCTGATTTATTCAGGGACAGGAATGACAAATTAAAAAAAACGATTGTAAACAAGAAATGTCATGCCTGCGAAGGCAGGCATCCAGCTTTTAAATTCCTGTTGGAGTTTAACCCTGATTTATTTATGGGCAGGAATGACAAGAGAGCAAGAGAGCGAGAAATGAGATTATTGGTAGGGGCGACCCTGTGTGGTCGCAGGTTCTTTTAAAGCGACCCTATGTGTTCACACGCAAATAGAAAATTAAAGATATCTCAAGATAATCAGATTACATCTGGTAAATTTTTCTAAAAATTGAATGCGGTCCAGTCAATATTGGGGAATATATTATCTTTCCATTCCATTTCAGATAAATAGCCATCATCAAAATTTCCGCTTTTTAACATATCATACAATCTATAGAATCTATGTATATGGACTTTTGTTCTTTTTACTGCATAATCAACCATTGTTTGTGTTTTCATAATAAATGCCCAATCACTGCTTTGAGCAAGCAGGATTTCCCTTGCCGCTTGTTTTAATGCTCTCTCTTCAATCTGACTTAAAGGTTTTTTTATAAAAATTTCTGTTAATTCTTTCATCATTTCGTATGTTTTATGGAGATGTTTATAAATCCAGTCATTTTCTCCACTCAACCAGTGCTCAGCATAACCTTTGTAACCCCAGCTTGAATAACAGGGTGTTAAAACCTGATTCTTTGGATATTTTTCAAGATATTCAAAAGGAGTAATAAGTTTTACTGTTTGCTGGTCATAATAAATTTTTCTTATTAAAAAATCAAGGAACGCAGGCCCTTCGTACCACCAGTGCCCATAAAGTTCAGCATCATAAGGAGCAACTATTATTGGTTGCCTTTTCATAATACGATGTAAGTGCTCCACCTGTTTTTCTCTGTTAAACATAAAATTTCCTGCATGCTCTGCTGCTTTATCTAATGCTGCCCTGGGGTCATATGGTTGTTTATCACCAAGTCCAACTTTACCGGTTATCTTAAAATACTTTATACCTGTATTCATCCTTATCCCACTTTCATGAATATAAGGCCTTATATAATCATAATCAAGGTCATAACCAATATCTCTATAAAATTCCCTGTAATTATAATCACCAGGATAACCTTCTTTTGCACTCCAGACCTGTTTTGATGATTCCATATCTCTACCAAAAGCAGCTACCCCTGACTTGCAAAACACAGGAGCGAAAATTCCATATTTGGGTCTTGGGGTGCCATAAATAATTCCATGCGTATCTGTTATAAAATACCGCAAATTATATGTTTTTAAAATTTCATCGTCCCCTGGATTGTAACCGCACTCAGGCAACCATATACCACGTGGTCTTCTGCCTAAATTTTCTATGTAATGGTCAACTGCAACTTTTATTTGTGCATTTACAGAATTTTTATGATAAGCAAGCGGCAAAAAGCCATGTGTGGCACCACAGGTTATTATTTCAAGTTTGCCTGCTTCCTGAATTTGTTTAAAGCCATTTACTAAATCCTTGTTATACTTTTCAGAAAAAACATAACGTGCATTATAAAATTTTTCACGATACATTATTGCTGTTCTGTTAAAATGCGGCTCAAATCGTGTTCTTATAACTTCTTTTTCAACCAATTCAATCATTTTATTAATGTGACGGACATATCTATCCTGTAATAAAGGGTCGCGAAGCATTGAAATCAAAGGCGGGGTTAATGACATTGTTATACGAAAATCAACGCCATCCTCTATTAATTTATTAAATACATTTAAAAGTGGTATATATGTTTCAGTGATGGCTTCGTATAACCAGTATTCTTCCATTGGGTCATTATATTCCGGATGACGCACAAATGGTAAATGTGCATGTAAAATAAGGGCTAAATAACCGTCGGGTTCGCGCATAATTTTTATTCAGTTTTTCTATTAACAGTAATATTTATTGAACGTTTCTGACTGCCGTCAGAAGATGTGGCTTCTATAGGCAGGTTCATCTGTCCGTCTGGCAAATGAAAACGTAAAGAAAATGAGCCATCCTCTTTTAATTTTACTTCTTCACCTTTAACAGTTAACTTTGCATCTTTTTCAGTTGCACCATAAAGTATTAACTCTGTATCTGCTATCAGGAAAAAACCCTTTGCTTCTTGTTTGTAAACAGGTGAACTGAAACTGGATACAGCACCAGAGCCGGATAATAATTCCTGTTCAATACGCATTTTAAATTTTTCCGAGCTGCCGAATTTACCAGCACCTGATAATTTTAATAATTCATCAAAATCTTCTTCCACAAGCATCCATTCTTCATCAGTTTTATCTGAAACCTTGTCTCTTGGCGTAGTAACAACATTTGAGCGGGCTATTAAAATAAATTTTCCATCTTGTGTTTTAAATCCAAGGTCAACAAGATAACTCCTATCAGAAGCCCAAACATTTATATACCAGTTATTTGCATCACCATTAACAGGAATATCAATAAATTTATGGGCATTAGTACCATTAAAAACAATATCCGTAACATCATATACTCTAATTATTAAATTATAATTTCCAGTTTTTCTTGCTTCCCTGGCTTTTTCTTCCATATAACCAGGAGCAATATCCCAGTATGCATAACACCAATATGGGTCGCGCGCCAATAAAACAATTTTATTGTCATTATAACGTTCGGGTATTTCTGTTTCCTTTCTTTCTGGTTTTGGCATTGTTTCAATATGTTTCTTTCCATTCTTTTCTTCCATCTGAACAGGATAATATTTAACAGATTCTATTTTTGTTTGTTCTTCAGATGCAACTACTTTATGTTCCATCATATCTTTTATAGTTTCTTTTACTTTTATTTTTGCAGGTCTACCCCTTCTCTTGGTTTCCAATTTTTTTTCTTGAATTTCTTCCTGTTTTTTTATTACTTTGCCTGCAGTTGTATCTTTTTGTTTTTCTATTTTCCCCTTTTTTCTGACAACTCTTTTCTTTTTATCCAACATTTTTAAAACCTCACTTTCTAAAAAAAAATATTAATTATTCACGCCTATTATATATAATTAATTTTTTTTTATTATTAATTAATTTTCTGTTTGTGTCTTTCCCTGCAAAACTTCACTTAAATCTTTTCCAACTTTAAATTTTGCCACCTTTTTTGCAGCAACTTCTACTTTTTCTCCTGTTTTTGGATTTCTTGCAATACGACCTTTTCTTTCTTTTACAGAAAATGAACCTAAACCAGTTAAAGATACTTTTTGCCCTTCCTTTAATGCATCCTGAATAACTTTTACTAGATTATCAACCACTTTTTCAATATCCTTTTTAGGAAGTGCAACATTTTCGCCTATTTTATTGATTATTTCAATTTTTGTCATTAAAAGCCCTCCTTTCATTTATTTGTTTAAAAATAACAAAAAATATAATAAAAGTCAAGCAATTTTATATTAAATTATGTTTTTCAGGCAAATGTTAATTAATTATCAATTTTTAATTGTCAATTATCAAATTTTTATTCTCTGTTTTTTAGTTTTCAAAGCAAAAATCGAAAATCCTAAATCGAAAATGTTTTTATTAAATCATAAATCATACATCTTGCATTTTATATTTCACATTTCACATTCTTTCCAACTTACAAACTTCTAAAATTTACATATGAATAAGTTGTGGTACTAAAATTACAAATATATACAAATAAAAATAAACCCTAAAAAGCTTAATATTAAAAAAACAATATCAACAGTGGTAATTTTGTATTTGCCTTTTATATTTATCTTATTTTGGGGTGAAAAACCACGGGTTTCAAGGGCAATTATTAAATTCTGCGCTTTTTTAATTCCATTTAAAATAAGCGGAATAACAAGCGGTGTGTAAGAAACAATTCTTTTTATAATATTACCTCTGGTTACATCATTGCCTCTTGCTTTTTGCGCTTCTGCTATTGTAAAAGCAGAGTTTATAAACGAATCAACAAGTTTGAAAGAAAGTAAAACCGTGAATGCAACAGGATATGGCAAACCAAATAGTAAGAGTCCGTAAGAAAAATCTTCATAAGAAGTTATGCTTAAAAATAAAAGTCCTGCAAGAAGCATATTTAAAAATCTTAAAGTGTATAAACCGGCATAATTAAATACCCCTTTATAATAAAATAAATTTTTATAAAAATAAATCTTTTCATCACTTTTAAAAAAAATAAACCATAAAACAAAAATCATTAAACCAATAAATAAAAACAAATATAAAACTTTTTTTAAACTTGAAATTGAATCAGAAATAATAAAAAATAATATTAACAAAAAAAATAAAATTATCATTTGATAAACATTATTGATAATAAAAGCAATAATAAATAATAATATTAAAAACAATATTTTTACACGCGGGTCAAGCAGATGAAATAAAGTTTTTTTATTTGAATAAAAGAAAATACTCATTTTTTTCTCCAACATATATTAAATTCTTTTTCATTTAATAATAATTTATTATTAATTTTATAAGTCAAATTCATAATATCTGTTCTTTTTATATTTGCTTTTATTAAAATTTCATCATTTTCAAATACCCCATATTTATTACCGTAATATAAAATCTCCCCATTTAACATCACAAGAATTTTATTGCCGTATTTGGAAACAACATCCATATCATGCGTGATTATAATTACTGTTTTACCTTTGTTATTTAATTCTTCAACAATTGACATCAGAGAATTTAATGAAGGAATATCAAGTCCTGTTGTTGGCTCATCCATAATAATGACATCCGGTTCTGCTATTAATATTGAAGCACACGCAATTTTTTGCCTATCACCTTTAGGAAGATTAAAAGGGTCTTCATCCTTTTTATCAAAAAGTCCCATAACTTTTAGTATCTCTTCTGTCTTTTGTTTAATAATACCCTGATTTATATTTGATGTTTTTAAAATAAAAGAAACTTCATTAAAAACTGTATCTGCAAAAATCTGATTGTCCGGATTCTGATAAATATAGGAAATCTTTAAATCATTTATTGATTTTTTAATTTCTCCCTGCTTGTTTGATATGATACCTGCAATAATCTTCATAAGTGTTGTTTTACCAGAACCATTTGGGCCTGCAACAATTATAAAATCACCTTTTTTTATTTCAAAATTAATATTTTTTAAAACACAATCATTAATTCCCTGATATTTAAAAAAAAGTCCTTTTACCGATAATAACTTTTCATTGCTTTTTTCTGTATTTTTAAGTAAATCCAGATATTTTTTTTCATCAAAAACATAGTTATTTTTAATAAAATCAACCACATCAACACCATTAAAATATTTTTTTACAAAAGGTAGTTCCAATCCGGCATTCTCAACTTTTTTGCAATTAAATAAATCTTTTTTATTGCCATCAAAAATTATTTCTCCGTTATTTATGATAATAATTCTATCAAAATATTCAAAATAATTTAGTGTTTGCTCAAATACTAATACGACTTTATCTACAAATTCCTGCATTAAAAAATCAATTATGTCTTCTCTTGTTTTGGGGTCTATGTCAGTAAATGGCTCATCAAGTATTATTATTTCGGGATTTGCGGTTAATAAAGAAAGTAATGCAACTTTTTGTTTTTCACCACCTGAAAGTTCTGATGTATCCCTGTTAAAGATATTTTCAATCTTAAAATTTTCTGCTAATCTTTGTGCACTTTTCAATGCATCAGTATATGAAATATTTTTATTTAATGGATAAAAAATCAATTCTTCTTTTACTGTTGTTGTTACCAGTTGTGATTCAAAATCCTGCAATAGAATACCTGTCTTTTTTAATATTTCCTGACAGGTCAGGTCATTTACATTTTTATTATTAAAAAAATAATCACCCTTTAAAACGCCATTTTCTATTTTGGGCAAAATACCTGATAAAATTTTTGAAAGAGTTGTCTTACCGGCACCATTAGGACCTGCAATAAGAATTTTTTCTTTATTAAGAATATTAATATTAATATTTTTCAACACATAAGGCAGGTCTTTTTTATATTTAAATGAAATATCCTTTAGATGAATCATTCTTTATAAATTAAACCCATTTTTTCTATTCTTTTGTAAATAAGTTTTAATAATATACTGCCTAAAACAGAAGACATTATTGAATTATTTATGAAAATAATTAAAAAAATTGCTATAAAAGGAGCAAGTTTTAATATTTTAACACCTGTGCCAATTATTAAAGCACAGATAAAACTTGAAATAATTGAAATTAAAACAAAAATTATAATCTGCTTTGCATTTAATACGATTTCTTCTTTTATTATTAAATTCCATAATTTATACGCAGTATAAGAAAAAAAGAAATTTCCAATAAAACCAAAAATGCTGCCAAGAGTTAACATACCAAAAAAATCAGCAATTAAATTGCCAATTGCCGCCCCCCACGCAGCAGCAGGCCCGAATAAAACACCAAACAAAACAGGTATGACACTTGCCGGTCGTAGTTCTGTAAGTCCTGGTATAATCTGAATTGGTTTAAAAGGTATTAACATTCCGGCATAAATTGCAGCTGTTACAGCAACAATTACTATTTTTTTTGTTTCACTGAATACATTAAAGATTTCTTTCATTTTCAGATTCCTTTATAATATTAATTACTTTCAAGAATATTTAAAACTTCCTCAAGTTCTTTTTTAACATTTAGTAATTTTTGTTCTTTTATTTTTGTATCAAAACCAAAAAGCTGCATTTGCTCCCCCTCACTACTCGCAAGTATTTCTTTTAACTTCCGTTTTGCACCATTTATTTTATATTCCTCTTCATAAAGTAACTTTTTAATAATAAAAATAATATTTATTTCTTTTCTGGTATATTTACGCTGACCAACTCTGTTTTTTAATGGTTTTAATTCATCAAAATTCTGCTCCCAGAATCTTATTACTGATTCACGAACACCTGTAATCTGTGCAACTTCACGGATTGGATAATAATTTTTTTCTTTTATTTCCATAAAACACCTCCTGAAACAAGTTCTATTTTCAATTTTCGATTTTCATTTTTAGTTTTACTGTTTTTTTTATCTCCACTTTCACCTCTTTTCTACCATAAAATTCTCTTCCTTCATCACGGCATTTCCAAAGAGGGGAAATTACTTCTTTTATTTTTCCCCTTTTTCAAAGGGGGATTTAATTCAATTTACAATTTTCATTTTTCGTTTTTCAACCCATAAATCGAAAATCGTAAACCGTAAATATCTTTATTAAATTATCCATCTTCACATTTCACATTTTACACTTTCTGCTAAGCAACTCTTTTTCTGATTTTGGAGAACGTCTCATTAAATCTGCCAGTGATTCAAAAATGGATTTATCTTTATAAAGAACATTATATATTTCTGTTGTTATTGGCATTTCTACTTTATATTTTTTTGACAATTTATAAGCAGATAAAGTTGTTTTAACACCTTCTGCTACCATTTCCATATTTTTTAATATGACGTTTATTTTTTTACCTTTGCCAAGTTCTTCTCCAACTGTTCTGTTTCTGCTGAATTTACTTGAACAGGTAACAATAAGGTCTCCAATGCCTGAAACTCCTGAAAAAGTCTCTTCGTATGCTCCCAATTTAACTCCCAATCTTTTAATTTCAGCAAGACCTCGTGTAATAAGTGCTGCTTTTGTATTATCACCTATATTCATTCCATCGAGGATACCAGCAGCAATTGCAATAACATTTTTTAATGCTCCGCCCAATTCAACACCTAAAACATCTTTGCTTGTATATACTCTGAAATAATTTGTAAAAAAAATGGATTGAACCATTTCGGCAATTTTTATATTTTCAGATGCTACAACAACTGTTGTTGGAACCTTGTGTGCTACTTCAATAGCAATGGATGGTCCTGATAAAACAGCTAATCTTACATCGCCAATAATTCTTTTTATTAACTGTGACATTGTTAATAATGATTTTTGCTCAATACCTTTTGTTACACTTACAAAAATTTTATTTTTATAATCGTATTTTTTTATTCTTTTTAACATATTTCTCATAAAATGAGAAGGAACAGCAAGAACAATTAACTCGCAATCTTCTATTGCTAATTTTAAATCATTTGTAATTATAATATCCTGCGGAATTTTTATTCCTTTTAAAAATTTAAAATTTTCTCTCTTTTTTATCATTTGATTGGCATAATCTTTAAAATATTCAAATAAAATAACCCTGTGGTGTCTTTCATTTAAAATCAATGAAAGAGTCGTTCCCCATCCACCTGCGCCAATAACAGAAATATTCATTTTTTTATTTACCTTTTTTTATATCAAATTTATTTTCTGTGCCATCCATCAAACGTTTTATATTATCTTTGTGTTTATAAATAATAAAAATAGCGCTGATTAAAGAAAAAATTAATACAAGATTCAAATATCCACTTTCTCCATATATAAAAACAAATGCTGGAAACAAAATTGCAGCAGTTATGGAACCAAGTGAGATATATCTAAAAAAATAAAGGACTATTAAAAAAATAAATAATGATGAAATAATAGAAACAGGCGCAAGAGCCAAAAACACACCAAGTGATGTTGCAACGCCTTTGCCACCTTTAAATTTTAAAAAAATAGTGAAAGTATGACCAATAATTGCAGCAATTCCTGTCAAAGCAGGCATATAAAGAAATTTATCCCCAAATAAAACATTTGATATTATAACAGGTAAATAACCCTTTAATGCATCAAGAATCAAGACAATTACAAACCATTTGGTTCCCATAACTCTATTAACATTGGTAGCTCCAATATTGCCGCTTCCAACTGTTCTTATATCAATGCCTTTAAATATTTTTACAACTAAATATCCTGTTGGAATTGAACCAATAATATAGGTTAATAATAAATACAAAACCATTAATAAATAAATCAATTTATTTCTCCTTTTGTTTTATTTTAAATTTTAAAGATACACCTTTGAAACCAAAACTTTCTCTTATCTTATTTTCTATATATTTTATATAAGAAGAACTTATTTTTTCTTTTTTGTTCACAAAAATTGTAAACGTAGGTGGAGCAACACTTACCTGCGTCATATAAAACATTCTAAACCTGCCATCTTTACTTGACACCGGTTTATTAAATATCGCTTCTTCAAATATTTTATTTAAAGAAGATGTTTTCACCCTTTGATTATACTGATTTTCAACGTTAATTACAATATCAATTAATTTTTCAAGATTACTTTTTTTCAAAGCAGAAATAAAAACTATTGGCATAAAATCAAGAAATGGTAAATTCTTTTTTATATAATCATAATATTTCTGTTTTAACTTTTCTCTTTCCTTTACATCTATCAAATCCCATTTATTTACTGCGAGAATAATACCTTTATAATTATCGTGTATATATCCTAATATTTTTTTATCTGTTTCAAGTATACCATCAATCACATCAATGATATGAATTACTATATCAGAACGTTTTATATTTGCAAAGGCTCTGCCTATACTGAATTCCACAACTTTTTCTTTTATATTTTTTCTTTTTTTAATACCTGCAGTATCTACAAAAATAAATTTTTTATTTTTAATCACAACTTCTGAATCAATAACATCGCGTGTTGTTCCCGGAATATCTGTAACTATTACTCTTTCTTTATTTAATAAAGCATTAAAAAGAGATGATTTTCCCACATTTTCTTTGCCTGTTATTGTTATTCTTGGTATTTTTTCTTTTTCTTCTTTTTCTGTTTTTAAAGGGATATTGGAAATTATGTAATCGAGAACCGAATCAAGATTTAAAGAATGTTCTGCTGAAACAGTAAATATTTTTTCTATCCCTAATTTATAAAACTCATAAGCATTGTTAACAATATTTTCATTATCACACTTATTTGCCACTACAATAAAATTTTTGTTATTTTTTTTTAAATACTCATATATTTTTTTATCATCGGGTTGTAATCCTGTAATTGCATCAACAACAAATAAAACTATATCACAATTATCTATCAAATAGTCAATTTGTTTTAAAACGAGCTTTTTTATTTTATCAGGATTATCATATAAAATACCGCCGGTATCAATTAATTTAAATTTCCTGCCAAGCCAGTTGACATCACCTTCAATCATATCACGCGTAACACCAGGATAATCATCAACAATTGCTTTATGCTGACTTATAAGTTTATTAAATAATGATGATTTACCAACATTTTCTCTGCCTACAATTACAACTTTGAACTCATTATTGCGCATAAATTATACCCTTTTTATTATATGATACTTGTTACGAATTTAATTTTTTCTTTTTTGCAAATATTATAAATTACATCCCTGCCATCTTTTGCAGCAGTAGGCAGGCCACCGCCAGGGGTTGTCCACTGACCTATGAGATAAAAATTATCAAGTCCAGGTAATGTTTTTTCCATATTGGTAAACAATGTTTGAGGTGTAGGTAACCAACCCTCGTAAGAACCACGCCAAACACCAGTCCTCTGTTCAAAAGTTACAGGTGTTGCCATATCATATATCTCTACGTCTGAAATTATGTCTGGATAAAAATTATTCAAAGCATCAATAACCAATGTCACTACTTTTTGCTTTTCAAATTTATAATCTTCTTCATTTATTCTCAATTTTTTCCAATAATCATAGTCAGTTTCAATAAATATGGATAATACAGATTTGCCAAACGGTGCCGCCAATGGGTCATACGCTGTATGTCTGCACCATAAAAAATTAATATCTTTATCAGCTATTTTTAATGGTTTATCTAATTCAAACAAAATAGTATGTGGTGTTTCTTTTAAATCTCTTTTTAAACCAAGAGAAATAAATAAAATAGGTGGGAATAATTTAAAATTTTTGTAGTAAGAATCTATTTTTTTACTGGTAAATTCACCATTTAACATCTTATATATTGTTGTTTTTCCATCGCAGGCAGATATAACATAATCTGCTGAATATTTAGACCCATCTTCTAATTTTATTCCACTGGCTTTATCGTTTATAATCCTTATTCTTTCTACTTTTTTGTTATATAAAATTTCGCCTCCTAAATCTTTAAATCTTTTTTCAATTGCCCTTGAGAAATCCATTGAACCACCTACTGGATACCCTACCTTTTTCTTATTAAACCATGCCAGAGTAAATAACATTGCAATCAATGAAAAATCAGGCATATCAAAAGGTACTAAAAAGTATTTTCTTAAAAAAGGATTCTTGAATTTTTTTGCAAAATCTTGAACAGTGATCTTTGAATATTTAAAAAAATATTTCATACACGGGATTAGTTTAACAAGCGAAGATATCAATGAAGTAATATTTTTATCAACCGGGAATTCAATTTCGCCAAAGCTATTAACTGCACCTGTAATCTCATCTATTAATTCTCCGTCTTCTGGTGCAAATTCTTTTAATTGATACATAAATTTATTTATATTTGAATAAAAAATTAATTCTTTACCTTCTGCTGTTTTGATCCTGCAAAATTCATCAAAATAAAATATTTTTTTATCTTTTATTGCTCCGAGTTCTTCCCATATTCTGTAAAATGAATTTTCAGGAGTTGTCCCAAGAAGCCAGTGAATACAGGGGTCAAAAATAAAATCCTTTCTTTTCCATGCAACACATTGCCCGCCCGGATTATCATTCATCTCAAAAATAGTTGTTTTAAAACCATTCATTCTGGCATAACAGCCAGCTGATAAACCCGATATACCTGCACCAATTATGATTATTGATTTTTCCAATCTACTTTCTCCTATGATATATGTTTTAAAATAATATACTAAAACTATTTATATTATACAATGGATAAAAATAAAACCCCAAAAAAAGTAAATAAATTAATTACACTGACTTATAAAATTATAAATATGTTCTTCTTCTTCTTTTGTTAAAGTAATAAAACTGAGCCCTGCAAGAAAACCATCTATGACTCTTTTGCACCATTTTACTTCACAAAAAGTATCAACTTTTTTATCCTGCTCATTTAATACAAAATTTACACGCACCATATTTCCGGTTTTTAACGATTGATTTGATTGTAAACAAAGTCCGCCAAGTGATATATTTTTCATTTGTGCTTTTTTATATTCTATTTCAGCAAGTTCAGGATTGTTTAATACTTTAAATTTTGTTTCTAAATTTTGAGAAATGCGCTTTTGTGTCCTTCTATCTTTGAATATTTCAAGCATATTTTCACCTCACAAAATTATGTTTAATTTTAAACGTTTAATATCATTTTGTCAAGTAAAATTTTTGTTTGTTAAAGTATTAAATTAAAAAACAAAGAATTGTGATTTAAATACATTTACTGTTTACGGTTTTCAATTTTTGATTTAAAAACAAAAGAAGCAGAAACAATTTACGGTTTTAGATTTATGAAAAACAAAGAATAAAAATTGATAATTTATAATTAAAAAAATTACGATTTATGATTTAAAAAATAAAATTTTATTATTTTTTTTCTTATTTTTGTTCTTCTGCTTTTTGTTCCGCTATTTCTGTTTGTTTAGGAGTTTGATCTTCAGGGATTTCCTGAATTATTTCATTGCTTCCAAATTTCCTTGCCTGTTTTTTTGCTTTTTTACCGGCTGATTCTCTTAAATAGTAGAGTTTTGCCCTTTTTGCTTTACCCTTTTTTATTATTTTTACTGATTCAATAAATGGTGAACATACAGGATATGTTCTTTCAACCCCAACGCCACCATAGGAAACTTTTCTTAAAGTTATCATCTCATTTAAACCATTTCCTTTACGGGCAATAACAACGCCTTCGAAACCCTGTATCCTTTCTTTTCCGCCTTCTTTTATTCGCGAATTAATTCTTATTGTGCTACCTATTGTAACTGAATTAAAATATTTATTTTTCTTTGCATATAATTTTTCTACAATCTCTTTTACATTACTCATTTTTTTCTCCTTTCATAATATCTTTTAAAATTTTTTTATCTTCGTCAGATAAATTTATATTATTTAATAAATCAGGCCTATTCAAATATGTTTTTTTCAATGCCTCTTTTTTTCTCCAATATCTAATTTCTTTATGATTACCTGACAATAAAACATCAGGGACTTTATATCCCATAAATTCTCTTGGTCGCGTATATTGTGGATAATCCAGTATTCCATTATTAAATGACTCGTTTTTTGTTGATTCTGTATTACCAAGGACTTCTGGCAGCAATCTTACTATACCTTCTATTAAAACCATTGCAGGAAATTCTCCGCCGCTTAAAACATAATCACCGATAGATATTTCTTCATCAATAAAATTAATAACCCGTTCGTCAACACCTTCGTATCTACCGCAAATCAGTATCAGATTATCCAGTTTTGTATAATCATTTAATTTTTCCTGCGTCAATTTTTTTCCTGAAGCACTTAAAAGAACTGTCGTGGTTTTACTTTTTATTTCAATCTCTTTTTTTATATTAGAAAGAGCGTTAAAAATGGGCTCAATTTTCATTACCATTCCTTCCAGCCCGCCGTAAGGAATATCATCTGTTGTTTTATGTTTATCCGTAGTAAAATCTCTTATATTAATAACTTTAAAATCAACTTTCCCTTTGTCTTTTGCTTTCTTTAAAATGCTGAAATTTAAAGTATCCTTAAATATTTCAGGGAAAATTGATAAAATAAATATTTTCATTACTCATCAATAATTTCAATAGGTATTTTTTTCTTTATGCCTTTTGCTATTGATGCCATAGAAATAATATTTCTAATTGTTTTTATTGTTTTACCTTCTCTGCCTATAATATTTTTTATGTCATTTTTAGAAACTTTTATTAAGAACTTTTTTGTATAATTTGCTTCTATTTCTTTAACTTCTAATTTATCTTTTTCATCTATTATCAAAGATGACAAAAAAAACAGCAATTCTTTCATTTTTCACTCTTTTTAGCCTTTGTCTTTTTTAATATAGATTGATAAATATCTGTCTTTTTAATCAATGACTTTACAGTGTTTGAAATTTTTGCACCTTTTTTAATCCAAGCAAGTGTTTTTTCAGTATTTATTTTAACTTCTGCCGGATTTTTTACAGGAAAATAATATCCCAATTCATCTATGTATTTTCCACCTTTGACTGATTTTCTTTCATCTGCAACAACTACTCTATAAAAAGGTGTATTTATTTTTCCCATTCTTTTTAATCTTATAACTGTTGCCATATTTCCTCCTTTTAAAATTTATACTAACTTTTTTCAAATGGAGCCGATGACCGGGATTGAACCGGTAACCTAACGATTACGAATCGTTTGCTCTAAAATATTGTGCAAGCATTTTTATGCGAGCACTTGAAATTCAAAACTTATCGTCCTCTCATTTCATCATCATGCGTAGTATGATGATACAACTGAGCTGTCTTTTTTGGAGCCGATGACCGGGATTGAACCGGTGACCTAACGATTACGAATCGTTTGCTCTACCACTGAGCTACATCGGCAATTAAAACCAAAAATTTTTTCAGTTTTAAAATGCAATTTAATAACAAATTCTATAAATTTAATAATGGTGCCGAGAGACGGAATCGAACCGCCGACACAAGGATTTTCAGTCCTCTGCTCTACCGACTGAGCTATCTCGGCACCTTTTACCTTTATAAAAAAATCAAGTGTTTTATATTATATTTATTGAAAGTTTTTTATTTTGAATTATTGAAAAAATTGATTTACTAAACTTTCAACATCAAAAACTATAAAAGTATAATAAATATTATATTTATTGTCAATAAAAATAAACACGAGTTTTGTAACCCCTCAGTGATAGCAGGTTTTTATAAAATATAAAGTATATTTTTTTGCTTTACTTTTTTACATTAATAAAATCTCCCCCTGCCCCTCTTTAATGCCTTAAAATTCACATCGTTCATCACGGCATTTCAAAAGAGGGGTGTTAAAAAATTTCTTCTTCTTTCATTTTCCCATTTTTTAACTGTCCATTACCCATATCTTTATCTATATAATAAGAAGCAGGTATATCCTGATTTTTGAGGAAAATTACGGGCGATTTGTGGCGTTGTCTAGTTTACTTACTCCCAATTTTAACGCCCTTCTTAATCCTATCCAAGGGTTGTTGCGTAAGCC
>Ga0207433_10002463_pt1 | contig 37787 bp, 34 predicted proteins | sample YelNatPaOPGAMG01_FD_187559 | JGI IMG/M metagenome (GOLD analysis project Ga0207433, IMG submission 187559) | Hot spring thermophilic microbial communities from Obsidian Pool, Yellowstone National Park, USA - OP-RAMG-01 (SPAdes) (version 3) | ecosystem: Environmental > Aquatic > Thermal springs...
CCTTACAAAGGGTATAATAAAGGCTCCGTCTATAATAACACACACATTTCCATTAGAAGGTTTTCAAGATGCTATTAAGCTTGCTGAAAATCCCAATGGAAACTCGATTAAGATTCTAATAATCCCATAGGAGGGAATTATGTTTGTAAAATGGAAGATGACCCCGAATCCTATAGTTATTGACCCGGATGTAAGCCTTCTTGAGGCATTACATCTAATGAAGGTAAATAATATTAGAAGGCTTCCGGTTGTGGCACATGGAAATCTTGTGGGAATTGTTACTGAAAAGGATCTTAGAGAATCCCCATCTGTGAGGGCAAGTAGTCTAAGTATATATGAGCTAAATTACCTATTAGCTAAGACACCCGTAAAAGAGGTGATGACCAGGGATCCAATTACTGTTGACCCTGATACTACTATAGAAGAGGCAGCTGTAATAATGAGGGATAACCAGATAAGTGGACTTCCTGTTGTAGAAGACGGGAAGGTGGTTGGAATTATAACCGAGACAGACCTCTTTGATATGTTAGTGAAGTTACTTGGCTTTAGAAGAGGGGTTAGATTCACCCTATTCCTAGAAAATAGGGTAGGGGCTATAGCAGACTTAGCAGAGATCTTTAGAAAACTCAATATAAACATAATAAGTATAGTAGCGTTTGAACCAGTGGGGAGAGAATATGAAAAAGAAGGGAATGTAGTGGTGAGAGTAGACACAGAGGATATAGATAAGGTATCTTCTGCACTTGAATCCTCAGGGATAAAAGTAGTTCATATTTCAAGATGAAGCTCCTTGAGATTTCAAATATACTGGAGGGTGAGCTTAAATACCTCTCACCGGATATCCTGATAGATGAGATAGCTATAGATTCAAGGGTTATAAAGGGTGGAGAGCTCTTCTTTGCCCTAAAAGGGGAAAAGAGTGATGGGCACAACTTTATCCCCCAGGCACTAGAGAAAGGTGCTGTTGGGGCTGTAATGGATAGGGATCTGCCTTATCCTGGAGTTTTGGTAAGGGACACTACGGATTCTCTTTTTAAGCTTTCTGGCGAGATAAGAAGGTGTTATCCAATTCCACTGGTAGGTGTTGCCGGTAGTAGTGGAAAGACTACCACCAAGGAGCTGACTGCCCTGGCATTAGGAAAGGTTTATAAGGTTATAAAATCTGAGGGGAACCAGAATACACAGTTTAGCCTTCCCTTAATGATATTTAAAACCTCATCGTTTGATGTAGCTATAGCAGAGCTTGGTATGAGAAAGCCTGGAGATATGAAACTACTTTCTTATATAACTAGACCTAATATAGTTGTCTTTACCCGTATTGATAAGGAACACCTCGAATTTTTCCCATCTTTTGAAGATACAGTAAAAGAAGAGCTCAGTATTGTTAAAGAAGATTTAGATATAGTCTACAATAGAGATGACCCATTTCTGGCGGATTTGAAAGGGCTGAGCTATGGAATTGAAGGTGAAGCCGATATAAGAGGATTTGATATAAAGATATCGGATGAAGGCACCAGTTTTAGGGTTTTATTCCCTAATGATGTTTCCTATGAGGTATTCTTAAAGGCTTTGGGAATCCATATAGTAGAAGATGCCCTTGCCAGCTTAGCGGTAGGCTGGCTTTTGAATGTAAAACCGGAACAAGCCATAGAAGGTATAGAGAGATTCTCTCCCCTATGGGGGAGGATGGAGACATTAAGGCTTAAAGGTGGTGGAATACTGATATTCGATGGCTATAATGCCAATCCTCTCTCTATGAGGAGGGCTATAGAGACAGTAGAAGATTTATCCTACAGGAGAAGGCTATACATACTTGGCGATATGCTCGAGTTGGGGGGTGAGACTGAAAGTTCTCATAGAGAGCTTGGTAAGAGATTAAAAAATGTCCAGGGGGATATAGTACTTATAGGTAAGTCTATGGAGATTGCATATGATGAATTAAAAGGAAGGGCTGTATATTTTAAAGAGATAGATGATTCTCTAGATTATATAAAAAAGATAATCTCGGATTACGATATAATCCTAGTGAAAGCATCTAGAGGGATGGGACTAGAGAGGATAGTAGAAGAGATAAATAGATGAAAGAGGTCTCTGTCATTACCGTATCAAGAGAGTTTGGCAGTCAGGGGGAAGAGGTTTCCGAAGAATTGGCAAAGGAGCTTGGTTATTTACTTTTAAATAGAACGGCTATATCTCAGCTCCTCTCTTCATATGGAATAGAAGAATCTGTCTTTGATTCTATAGATGAAGACTTTTCAGGTCGATATAGTGAGTTAAAGAAAAAATATATAAGATTAATGCATGATATCCTATTGGACCTTACCAATAAGGAGAGATTTGTTCTTTTAGGAAGGGGCGGACAATTTATATTCCATAATTTCCCCAGGGCATTTCATCTAAAGGTAGTAGCTTCTCTAGAGACAAGAATAAAAAGGGTATCTCTAGAATACAGTTTGGACAGATCAGGGGCTCTACATCTCATCTCTGAACAGGATTCTAAACGGAACCTATATCTAAGAAGGGTCTTTAACGGAGACTGGAATGACCCATCTCTCTATGACCTGGTTATAAATACAGACTATTTTGATGTGAAAGGGGTGGTGGATTTAGTGATAGATGCTATTAATAAGATGAGGTCGAAGGATATAAAATATAGAGAAGAGGTTCTTAAATATGAAGTACCTAAAGATGCCATTGGGTATGTTCCTAAGTTTGCCCATCCATCAGAAAAGGAGTTTGCAAAACTATTAGATTTTTACCAGATTAAATGGCTCTATGAGCCGAGGTCTTTTCCATTAGAATGGGATAGCGAGGGGAGGATAAAAGAGGCATTTACCCCTGATTTTTATCTTCCCGATTTTGACCTATATATAGAGCTTACAACGCAGAGGCAGAAGCTTGTCACCTATAAAAATAAAAAGATTAGAAGACTTAGAGAACTTTATCCCAATATAAATATAAAGATACTGTATAGTAAGGATTACAGGAATCTCCTTAGAAAATTTGGGTTAACTGAATGAAAGAGATACTTATAGAAGAGGCACGTATAAAGGAAAGAATAAGAGAACTTGGATCTGAAATCTCTAAGGACTACCGTGGAAAAGAATTAGTAGTAATATGTGTCCTTAAAGGGGCCGTATATTTTGCTGTAGACCTCACAAGGGAACTTTCTATTCCATTCATTTTGGACTTTATGGCAATATCCAGTTATGGAAGTAGTTCATTCGGGGTGGTACGAATAACAAAGGATTTAGATATAAATATCGCAGAGAAAGATGTACTAGTAGTGGAAGATATAGTTGATACAGGCCTTACTCTAAGTTATCTTTTAAGGAATTTAAGTGTTCGTAATCCAACGAGTCTTAAGGTATGTACACTTCTAGATTGCCCGGCAAGACGTATCGTAGATGTCCCTCTAGATTATAAAGGGTTTGAAATACCTAATGTATTTGTTGTAGGGTATGGATTAGACTATAGGGAAAATTTCAGAAGTCTTCCATATATTGCAGTATTCGAAAGATAGATTCTCTCTTGAAATGTCTCTATATCTTGTGATACTATTATATTAGATAATATTAAGGATGGTGATGTGTAATGTGGGTAATTCTAATTCTCATAGCACTTGCTCTTTATGCTATTTATTTATATAACCACCTTATTACTCTTAGGAATCGGGTAGATAATGCTTGGGCTCAGATTGATATACAGCTTAAAAGAAGATATGATTTGATACCGAATCTTGTAGAGACAGTCAAGGCGTATGCTGCTCATGAAAAAGAGATTTTTGAGAAGGTAACAGAACTAAGGTATAGGGCTATGAGTGCAAGGGGAGTATCAGATGCCTCTCAGGCAAACAATGAACTTACTCAGGCATTGAGGACTCTATTTGCTGTTGCTGAGGCTTATCCGGAGTTGAAGGCAAACCAGAATTTCCTGAGCCTTCAGGAAGAGCTTACAAATACAGAGAACAAGATTGCATTCTCACGCCAATTCTACAATGATGTGGTTTTAGAATTTAATAGGGCTATAGAGGTATTCCCTACTAATATCATAGCTAGATGGATGAATCTTACCCCTAAGGTTTATTATCAAGTCCCTGAAGAGGAGCGTGGACCTATAAAGGTGCAGTTTTAGGAGGTGAAAAACCTTGGCGAATACTCTGTATGACCTTATAAGTGCAAATAAGAGAAAGACATGGTTATTTATTATAGTTTTTAGCCTTCTCCTGGGGCTTGTGGGTTATATTATTGTTAATCTCTTTGATTGGGGCACAGTTGGTTATCTCTTTTGGGCTGTATTCATCATATTCTATAACCTTATCACATATTATTATAGCGATAAGATAGCTTTAGCTTCTGCTGGAGCTAAGCCTGCCGATCCAAATGAATTCAGGGTTTTGCACAATGTTGTAGAAGAAGTAGCGATAGCAGCAGGTATCCCTAAACCCAAGGTTTATATAATTAATGACCCCGCCCCTAATGCATTTGCTACAGGAAGAAGTCCCAATAATGCCTCTATCGCCGTTACTACAGGGATGTTACTCCTGGCAGATAGGCGTGAACTTCAAGGGGTTGTAGCCCATGAGATTTCACACATCAGGAACTATGATATACTTCTTATGACTATAGCAGCAGTAATGGGTGGGCTTATCATACTTCTTAGAGACTTCTTTTTCTTCTTTAGACCAGGTAGAAGGGATAACGATAGGGATAATATGGGGATACTTTATCTTATTGGAATTATCTTAGCTATCATCTCTCCTCTTCTGGTAGCTTTGATAAGGGCTGCTATATCAAGGCAGAGAGAATACTTGGCTGATGCCTCAGGTTCAATGATAATAAGAGACCCGGAAGCGTTAGCTAGCGCATTAGAAAAGTTGCTCCATTTTCAAAAGAATATGATGAGTGCCAGTGATGCTACTGCCCATCTATTTATTGCTAGTCCATTTGGCCAAGATAGGACCTCTGTTACAAGTCTATTTGCTACCCATCCTCCATTAGAGGATAGGATAAGGAGATTGAGAAGTCTCGTTGTATAATGAGGATAGCTGTTATCTCTGATATCCATGGAAACCTGGAAGCTTTTAATGCCGTATTAGAACATCTGGATAACAATGCAGACGAGATAATCTCTCTAGGAGATATAGTAGGATATGGGCCTAATCCTAAAGAATGTTGTGATATCATTAGAGAAAAGAGGATTTATTCCCTCTGTGGGAATCATGACGTAGCTTGTTTCGATGATGATCTTATAAGCTATTTCAATCCTTATGCAAGGGAGGCTATCCTCTGGACAAGGTCTCAGCTTACCGACGAGTATATCTCCTTCCTAAAAGGGCTTCCATTTGAGGATATCTTGCATAGTTTCAGGATCGTCCATGGTGCCCCGGGTAGTCCATTTGATTACATAATGACATCTTCTGATGCAATAGAGGCATTTGCTTCTTTTAGAGAAGACATCTGTTTTATAGGACATTCTCACATTATGGAATTCTATGAACAGAGAAAAGGACATCCACTTGTAAGACAGCTTTCATTAAGGAATCAACAGGAACTTATATTAGAAGAGGATAAGAGATACATAATAAATGTAGGAAGTGTAGGACAACCAAGGGATCGGGACCCTAGGGCAGGGTATATAGTGTATGATACAGAGGCAAGAGTGATAAGAGCCTATAGGGTGGAGTATAGGATCGATATAGTTCAGAGGAAGATGCAATTAAAAGGCCTCCCCCCTATTTTATGGGAGAGGCTAGAGCTAGGAAGATAAGCAGGGCCCTCCAAAGCTAAAGTATAGGATTTTTCTCTTTCGATATGGGTGCTAGTCTGAATCTATATGAGTAGATTCTATCTGCATAGAGGGTAAATTCTGGATGAGTCTTTGCACCCCAGCTGTCGTCTCCTCCTATTCCCATCTGTTTATAGTTGATTCTGAGTATGGTTTCTTCTCTTTTATTAAGTTCATATGGATGCCTCGCACTTTCCAGATCTTCCGGAGTGTAGTGTAGAGCATTTGCTTCGATTAGAGGCATACCTGTAACTATTACTCCAAATCCTTTATCATCTGTCAAGGCTATCCATCGGACGTCAGTCTTATTCCCAGTTTCCTGTGGCCTTAGATAAGGCACAAACTGGTTGCTGACTGTATCACTATACACTCCAACATCTGCTCCAGTATTTCTATCCCAATAGTTCTCTTGTGGTCCACGGCCATACCAGGTTATATTTTCAAATCCCTCTGGTAATGACATTATCATTCCAATTTCAGGTATCTCTGGAAGGTCTTTTCCTGGGATGAGTGTATTCTCTATCACTATATCCCCACTACCGAATATGGTATAAACAGATTTATATTGAGATTCATTTGTAGTTGGGATTATCATATCCACTTCGATCTTTATCGTCTTATTCCCTATCATCTCTGTTAACACCTTTTTTATCTGTCTGTTTTTTCCAGCATAATGCCAGGTCTGTAATCTTACTGGCATTCCATTACCCCTATCATTATCAACAGGTGCCCTCCAGAAGTTTGGAATCGGTCCATCCTTTATAAGCTCCTTGTCTCTATACCTATATGAAGTTATTGTACCGGCTGTCTTATCAAATATAATAGAAAAATCTTCCCCATCTATTATTATCCTATCATCTCCTTCTAAAACCCTTATCTCTGGCATCTTGGATATGTCAATTGGTTCTGGTTCTCTGGTTTCAAAAGGAATTTTGAACTGCTGTTTTGCTACTTCGTGTCCCTTTGGCGCCCACGTTGTGTCCTCTCTCAGAGTGAATCTTATATTTAACCAGTATTCTGCTCCAGCCTTTGTTACAGGTTTTACAAATGGTATCTTGATAATCTTACTTTCCAGAGGAGGAATATCTAGGTCTGTAACCTCTCCTTCCTGCAATAATTTATTGTCTTCAAGGAGCTCCCAGGTGCATCTAAAGGAATCAAGATTTGTAAATAGATATTTATTCTTGATCCTTATCTCTCCATTAACCAGATTTACCTCTTCCAATCCAATATTCTGATAGACCTTCTTTACCTCCCAGATCTCAGGTTGAATACTTCTATCTGGAAATACAAGACCGTCAGCACAAAATACTCCGTCATTAGGTACATCCCCCCAATCGCCACCGTAGGCAAAGAAGTACTCTCCATGCCTACCCGGAATGGGCCACTTTAAGGATTGGTCAACCCAATCCCATATGAAACCTCCCTGAAGATTAGGATATCTCTCGAAGACCTCCCAGTACTGGAAGAGATTGCCCACACTATTGCCCATTGCATGAGCATACTCACATAAAATGTACGGCTTTGGATTATCTGATCTTCCATATTCCTCCACCTTCTCTACCTTTGCATACATATGGCTTTCTATATCTGCCACATCATTATATCCTTCATAGTGGACAGGTCTAGTTGGATCGTTTTGATGAACCCATTCGGACATCTTCCTGAAATTATCTCCTTGTCCTGCCTCGTTTCCAAGAGACCATATCAATATGCAGGGATGATTCTTATCCCTCTCTACCATATTCCTTACCCTATCTATGCAGGCATCTGTCCATTTTGGGTCGCTCCCAGGTACCCCATCAAAGATTGCCCCATGGGATTCCAGATTTGTCTCATCTATTATATAGAGACCATACTCATCACAGAGGTCATACCAGAGGGGATGATTTGGATAGTGAGATGTCCTTACCGCATTTATATTGAATTGTTTCATAAGCTTTATATCCTGGACCATCCTCTCTTTAGTCATAACCTTTCCCATTACTGGGTCTAACTCATGGCGGTTTACACCTTTAAACATTATTGGCTTGCCATTTATCATCATCTGGCCATTCTTTATCTCAAACCTACGGAATCCAATCCTGCAGCTTGCGGATTCCATTGTCTCTCCCTGTTTGTCCTTTAATGTCAGAACCAGTGTATAGAGGTTTGGATATTCAGCTGACCACTTTAAAGGGTTAGAAACAGACCTCTTCTTCTCTACAGTAATATTCTTTCTATCCTCAAGATCAATATCTATTAATATGGGTTCATCAAACATAGCCTTTTTATTGGAATCATATAACATCGCTTCGACCTTATATGTTGAATTACTTTCTCCATAGTTTATTATATCAACCTTTATATAGAGCTCGCCATCCCTATACTCATTATCTAAATCGGCAATTACTCTAAAGTCTCTTATATGCACCTTTGGTGTGGAGAACAGATACACATCTCTATATATTCCACTTAGTCTTATCGCATCCTGGTCTTCTAACCAGCTACCATCACACCATCTATATACCTCTACACTTAAAGTATTCTCCTTAGAAAACTCTATATAATCTGTGATATCAAATTCAGCAGGTGTTCTGCTATCTTCACTATATCCAACGAATCTGCTATTAACCCACAGATAGAATGCCGATTCTACCCCTTGAAAGGAGATAAATATCTCTCTTCCCCTCCAATCGTCTGGAATGGTAAATGTCCTTCTGTATGACCCTACTGGATTGTATATGGTGGGAGCAAATGGAGGCTTTGGTTGTTCATAACCAGTCCAGGGGTATGTTATGTTTGTATATATAGGGTAGTCATAACCGAAGAGCTGCCAGTTACTTGGGACTGGGATCTCAGCCCATCCACTTACATCATAGTCTTCTTTATAGAATTCTCTAGGCCTCTCATCTGGATTCTTTGCCCAATAGAATTTCCAGCTGCCATTTAGAGAGATATAATAAGGCGAGCTTATCATATCTTCGAATGGCATCAGTTGAGTATGGGGAGGCTCTTTATTTATTCTAAATACCTCTGGATTATTATTCCATTCTGGATACTTTTCGTCCAAGTTTTTCCCTCCTATTTTTTCAGGTGCTTTTCCCTAAGTATACCACACCCTGCTAGCCAAGTTCTATATGTTTATAGAAGCTCATCCATCTACCATCTCTTCTTTTTCTACACCTGATTCGTACAGGTTTCTGTAGATGCCATTTCTTTTTATAAGCTCATTATGAGTACCACGCTCTACTATCTCTCCGTTTTCTATAACTAGGATGCAGTCCGCCTCTTTTACAAAGCCTAACCTATGAGAGATTATAAATGTAGTCCTTCCCTTCATCAATTTCTTTATGGCATCTCTTATTACTAGCTCTGAGTCAGGGTCAAGTCCTGAGGTTGCCTCATCCAATATAAGGATCTTTGGATTGTGTAGAAATGCCCTTGCTATTGCAATCCTTTGTCTCTGTCCTCCTGACAGATTTATGCCGGTTTCATCCCCGATTATTGTGTCATAACCGTTTGGAAGATTCATAATGAACTCGTGGGCATTAGCAAGTTTAGCAGCTTCTATTACCTCTTCTCTGGTGGCATAGGGTGTTCCATATCTGATGTTCTCCAGGATAGAACTAGAGAATAGTACCGTCTCCTGAGGTACTATGCTCATCTGCCTTCTAAGGCTCTGGATCTGAAGATTCCTTATGTCTATCTTATCTATCAGTATTACTCCCTCTTGAGGGTCATAGAATCGCATAAGAAGATTTACTATGGTGGTTTTCCCTGCCCCGCTTCTCCCTACAAGTGCTACTATCTCTCCTGGAGAAGCTAAGAACGATATATTCTTAACGATAGGTCTTTCCCCTTCATATCCAAATGTAACATTCTTGAATTCAATCTCTCCGTTCAGTTTTAACAGTGGAATAGCATTGGGGAGTTCTTTTACACTGGGTTCGGTTTCAAACAATTCGAAGACCCTCCCTATAGCTCCTGCACTCTGACTCAGGTTATTAAAACTTCGTGATATTGAATATATAGGGTCTGTGAGCATTAATAGCGCAGTAAAAAATGCCATCAGGTCTCCTGAGGTCATATTCCTATTTAGGACCTGTATTCCCCCAAACCAGAGGACAGCTAAAAGTCCAATCGTCTGAAGCAGTGTTACTATTGGTGTTTGGGTTGCCACTATCTTGGCGCTCTTTAGAGATATCTCCAAACTCTCTTTACTTACCTCCTGAAATTTATATATCTCTGTCTCCTCCATACCAAAAGATTTTACCAGATGCACTCCCCTTATCCTCTCTTCTATAAGCTTTACCACCTCAGCAAACCGCTGTTGAACCTGTCTAGTAACTCTTATCATCTGGTGACCAAAGTATGAGACGATAGACGCTATGAATGGAAGGATAGCTAGGGTGAAGATTGTGAGTCTCCAGTTGAGATAAACCATATATCCCAAGGCTCCAATAAGGGTAAGTCCCCCCAGTGGTATATCTATGAGTACCGCATTGATTGCCTGAGGAATTAATGTTATGTCATTGGAAAGACGCGAGACTATCTCACCTGTATGCCATTTTTCATAGAATTCCATAGAGAGTTTTTGCAGGTGTGAATATACCTTTACCCTTAGGTCATTCATTAACCTCTGTGTTATCACTGATTGGGTGTATATTTGGAGGTATTGTAGTATCCCCTGGACTATAGTTGCCCCTACTATTACAAAGATTACTGTATGGAGGTTTGTCATAGCCTGATTATACTCTAGCTTTGAGCTAAATACGTTATCAAAAAGAAACTTTAATATGGGGGAAAAGATCAATCTTGAAGGAGCAAGGAGGAGGGTAAGTAAAAAAAGTTCGAATACTAATAGCTTATAAGGTCTTATGTATAGAAATAATTCCTTATAAATCTTTGAGATATTACCTTTCATTACTCACCTCTTTACATAAAGAATATAAAGGACACCCATTATGAATGGGTAGCTTCTTACAGTTTCTCTTCCCCAGTTCTACTAAAAGGGCGTGAAATTCGTTATAAATGGAGACCTCCCTAGGGAGATTTTCCATCACAGTCCTCTGTATCTCATCATAAACCTCATCTCCTTCTATTATACCTAATCTTGAAAATATACGTCTAGTATAGCTATCAACCACAAATACTGGATAGTTCCCTGCATAGAGTACTATAGAATCTGCTGTCTCTGGTCCTATCCCTTTAATCTTTAATAGTTCCTCTCTTAACTTTTCCATAGGCAATCTAAGAAATTCTTCTACAGAATTATACCCCTTTATCTTTTCCATTACATTTATAAGACGAACCGCCTTTATATTATAATATCCAGCCGGTTTTATAAGCTCCTTTAAGACCTCTTTATTCTCTAGGATACCTTCTACTGAGAGCATATTGTTAGCTTTAAGATTGTAGATTGCCTTTTCTACATTCCTCCAGTTGGTATTTTGAGTTAGGATTGCTCCAACAATTACTTCTAATGGCGTCTCTCCAGGCCACCAGTGCTGTGGCCCAAATGTATTATATAAATAGGTAAATACCCTATAGAGAAGTGTATCTAGAGATAAATTCTCTGAATCTTTCAAGCATCTTACAGCTTTCATCTATACTACATTTTATTTCCTTATCATTGGTCAGTATCTTGTCCTTCATTATACAATCTCCACTATAATCTTTAGAGAACATTATAATTCTATCACACTTCACTTTATATCCAACTATCCTCATCTGGTTATTGTCACCTTCTTTAGATATCTAGGATGGTCAGGATTATGGCCCTTTTCTAGGGCTAGATTATTAGCAATCATCTGAAAAGATGGGGCAAATATAATAGGACTGATAATCTCTTCTATCCTTTTTGGGAAGATAAAATTGATCCTAGCGTTTTCTATCTTTTCAAAGCTAAATGCAAATATCTCGGTATGTTTCTCAGATAAGACGCTTATAATCTCAGATAGATGAATATATGTAGGTCCTGATGGGACAAAAATAAATACGGGAAGGTCTGAGGTGGCAAGAGCAAGAGGTCCATGGAGAAAGTCTGCCGAGCTAAAGGCTTCGGAGAATATATAGGATGTCTCTTTTAACTTTAGTGAAAATTCCATAGCAGTGGGATAATTGAACCCCCTTCCGATGATGATACACCTATCCATAAAGTGATAACGCGTTACATCTATCTCCGACGATTTAGAGATTACCTCTTCTATATATCTAGGCATATCATAAAGTGATATTAATAGGTCCTTCCTCCCTCCTAGTATAGCTGTAAATAGATAGAGATTGAAAACCTCTGCCAGATAAGTCTTTGTAGCAGCTACACTTTTTTCCTCTCCTGCCCAACAGGGGAGTATCTCGTCCGCTATTTTTGCAACTGGACTTTCCGTATCATTAGTGATAGCCACACAGAATGCTCCTTGTCTCTTACCCTCTGCCATTACCTCATTTACATCTTCTCCTCTACCAGACTGAGATACTCCTATTACCAATGAATCCTTTAATATTGGTGGGGTATTATATATAGTGAAAAGAGATGGGGCAGAAAGTGCTGTGGGAAACCTTAATACAGATTCTATTAGATATTTCCCAATAGTACTGGCGTTATCTGATGTCCCTCTCGCTGATATGTAGACGCTACTTATTCTTCTAGATTTAATATATTCTTTAATCCTCTCGACTATACCGATATTATCTTTTAGTATTTTTTCTATAACCCTTGGCTCTTCATAGATCTCGCTCTCCATAAGTGTCTTATAAGTCAATTATATTTCACTCCTTATTCAAGAAATTTCTTCTTTATTTTATCACAGTTTGTATGATATAATAAAGTAAAATAAATAGAAGAGGGAGGCTTTACAATGTATCTAAAAAAGGTAGCAGTTTTGATAGTGGTAGCGTTGTTTTTCTTTGTTAGCGTAGGAGCTGCTGTAGCTCAGGAGGCTGCGCCAGACCTTTCCAAGAGTTATACTAACGAAGAAGAAGGGCTTAGTATCTCTTATCCCGAGGGATGGGAAGAGGGAGAACCTGGTGATGCAGTAGCATGGATCCATGATGGAGAGGGTTCAGAGATAGTTATATTGAAGGACCAGTTAGATTCCGGAATGGACCTTTCAGGCTATGTTGATGCTATAGATAAATGGGCAAAGGAGAATCTTCCAGATTATAACCAGGAATCTTTAGAGAACTATACGATAGGTAATGACCCAAGTATGTTAAGGGTATATACCTTTACTTACAAAGGAGAGAATGGGGATGTCCCTATTAAGGCGATCGAAGCTTATCTTGTAAAAGGAGGCTACGGCTATACAGTTATATGCGATACAGAGACACCCACTTACCCCTCAAAGGAGGCACTTTTTAGAAAGATAATCGGTAGTTTCCATTTTACAAAGTAATATAATATACCAAGGAGGTTAGATATAATGGCTTTCTATGACCTACCGTTAGAAGAATTAGAAAGGTATCTTCCGGAAAGATATGAAGAAGAGGACTTCGATAGTTTCTGGAAAGACACAATATCTGAATCTCAAAGATACCCTTTAGACCCTGTTTTTGAAAAGGTAGATTATTACCTAAAGAATGTTGATACATTTGATGTAACTTTTAGTGGTTATATGGGACAACGTATAAAGGGGTGGCTTTTACTCCCAAAGATTAGAGCAGGTAGACTGCCCTGTATAGTTGAATTTATAGGGTATGGAGGCGGAAGAAGTTTTCCGTTTGATTGGCTCATCTGGAGTAGTGCTGGATATGCTCATCTAGTGATGGATACAAGAGGACAGGGTTCATCCTGGATGAAAGGTGATACCCCTGATTATGAAGACGTATCAGGTCCACAGTATCCTGGATTTATGACTAGAGGTATCCTTGACCCTAAGACATACTATTATAGAAGGGTATTTACTGATGCAGTAAGGGCTGTAGAGACTGCGGCCTCATTTCCTGAGATTGACACTAACAGGATAGCAGTAACCGGGGGTAGCCAAGGTGGTGGGATCGCTCTTGCTGTAAGTGGTCTGTCTCCATTGGTAAGCGCTCTTATGGCAGATGTCCCATTTTTGTGTCATTATAGAAGAGCGACAGAGATAACAGATAGTCATCCCTATGCAGAGATTAGTCTCTACTGTAAGACACATCGTGATAAGGTTGATACGGTATTCCGTACCCTCTCTTACTTTGATGGAGTAAATTTTGCAGCTCGCGCCAAATCTCCTGGCATATTTTCTGTGGGATTGATGGACACCATATGTCCTCCTTCGACCGTGTTCGCTGCTTACAATCACTACAGGGGAGAGAAAGAGATAAGGATATATAGATACAATAACCACGAGGGTGGAGGAAGTTATCATACCTTAGAGAAACTGAAGTTTATAAGAAGGCTCTGGAGTTAAGGAACCATAGTAATTGCCAAAAGCTTTTAGGCTCTAGAGCCTGAGCTTTAATAAAAATCAAATTCAAAGGGGGAGTTTTAGATGTTTAAGAGAGTTTTTTTGTTATCTTTGATCTTTCTTTTAGCTTTTTCTCCTATCTCTTTAGGCTTTGCCCAAAGTATTACAAAGATTAATACAGTTAGAGTAAATGGTTGGGGAGTACTAGATGATAAGGGGAATATGAGCTTAAGTATGAGATGGATATTTCCTACAAGTGCTATGTATATCCAGATAAAAAATGCCTATCCAAATCCTTATGTGATTGCAAGAAATCTCTTAGGTTCTACTTCTAGTATGGAGCTGAGAAATGCTAAAGTATACTATGATGACGCAAACAATTCTCTTAAGTTAACTACAGATATAATTGGGGCTTCTGCAAACAGAAGAAAGAGGTGGGAAGTAGATATAGGAAAAGATTCGACCCTTGTCTTTTCTGATGATAAGAGAGCTATCTTCTTTCTTGTCCAGTCTTTAGGCCAAGATGCAGTAATGATAGAGCTTCTTACGATAAACTTGCCTAAAGGAGTATCAAGCTCCAAATTCGATGCTTCTACAGGCATATTTTCTTATAATTTAGATAGAAAGTTAGCAAAAGGAAACACTAGTCTGAATGTCTTAGTGAAAGTAAAGCCTAGAATTATGTCTGCCCTTTATAAGGCATATGGGAACTCTGACTTAGGTTTTGGAAGCTATTGGATCGCCAAGAGTATATTCACAAATACAGGTAACTCTGATATTACTGAACTAAAGATAAGTTACCAGCTTGGAGAATACTCTTCCTGGTCTCCGGAGAATGTCTATACCCTTATAGTGCCTGGGGGAAGCGTAGTGGATTTATACTATCCGATAATATCTTCAAAGATCTCAGATTTAAAAAGTCCAACCCTATGTGATTTGAGTGTTAAGTACTCATATAAAGATTCTAACGGTAAGACATATAGTGATACGATCTCAAATAGGCTGCAAGTTTTGGGTATAAACCAGTTTGAGTTTTCTAATCTTACAGAGGAAGAAAAGACAGGTACCTGGATTGATGCATTTTCGAATACGCCTCTACTAGCCGCTTTTGTTACTAAATTAGATGATGCAGTAAAGGCTTTTGCCGGAATGGTAAGCCAGGTTGCTGGTGGGGCCGGTGCTGCTCTTAATGATAAGGATGCCTTAGCTTTTTGTAAGGCTTTATATGAATTAGAGGTGTATAATGGAATTTCTTACCAGACCCCTTCTGGATTCTTAGTAGATTATCAGTCAGGTGGGCAGGATATAAAATATCCTAGAGACACACTGAGAGATAAGGCAGGTACGTGTGTTGACCTTGCTATACTATATGCAAGTGTGTGTGAAACTGTAGGACTAAAGACTCTTATAGTGACTATTCCTGGTCATGCCTTCCCAGTAGTCATCCTTCCATCAGGTCAGTTATTACCTGTAGAATCTACAGGTCTTGGTGGGGCAGCTGTAGGGCAATACTCTTCTTTTGACCAAGCGGTAGAGGTGGCTAGTAAGGAGTTGAAAGAGCTTCAAGTGGGAAGATTTTATATCGTTGAAGTAGATGAGATGCAAAAGCAGGGAGTCTTGACCCCTGAACTTCCCAAACTGCCAGCAGATATATTGAAACAGTGGGGATATAAGAGTCCTGTCGGAGAAGGAGCTGTTCAAGTTCAGCCACAGCCTGTGCAACCAGTCCAACCACAGCCTGTACAGCCTCAACCACAGGCTTTAAATATCTCAGGACAATATCAGGGAACTTATAAGAATAATGCTACAGGTGCCGTTGGAAATATAAATATAGTTTTAGCTCAGACAGGTGGTGATCTCCAGGGGCAGATAGAGATTGTGGGAGAAGGACAGGGTAATTTAAGTGGCAAGATTATGGGGGCAAATGTAAACTTTACTGCCAATGTCTCTGCCTATTATGGAACATTTACTGTTAATTTCATAGGGGTAATACAGGGGAACAGTATTTCTGGTAATTATACTGTGCCTGCCTCAGGTATAACTGGGACATTTGTATTGAGTAAGATTAGATAGTTTCGAACTATAGATATACTTGTGTCATAGATTATAATATATAAAAACTGAAGAAGGAGGCTGATATGTTGCGTAAGGTTTTATTATCTTTTTTGGCTCTTATAATTACCCTATTGTCTGGGTCTTCTTTAGCTTCTGCTACTACAAGCGTATGGGGACCAAGCGGATTAATAGAGGTTCCTACTGCAGAGGTATTGGACCCTGGTTCTTTTAGTGTTGGGGCAAATGTAAAGACAGATGGTGGAACTATCTTTCGTACCCCTATAAGTATAGGTGCCAGTTATGGGATAGAGCTGGGGGTAACTCCCACTAATGCAGGAGCAAATACATATGTTCTTGTGAATGGTAAGCTACAGCTCTTGAAAGAAAAGGGCGAGATACCAGCTATAGCAGTAGGAATTACTGATATCATCGACCAGTACAGGCAGTCTTTCTATGTAGTTACTACTAAGACGTTTGGAGAAGAGAAGGACCTAAAGTTTCATATAGGGCTTGGAACTGGTCTCTATGAAGGTCCATTCATGGGATTAGAGTTAAATGTCCCCAAACTAGGTGAGGTCATCTTTGAGTACAATCGTCACTTCAATGGGGGTTTAAGAATTACATATATTAAGCCAGCTAAGATTGATATAGGGTTTATTGGAAATGCTTTTGTTATAAGTGGCAGCTATTCGGCTCAGTTTTAAGTTACAAATAAGGGGCACGGTCGTGCCCCTAGATAAGGTTTTATAGTGGGAGATATAGATAGTAAGAGTATTTTGGTTATAGTTGAGAGCCTTCGTCCAAAACAGTGGATTAAGAACTTCCTGGTATTTGCTGGTATCCTGTTCTCTAAAAATCTCTTCAATTTCCCTATGCTCTTAGATGTAGTATCAGCGTTTTTCATCTTTTGTCTCTCCTCTGGGGTTGTCTATATAATAAATGACATTGCTGATGTTGAAAAGGATAGATTAAATCCTCTAAAAGCCAACAGACCTATAGCTTCTGGAAGGCTTAGGGTTAGAGATGCAAAGATAGTAGTAGCTATTTTACTTCCTATATGTTTAGTGATTTCTTATTCTATGGACTTAGAATTTTTCCTGGTAGTTATTTCCTATATACTTCTTCAGATACTTTACTCGTTTTATCTCAAGAATATCCCCATTTTGGATATATTTTCTATATCGTTAGGCTCTGTCCTTAGAGTAGTTGGAGGAGTGGTAGTTATAAATGTAGAGATCTCCTCCTGGCTATTTATATGTACTATTCTTCTTGCCCTTCTCTTGGCTATAAGTAAACGCAGGTATGAACTTATAGCCCTAGACCAAGAGGCAAAAAACCACAGGAAAGTTCTTGGAGAGTATAGTCCCAATCTATTAGACCAGATGCTCTCTATAGTCACTACCTCTTTACTAGTGACATATACTATGTATACAATATCCGAGGAGACCATATCTAGGTTTGGAACTAAAAGCCTTGTCTTTACTATTCCGTTTGTCCTTTATGGAATATTTAGATATCTGTATCTAATGTACCAGAAGGGCTTTGGGGGAAGTCCCGAAAGTGCTATAATCTTTGATAAACCATTGATGATAAATGTTGCCTTATGGATTATAATAGTATTGATATTAATCTATCTATAGAGAGGTAAGATGATTAGATCAAAGGTAGCTGTATTAAAAACTAGTCCGGAGACGGCTCTAGAGGATTATAAGAAGTTACTCCATTTGGCAGAATATGAGGAGGTTCTCCCCAAGGATAGAGATATTATTCTAAAACTTAATCTCTCCTGGACAAAGTATTTTCCAGCCTGCTCTTCGTCTCCTTGGCAGGTAGAAGGGGTTATAAAGACACTTCTAGATGAAGGATATCCTAAGGATAAGATATTTCCTGTAGAAAATAGAACGGTAGTTACAAAACCAGTGGTAGGAGCTAGAAATAATAAATGGCTTCCTATTTTAGAAAGATATCAGCTACCTTTTATCCCTCTGACTGACGTAGAATGGGTAAGGTATGACTTTAAGAATAAGCTATTAAAGTTAAATGATATCTTTCCAGAGGGTATTGAGATCCCTAAGATGTTCATAGGTAAGAGTGTGATACACCTCCCTACTGTGAAAACTCATGGGCATTCTACAACTACAGGGGCTATAAAGAATTCCTTTGGAGGTCTATTAAAAGAGGTGAGACACTACTGTCATAAATACATACACGAAGTCCTTGTAGACCTTATGATCATACAGAAAGAGATACATCCAAGCGTCTTCGCAGTAATGGATGGAACAGTCTGTGGTGACGGCTCAGGTCCAAGGACAATGATACCAAGGATAAAGAACTATATCCTTGCAAGTAACGACTCAGTCGCCATAGATGCAGTTAGTGCGAAGATGATGGGATTTGAGCCGTTAAGTATTCCATATATCAGGATGTGCAATGAGATGGGGTTGGGGGTAGGAGATATAAGGAATATAGAGATAGTGGGTGAGGATATATCTAACGTTGACTTTGGATTTACCACAAAAAGGAGCTTTGTTATCTGGGGAGACCAGCTGGTAAGAAAGGGCCCTCTAAACTTTTTAGAAAAACCACTACTCCATTCCCCTCTAGTGATAATCCCTATTATGGCTTCAAATATATACCATGACTATATATGGTATCCGATAATTGGAAGAAAAAGGATAAAAGAGTTTATGAAGACAGATTGGGGGAAATTATTTGAAAGGTATTGACAGGATATTAGAGAGCAGGGTCTTTTTTTTGTTAGTCTTAGCTCTGAGTTTTCTATTTCTGTTTACCCCTATCAGGATTGGTTATAACATATATGATGAGGGGATAGTTGTATACGGGGCAAATAGGGTTCTTGATGGAGAGATTCCATACAGAGATTTTTGGACTATGTATGCTCCTGGACAATTCTATATGGTAGCTCTACTCTATAGAATCTTTGGAACAGGGCTTTTTCCTGTGAGGGTTTATAGTGCTGTTATAAATCTTCTTATAGCAGTATTAGCTTATCTGATTGTTAGAAGGTTCACAGAGCGTAAGATCGCCCTTCTTGCATTTATATTTACTGCATTATGGATGGGGGGATGGGGTATGTTTTATGGCTCTCCTACCCCTGCAGGAACATTTTGGAGTCTCTTCAGCATCCTCTTCATTGTGGACTTTCTATGCAAGAGAAGGGAGAGAAGTCTTATAATAGCAGGTCTTATTACTGGTATAACTGCCGTATTTAGACATGATATTGGAGGATATACATTTATATCCTCCACCTTGGTCCTTATCCCCTATATATATTTAAATTCTCAAAAAAACTTAGCTAAGACATTAAAGATATGGAGTAAATACCTCGTTGGGACCATCATTACATTTTTACCCGCAGTGATATACTTTCTAATGAATGTACCTATAAGGGACCTTATCTATGACCTCATCATTTTCCCATCTAAGATATTCCCTAGAGTAAGAGACCTTCCCTATCCAAGATTTAGCTTTGACTTTAATACCTTTCTCTTCTATATACCTATTATAGTTTATCTTATAACTATTATTGAGCTACTCTTAAATGTTAAGAATCTCAAGAGATTCAGAGAAAAAGAATGGAGCACTATTCTTCTTGTCATACTTGGGATATTATTTTTCAATCAGGCATGGGTAAGGTCAGACGTTCCTCATCTTCTTCCTACTATTATTCCGGCAATGATGCTACTTTCAAGCCTAATCGTAAGTCCCTTAAATAGAATATTCAAAAAAGGAGAACCTTTTATAAGATTCTTTTTCATACTCCTTTCTTTTGTCTTAATTCTTGCTTTGTATAATAATGCTCTAAAAGAAATATCATTTTCAGTATATATACTTCCTGTTATAGTTTTATCTTTATTGGTACTGATTATTTTTATGATTTTGCAATTTAGTTCTTTTAGAAGAAGAATCATCTATCAGCTCATTACCTGCATATTATGCGGTCTTATTCTTTTTTCGTTCTATACAGATAGTATAGAGAATACTCCTATTACAAGGCTTTTGTCTTTTAGGATATCAGGTTTAGTACCTTTAGATACTGAACGTGCTAAAGGTATCTATGTGTTTCCTGGACAGGATTATTTTGTTTTAGCCACAATAAAATTTATTCAGATGAATACAAAACCAGATGAGAAGATTTTTATTGGAGACTCAAGACATGATAGGATTTTTGTAAACGATATAATGCTATATTTCCTCTGTGGAAGACACAGTGCTACAAGATACCACGAACTACATCCGGGATTGGCAACCACCAGGGAGGTCCAAGAGGAGATTATAAGAGAATTAAAGAGGAATAATGTAAGGTGTGTAGTCTTATGGAATGGTGCAGAAAATGTTATGGAACCTAATGAAAGTGCTATTAGTACTGGAGTAACAGACTTAGATGATTTTATCCAGAAGAATTATATTCCTGTTATGACCTTTGGTCCATACCAGATAAGGGAAAAGATAACTAGTGGAGAGATAGGTTGAATTATATTCTTCTTTTAATATCTCTTGTTTTTAATGCTTTAGCAAACGTGTTTATCAAGGCTGGAATGAGATGCTATAGTGGTAGTATTAACCTTAAGATGCTTTTCTATATCTTAAAGAGCCCATTTGTCCTTTTAGGGCTTTTATTCTTTGGAGGGGCATTTATTGGTTATAGTTTTTTGCTCTCAAGGATGCAGCTGAGCATAGCTTATCCTATAATGACTGGGGCAGGATTTGCTATTGTATGTATATTGTCTTCTTTCTGGTTTAATGAAAGCTTTAACCTTCTAAAGGTCTTTGGCATTTTACTTATTTTTATCGGTATAGTCCTTCTTTCTAGAGGATAGTTTTCAGCCTGGTATTATCAATATTTCTGTAACCACCATATAAGTTTTCCTCCCAAATATTAATCTTGGTTCTGATGAAAACTCGACAGACTCTGTCCGGCCAAAAATTACCTAGGTTATAATTCCCTATCTGTCTCCTTTGCTATTATTAACATCTTTGTAATAGCCGTATATATTCTTTTACGAAAAGTAAAAAGAATTTCGTCTTTCTCCGAGACAATTTCTTTGTTAAAGAATTCGTCTATTCTCTGAAATACAAGATCAAAATTCCTCTTTAATTCCCAACTCCTCTCAGGATTATCTCTGTCCAGTAATACAACAAATAACCTGTTATCCGATCCAAATCTCTGAGCTCCCTGATTTTCATACATCCAGACTGCTAATTCTAAAGGCTTTTTTATTGCTTTTTGAGGATCATAGTCTCGAGGTAAATAGGTTACCTTCAAGTCAAAAGGCTGTCCGTCAAAGAAGATATCAATCCCTTTTATGTTCTTAATAGTAGGGATAACCCTCTCATGCATACTGATATGTTCCTCAATTAAGACAGTCGTCCAATGATTAAACCAAGTACAGACTACATAATTTGTTATATCATCGTGAAGCCTAGCCTTTATTCTGTTCAATAATTCATCATATCTTACAATTTTTCTTACATATTCAGTCTGTATCTTCTGATCTAATTGCCCTTGAACAACACCCCAAGAAAAAGTCTTTACTTTTAATAACTCTTTCTTTAGTTCATCATCAGAGATAAGCTTTTTTCTGTTTTGCATTCGCTCCTCATACTTCTGTTTTATAAATCTATCGACTATCTTTTCATTAACCCCTCCCTGCAATACTTCTTTAATGATTTCTGTTTTACGGCCTTTACTAATTCCTAACATCAAAGCAAGCTCTTTTAATTGGGGAAACGGGATACTATCAAGCTTCAGTTTTAATACTTCTCTTGGACTCATTAATGGCATATTCTTCTCCTTTTACTTTCTTTTAAATAGCATAATATATTCATGCTTAAAGATATAAAATCCACCTACTAGAGCTCTATACCTCCATAACTCCTTCTGCTCTCTCTTCCCTCTCGTTTCTTCGAAGTTCTTAACAATTATACTCTTTAGTGAATATCCCCTCTTCAAGACTTCCTGCATACAATAAAACCCTAAAGGTATCCATTCGCCCTTAGAATACTTATCACCAATAACAAGAACAAGATATCGATCTTTCTCTAAAAAAGGTGTGACATTCTCTACAACTTTACCGAACATCCTCAAAAACTCTTCTGTATTCTTCGCATTCGAAAGGTCTCTATCATCTTCCGAAAACTTAATAATATCATGATATGGAGGGTGCATAATGACAAGCTGTACGGAGGTAATCTTATATCTCTCTAAGATCATTTCTATATCTATCTTTCTACTATCTCCAACTATTACATCAGTAATTACGTTGTTCCTATTTTCTTCTTTATCTATTAATTCTTTTGCTTTCTGTGCTACCTCAGGATTTAACTCTATACCAATGCCATTTCTCCCTAGTCTTCGGCATTCAATTAGGGTTGTTCCACTACCAACAAATGTATCTAGAACCCAGTCATTTTTCTTTGTATATCTCAGCATCATTTGGTGAGGAATTTGAGGAATAAAATTTCCCCAATACCAACCAAGGTGAGCACCTGATGCATCTCTCTTGTCAAATATCCAAAGGCTATCAGTTATAATTTCATCGTATTCCTTCCATCTAAGAAGATTAATGTCATTAATCTTACTTGTCTTAACTCTTTGAACTCCTTCTTTTAACCTTTCTAAATAATACTTAGCCCTTTCTATTGTATGAGATTCCAGGATTTGATTTAATTCAGAGGTCAAAACATCTCTACGTAATGAGACTGTGTCCCCATTGGTATCTATATTTAATATCCCTTCTCTATCATTCTTATGATTACTTATAATAGCTTTTAGCAAGATTACCCTATTTTTAAGAGAAGTTAAGTCCTGCAAAGCACTAGTTTCAGCTAAAGTCTGAATAAACTTTTCTTTATTTAGAATAACTGAGCCATAGCTCATCGGTGATGCTTCTAAATCTCCAAGTTCTAGTTGTCTAATAGTATTCACCTCCATAGATTCAATCTCTTTCCCATCTCAAATAAAACTCCAGATTACATTTTACCATACAATCAATAGGAGATAAATTATTTAAGCTTTTATGTACCCTCTTAGTATTGTACCAAATAACATAGCATCCTTATTATCCAAAGGCAAAAAGGTGTTATTAAAGATGTAGATAGATTGTGATATAATAAAGTCGAAAAATCTATCGACAAGGAGGGGAAGTTTATGCCAAAAGCTACAAGAAAGGAAGATAAGAAGACTATTAGAGTTGGTGTCATTGGGGCAGGTAAGATAGCAGAAGCAAGACACATCCCTGAGTATCTCAGTAATAAATCGGTAGAATTAGTAGCTATTGCAGACATAGACACTATCCAGCTTAAAGAGATGGGCAACAAGTTTAATATCTCTAATCTTTATACGGACTATAAGGAGATGCTAGAGAAAGAAAAGCTAGATGCAGTTAGTGTATGTACTCCAAATTATCTTCATGCCTCTATGACTATAGATGCACTCGATAGAGGCATTAATGTCCTGGTAGAAAAACCTATGGCTACCTCTTTGGAAGAGGCAGATAGGATGATCGAGGCTGCAAAGAAAAATAAGAAGATACTTATGGTAGACCATAATCAGAGGTTAGCTCCAGGGCATCAGATAGGAAAGAAGATCTTGGAAAGTGGAATCTTAGGAAAGGTGTATACAGTAAGGACAGTCTTTGGCCATAGCGGTCCAGAATTCTGGAGCCCAAGGGGGAAGTGGTTCTTCAATAAGAAAGAGGCATTCGCTGGTGTTATGGCTGACCTTGGTGTCCATAAGGTAGATGTTGTAAGATGGCTGCTAGGGCAAGAGGTAAAAAGGATAGCTGCGTTTGGTGCTACATTTGAGAAGAAAGCAGATGTAGAAGACAACGGTGTGGCTATTATGGAATTTGAGAATGGAACATTAGGGGTCCTTCAGGTGAGCTGGACACTTAAACCAGGAGAGGACAATAGTACAATATTTTACTGTGAGAAGGGGATGCTTAAGCTATTTACAGACCCAGAAAGACCGGTTATAGTAAGCCTGAGAGAAAAGGGAGATTTTATGTCTGGATTTGCTAGGGGAGAGATGTCTTTTGCTCTACCTCCTATGCAGACAAATGAGGTTGGTGGACAGTTTAGTAGTGGGATTATTGATTACTTTGTAGACTGTATAATTAAAAATGAGAAGCCTTTTATCTCTGGAGAAGAAGGAAGAAAAGCTATGGAGATTGTGATTGGTGTACTGAAGGCTGCAGAGACGGGAAAGGTTATAGAACTTCCCCTAAAATAACTTGGAGGTGATTGAAATTGAAATTAGGAGTGTTTCTTGTATTGTTCCAGAATCTTCCGTTGGAACAGGCACTTGATAAAGCCTGCTCCTATGGCCTTGAGGCTGTAGAGATAGGGTGTGGGGGATATCCAGGAAATGCCCACTGCAAACCAGGTGAGCTCTTAAAAGATAAAGAACTGATAAAAAGATTTAAGAAGACTATTGAGGATAGGGGTCTTATTATAAGTGCCTTGAGTGTCCATGGGAATCCTATTCATCCCCAGAAGGAAATAGCCGAACAATTCCATAAGGATTGGGAGGACACAGTAAGGTTAGCTAGTGAACTGGAGGTGCCAGTAGTAATATCCTTTTCTGGTTGTCCGGGGGATTCTGAGAATTCTAAGTATCCTAACTGGGTGACATGTGCCTGGCCTCCTGACTATCAGGCTATCTTAAAATGGCAATGGGAAGAGAGGATTATACCTTATTGGAAAAAACAGGCAGATTTTGCTAACTCTTATGGGATAAAAAAGATTGCTCTAGAGTTACATCCAGGGTTTGCCGTGTATAGTGTTGATACCCTACTAAAGTTAAGGAAGGCGGTTGGTCCTACGATAGGTGCAAATCTGGACCCGAGTCATCTCTTCTGGCAAGGAGTTGATCCCGTATCTGCTATAAGGACTCTAGGTAAGGAGAATGCAATCTTTCATTTCCATGCAAAGGATACATACATAGACCCTATAAATACCTCGGTTAATGGTGTTTTAGATGCTAAGCCTTATACCCAGGTGTTAGAGAGGTCCTGGATATTTAGAAGTGTAGGGTATGGCCATGATTATAAGGTATGGAAAGATATAGTAAGTATGCTTAGAACCGTTGGATACGACTATGTGATGAGTATCGAACATGAAGACGGACTAGCATCTATAGAGGAGGGCTTATCTAAAGCAGTAAGCTTCCTAAAAGAGGTCATGTTAAAAGAGGCTCCCGCAGTCCCCTGGTGGACATAGATTATTAGGGGGATAGTTAAAGACTATCCCCCTTTTTACTTTTTATCCTTCTTACTAGATCGATCTCAGATATCATAAAGGTATCTGTTTTATAGTCTGATTCTTTACTTTCCTCATACCTTGTAGCCCAGGCAGGCATAGGAAATCTTATAAGAACAGTTTGTGGTAGATTTGGCTGATAGACAAACATCTGTCCAGGAGTTAGATATTGAACCCTTCTTCTGTTTAATGAACCTAAGTAGTCGTATTCACTATGTTCGGCTTCGCTAGCATCCATATTACCGCACACCCTTATAGAAGCATTCGACACAACCCTGTGTGATACTTCACTGGCAGTCTGTTGAGCACCTACAAGTATTATACCTAGACTTCTTCCTCTTTCAGCTATATCAAGTACTGTATCTGCTATGGGACTTTCTCCTGTTTGAGGGGCATATTTATTGAGTTCATCGAGGACTATAAATACTAAAGGCCAAGGTGTTCCAGATTCCTCTTTCTTTTCAACTATAGATTTAAGCACTGCCCCCACTGTAAAGTATTGAGCCCTTGGTGTAAGTCTATGGATATCTATAACATTCACCTGTGTCTCTTCCCAGTCTATTCTATAATCTGTCTCTTCAAATGGTAAAGACTCAGGTACTATAAGTGGACCTATATCGTGTTCAGCCCTGTATAATCTTCTTATAAATGCATCTCTAGTTGACTGGGCGACCCTTCCAAGGATATCGTCTAGGTTTTCTTCTAATGTTTTTACCATACTTTCAATAGACTGAAATCCGAAATCTCCATTCATCTCTCTGTTAAGCCAGGTGGTAGCTAGTTTTATTGCCAGATACAATTGACTTGTATCGGAAAGGTCTTTAGGTGAGAACAGATACCAGAATAGGTCCTGTGTTGCAATATCTTTCATAGTCCAGGCAAAGGGTTTTACTCCATCTAATCTACTTTCGGTATTAGGTAAGATGGCTTCATACTGCCCCCTTCTTGGTCGAGGTGGGGCATAGAATTTTACACTTTCGAATGGTTTTGGCTCAAGTCCCATAATTTCATACATCTTTCTCTCCTGAGGGCTCAGTTTTACGTTTGGCTTATCCAGAAATAGAAGGTCCTCTCCTTTTACATTGAATATCACCGCATGGGTATTCCTAAGACCAGCTTCCGGATAAGCCTTTAAGACCTCTCTGAGGTTTGAGAAGAATGAATAGAGAAGAAATGTGGCATAAGAGGTTTTCGTTGCCACTCCGCTTTTACCGCTTATATTTATATGGGCACCCTTCATTCCAAGTAGAAAGTCCAGGTCTATATATGCAGGAGCATTGTTAGAAAGGACTCCACAAGGTATCCTTCTTTTACCCATCGTATCGTAATAAAGAGCAAACTCTGTGTCTTCTGGGGTAGCTAATCTTACCTCTGTTCCAGGCTTTGGGGGAACCTTCGGACTAGTTCCGTCCTCCGCTAATGTCCTAGTGACTACTATATGACAATAGTATGTAAGATTGGCATCAAAAAGTCCCTGTGAATGGAATCTTGCCTGTTCATTAGTTTCTATACCCTCTAGTTTATAAATCACCTGATCTACAATCCCGTATATCGTTACCCTTCCAAATCTAGGATAATCAGATGAGGTTACTATAATATCATCTACTTGAATAGCATAGTCTGAATTTACCTCTATGTAGAACTCAAATGGGGTTGCATCCCTAGTGCCTAAAACTATTCCTATTCCCATCTTTAACCTCCTTTATATGCCTCTGCTATAAGCCTTCTCAAGGTGACCCTTATATGGTCTAGCGGATGGAACATTGCCCTAAGCCTTCTCTCTAGACTTTCTAAAGGTGCCAGATTCTCTGGAGCCCGGGTGCTTAAAGTGGTACTACTTACCAGCTTTGGCAATAGACATCCTGAAAATTGTGCCAGTTCCTTCACCTCTTCTAATGTTAAACTTGAAGGGGCTTCCAGCCTTACCAGCCCTAAAAATGGATGTTCAAAATAGTGAGGGTCTTTTAACCTTAGGTACCATGAGTATTTTAATGGCAGGTCCTCTGATGTCTCTATGAGGAATATTGGCGTCCTTTCTCCTTTTTTCAACGAGACCAGCGTCTCCCAGCATCTGCCTGAGAGATAATATCTCCGTGTACTCTTTACAAAACCTAATGTAACTCCTGTCTTAGAGAATGGCGCTTGTAGAGGTCCATCAGCAATTACAGTATAACCCATCTTAGATAGCTGTAATGCAGTATCCTTCTCTCTTTCCCTCATCTTTTGGAGAAACGTCCTGTATATACCTTCATCCCCTGTTTCTACTGTATTTATCGGCTCATATCTTGCCTTTCCTATAAGAAGAGGTCCATCTGCCGTTATCCCTGAGGGGAATACTATTACGCACTCTGCCTGGTTTCTCTCCATTACCTTACCTTCGTTTAGGTCAAATGCTCCTACAACGAACTCCCCAAGCAACGCAGACCTACCTGAATTGCCAATTAGAAGATGGGTATCTGTCCTACGAACTCCATCTACTAAAGCCACCTTCCCCCTTAACAACTCTTCTTCTATCCTTATAGGTCTCCATTCCTTTTCCTGTAATTCTACATCCTGGTTTACCCTAACTGGTGAGGCATCATCATTTAAATCTAATGGCTCATCTAGAATATTATTCCACCAGGTTTGAGAGACCTCAAATCTTCTGATGAACTCGATTGCCAAATCCTCTAACTCCATATTACCTCTTCTTCCTTATAGAGATTGGGGGCAAAATAAGTTCAGTAAAGATAAATCCTTTCTTTATATCACTCTGAGTGAAGGTAGGTTGCACCTCCTTCTCTTCTTCATTTATCTTACTCTCTTCATTCATTTCTGCTCACCTTCCTGTGGAGGAATCATCTTAGAGAAAGATTCCCTCATAGATGTATCCGACTGTATATTCTTTAGATTATAATAATCAAAAACTCCAAGTTTTCCATCTCTAAATGCCTGGGCAATAGCTCTTGGTATCTCTGCCTCAGCCTCTACAACCTTTGCCCTCATCTCTTGGGTATATGCCTTCATCTCCTGCTCCTGAGCCACTGCCATAGCCCTTCTCTGTTCTGCCCTTGCCTGGGCTATCCTTTTATCAGCTTCTGCCTGGTCTATTTGTAACCTAGCCCCTATATTAGCACCCACATCTACATCGGCTATGTCTATAGAAAGTATCTCAAATGCAGTCCCTGCATCTAAGCCTTTAGCAAGTACTGTCCTGGATATACTGTCAGGATTCTCTAGGACTTCTTTATGGGACTCAGCCGAACCTATGGTAGTAACGATTCCTTCCCCTACCCTTGCTATTATCGTTGCTTCTCCTGCTCCTCCTACCAATCTATCTATATTTGCTCTTACTGTAACCCTTGCCTTCGCCTTAAGTTCTATCCCATCCTTGGCAACCGCTGCTACTACCGGTGTCTCTATAACCTTAGGATTTACACTCATCTGTACCGCCTCCAATACATCCCTTCCTGCTAAGTCTATAGCTGCTGCCCTGGTAAAGTTTAAAGGGATTCCTGCCCTTTCTGCAGCAATGATAGCATCAACTACCTTATCCACATTGCCTCCTGCCAGATAGTGGGCTTCTAATTGATTTATGTTTAGGTCTAACCCTGCCTTTATAGCCTTTATAAGGGGAAGAACTATCTTATGAGGTGGTACCCTCCTTAATCTCATCCCTATAAGGGTTACTATATTTACCCTTACTGAAGCAGCCATAGCCGATATCCAAAGTCCAAGCGGAACAAACTGGAAAAATAGAATTATAGCGATAATAATCACTATTATTGGGAGCCAATAGGCAAAACTAATCTCCATAATTACACCTCCTGAATTTTTCTTACAAATATTTTATTACCTACCACCTTTGTCACTATTACTTTAGAGCCAGAAGGTATATATTCACCCTCTGTGAGACAATCATATCTCCTCCCTTCTATCTCTACTGTTCCTACAGGTCTTAATAATGTAAGAGCTACTCCTTCTTTTCCTATAAGTCCTTCCTGATTAACCACCACAGTTGTATATCCGCTTTCTGACCTTTCAGACTCTTTCAGGGCTACTCGTTTCCAGACAAAACTTTCAGGTAGATAGCGTATGAACAGAATCACTATAGCTACAACTAATATGGTCGCCATAGTAAGAGACCTTACAGCATTTATCCCTCCACCTAATACTAGATAAAGACTAATGAAGATAGAGATTATTCCTGCTATTCCAGTAATACCAAAACCAGGGGTATGGAGTTCTATAAGGAGGAGTATAATACCTCCTATTATCAGGATGATTGATTCTATCCCTGCTAATCCTGCAAGATAATTACCAACAAAGGTGAGGACTATAAGTGTGATACCTAATACCCCAGGTATTCCGAACCCAGGTATCTGAAATTCTACAATGAGTAATAATATCCCTCCAAGAAGAAACAAAAAACTATAGGTAGTATCTGATGTAATCTGAGATAGTCTTTCTGACCAGTTCATATTTTCATCTATTACACTGGGGTTTGCCAGTTTCAGTTCTTTCCATAGTTCCTCATAATCATTTGCTATAAAGTCTGCATAGCCAAGCTCCTTTGCCTGTTTGGCTGTAAGAGTTAGGAGTTTCCCTGCCGGTTTTATATCCTTTATAGAAATACTCTGATCTACCATTGCCCCTGCTATCTCTGGGTTTCTCCTCCTCTTTTCTGCAGTGGCTTCGAATTCAGCCCTTAATGCTGATACGGTCTTTTCCTCTAGGGGACGAGGTTCAGCTGCACCCATCGAACCGCTCTCGGTAAATACAATCTTATTACATGCTAACGCTATGAGTGCTCCAGCTGACCATGCCCTATTCTTTATAAATGCTACTGTAGGGATGGTACTTTCTAAGAGGATATCCCTAATCCTTACCGCTGAGGCTACTAATCCACCGAATGTATCTATCTCTACTATAACATAACTTGCGTTATCTTTAACTGCGTTATTAAGTCCTCTTCTAGTAAGGGTAAATATCCCTTCGTTAATCATTCCAGAGATATGGATAATATGGACAATACCATCTCTAGCATAACTATAGCTAGGGAAGATCGATATGGTCATTAGAATTATAAGAAAAGGCAAAAGCTTCTTCACTATTCCCTCCTTAAGAAGTATTATAACATATATACAAGAATTTTACACAAATTTTGTATATGTCAGAGGCTTGATTCTTCATTCTTTAATCCATTACGATCTGAAACTAGTAATTTCTGGAAGAATGTCGATCTGTTGACTTTTCTATAATTTACTCTATAATAGTTATCGTTAACTTAAAGGAAAGAGGGTGAGAGCTTAGAGATTTAACAAAGGTATTGGTTTAAGTTCATTTTAAGGGGAAAGAAGAGGTATTATAAAGCTTGAAAAATCTAAAATAGATTTGGAGGTGTTAATATGAGTAAAAAGAAGTTGACTGTGCTTTTGAGTGTTTTGTGTTTACTGACTTTTAGTTCTGTGGCTTTTGCTGAAGTAGTTACAATTACTTTCTGGGGATGGATAAGCCCAGAATGGGTTGCTACTTATAGGGATTTCGAAAAACAGCATCCTAATATTAAAATTAAGGAGTCCCTAGTGTCTCAGGAATGGGCTTCTACTAGTGAGAAGTTTTTAGCTGCTATGGCAGCAGGAAACGCTCCTGATGCCTCTATCCAAAACTCTCATCAATTTTCTCAATGGGCATCACAAGAGGCTTTCTATGATATAACTGCTTTTACTAAAAAGGATAAGGTATTAGCAAAGGATTGGTTCGCTCCTCAATGGAAAGGGACATTCTTTGCTGGAAAGCAATTTGCCTTACCTGGAATAACAGATACAAGGGTCCTCTATTGGAACAAGAATATGTTTAAGCAGGTAGGCTTAAACCCTGAGGTTTCTCCAAAGACATGGAAAGATCTAGAAGACTTTTCAGAAAAACTTACCAAGAAAGATGCCTCTGGAAAATATATTCAATTTGGGTTTCTTCCATACTGGGGTAACTCATGGACCTGGATATATGGATGGCTAAATGGAGGGAGATTCTTGGATTCTAAAGGAAAGAAAGTTACCTGCGATGATCCTAGGATTGTTTATGCATTAGATTGGATGGTAAAATTCTACGATAAGTACTGTGGTGGGGCTCAGGTAGCGGCAAGCTTCCTCCAGGGTTTCCAAGGAGCGGCTAATGATCCATTTGTTACAAATAAAGTAGCAATGCAGATAAATGGAAACTGGCAGTTATGGTTCTTTGCCACTTTCCCTCAACTCGAATATGGAGCGGCTCCTCCTCCTGTTCCTAAAGAAGGGATGAAACCTACTACATGGTCTTGCGGAAGTTATTATGCTATATCTGCTAATACAAAACATCCAGAAGAAGCTTGGACATTTATAAATTGGCTTGCTGGTCCTGAAGGGGCAAAAGCTCTCGCTAAGAACGTATTAGAACAGAGAAAGAAGGATTGGCAAAGGCAACAATTACCAGGAGAGCCAGTATATGTACCTGACCTGTTCAATAATCGCCAGGCTATGAAGGTATTACAGGATGAGTATCTACCAAAGCTTCCGGCAAAAGTCCAAGATGAATTTAAGCTGGTTACAGATGCTCTAAACTGGACCCATAGTTGCACTGAGATGGGTCTAGCAGGATTGACCTACTGGAATGAGATGGATGCTGCAACTCAGGCTGCACTGTATCATAAAATGAGCGCTAAGGACGCCCTGAAGCAGTGTAAAGAAAGAGTCCAGAAGGCTTTGGATGACGCTTGGGCACAGGTGAAAGTGAAATAATCGTTCACATAACACGAGGAGACCCCTATAAGCAGGGGCCTCCTTCTTAAAATTAGGAGGATTCGAGATGAAATACTCAAACTTAAAAAAACAGGAGATTTTTGCTTTTTATACTTTTATTAGTCCATGGCTAATAGGATTTATACTTTTTACAGGTGGCCCTGTAATTGCTTCTTTATACTTCAGCCTTACTAACTATACTGTGCTTTCAAAACCAGAATTTATTGGATTTGGGAATTATTCTTCTCTATTTAAGGACCCCCTATTTTGGACATCTCTATATAATACTATATACTATGCTGTATTCTTTATACCACTTGGCATCTTAATAGCGTTTGGTTTAAGTATCTTGCTGAATCAAAATGTAAAAGGATTAGCTATATATAGGACAGTTTACTATCTTCCTTCTATTGTTCCTGCAGTAGCTAATGCTATCTTATGGATCTGGTTACTCAATCCCCAATGGGGGCTTATAAACACTATGCTTAAAATGCTAGGAATCGAAGGGCCAGGTTGGTTGACGTCTGAACAATGGGCTAAGCCTGGTCTTATCCTTATGAGTTTATGGGGTGTGGGTTCATGGATTATTATATATCTAGCCGGACTTCAAGGAGTACCTGAACAATTATATGAAGCAGCAGAGGTTGATGGGGCGACAAAATTACAGAGATTTCTCTATATAACTATACCACTAATGACCCCAACTATATTTTTTACTCTAGTTACTGGTTTAATTGGTGCATTCCAAGTATTTACTCAGGCTTATATAATGACAAATGGTGGGCCTGTTAACTCTACACTATTCTATGCTCTTTATCTTTTTAGGAATGCCTTTAATTATCTAAAGATGGGTTACGCTTCTAGTATGGCTTGGATTTTGTTTTTAATTGTACTAACCCTCACATTGGTACAGTTTAAACTTGCCAACAAATGGGTATTTTACGAATAGGGGTGAGCCAGAATGAATAAATCGACTAGAATACTATTAGATAAATTATTAAGACATTTAATCCTTATAATGGTAGGGATTTTTTTCGCACTTCCTCTAGTATGGATGGTTTCTACTTCTCTCAAATCAAACAGACAGATCTTTGTTTTCCCGCCACAGTGGATACCAAAACCTGTAATATGGAGAAATTATCCTGATGTATTTGATTATGCTCCATTTTTATTATATTTCAAAAATACAATGATAATAGAAGTCGCATGTATCTTAGGAACTTTACTATCTTCTTCACTAGTAGCATATGGTTTTTCACGCTTAAATGCTCCTGGAAAGGACTTCTTATTTATTCTAATGTTGAGCACAATGATGCTTCCATATCAAGTATGGATGATACCATTATATGTTCTTTTTACCAAGATAGGATGGGTAAATACATTTTATCCACTGACTATACCAGCATTCTTTGGTAATGCATTATATATCTTTTTATTAAGACAATTCTTCTTGACTATTCCTAAAGAATTAGAGGATGCGGCAAGACTTGATGGATGCAGTTATTTTAGGATATATTGGCAAATAATGTTACCATTGACTAAGCCAGCTTTAGCTACAGTGGTAATATTCACATTTATGGGTGTATGGAATGACTTCTTAGGACCTCTTCTGTATTTACAAGAACCTGAAAAATATACATTAGCTATAGGATTGCAGGTATTTCTTACTCAACATGGAGCAGACTGGGGATTACTTATGGCTGCTTCCACAATGATAGTACTGCCAGTAATTGTTACATTTTTCTTTACTCAAAAACAATTTATTCAAGGGATAGTCTTGACTGGATTGAAAGGATAGAGACAAAAATGGTTAAGTATTCTATTTCTTTAAAGGATATAGCTCAAAAATTAGAAGTTTCAGAGATGACAGTCTCTAGAGCTCTAAATGGAAAGCCTGGGGTTAGTGAAGAAAAGAAAAGATTAATTTTAGAAGAAGTTAAAAAGGTTGGATATAGGAAGAACTCTTTGGCTGCAACATTAAAAAGGTCTAAATCCTTTACACTAGGGGTAGTAATTCATAGTCTTTCTTCTAACTACTACAGTGAACTTTTTGATGGGATACAGAACTATGCAAAAGCAAGGGGCTATAGAGTTTTGTTAGGATGTCCAGAAGAAGATTTAGATTTAGAAATAGATATTATTGAAGCTTTTTTAAGAAGAAGAGTTGATGGATTACTTGTAGCACCTATCTCCGCAGACAAAAACACAGAGTATTTCAGTAATTTAGTTAAAAGTAATATTCCAATAGTCTTTATTGATAGACACTTATTAACATTTCCCCAGATAGATTATGTAACTGCAGACAATATAGGAGGAGGATTTCTTGCAACAGAATATCTTATCTTATCAGGTCATAAGAAAATAGGATTTATTCAAGGCTCTGAACCCTTTTGTTGTGAAGTAATAGACAGATATAAAGGATATAAAAAAGCTCTAGAAAAGTATAGGATAGACAGAGAATATGTAATTTCATACCCAGAACCGATAAAAAATCAAGAAGAGAATGGTTATCTGTCAGTAATTTCTTTTTTTAAGAATAACCCATGTTTAACTGCTTTATTTGCGGTTAATGACAATGTGGCTATAGGAGCTATAAAGGCTTTAAAGGAATTAGGCTTTATAGTCCCAGAAGATGTCTCAATCGTTGGATTTGATGATATCTCTATAGCCAAATTTGTAAATCCTTCACTTACTACGATATTTCAGAATAAAAAGGAAATAGGAGAAAGGGGAACTGAAATGTTGATAGACAGAATAAGTAATACTAGCAAAGAATGGGGGAGGAGAATTCTTATACCTCCTAAATTAATAATTAGAGAATCAGTAAGGAGGATGAATGAAACTTCAGAGATATATCAAAATACTTATATTAGTAGTAATATTCCTTTTTAATTCCTTAATAAAAGGAGAGGCAAAAATGAAAGAAGAAGTATATATTATCCCTGGCTCCCATTTAGATTTATTCTGGATGGGCACCAGTAATGAATGCCTCCACAAAGGAGCTGAAATTTTAAAAGAAGCAATAGAGATATGTAAAGATAATCATGATTTTAGATTTTTAGTTGATAGTGTAGTTTTTGTAGAATACTTAGTGAATAATTTCCCTCAGTATAAAGATAGCTTAAAGAAGTTGATTGATAGTGGACAAATCGAGATAGCCGCTGACTATGTTGATAGATTAGAAAACCAGCATGGAGGAGAATCTTTAATAAGACAAGTAGTCTTAGGTAAAAGATGGTTAAAAGAAAATTTAGGGGTGGACTCGGTTATAGCTCATCACCCTGACCTCCCAGGAATTACCCCTCAAATGCCTCAGATATATAAAAAATGTGGGGTTAAATATTATTTATATGGACGTGGTGGATTCCCTGATGGACTAGTATATAATTGGCGATCTCCAGATGGAAGTTCTATAATAGCCTGTCATTATCCCAGACATTATGCATATTACAGTATAGAGGATGTGATAGAAAACTATAGCAAGATAAAAGAAGGTTTTCCTCTCTATCTGATTTTAGCAGGATTAAGTGGAGATTTAGCTTCACCGAATACTATGGGTGGATACTCAGAAAAACTTACTGAAATTATAAAAAGACTGAATAGAGATAATAATTTTTTGGAATTCAAATTGGCTATCCCATCTTCTATTATGAGACCTTATGAAGATATTCCTTTGCCTGTTAAGTCCGGAGAGATCCCGTCAGTCTGGGGGACATATGGTCCAGCTACAAGTGTAGATATATTCATACTGGATAAAAAGGCAGAGAATGATTTGTTAACTCTGGAAAAACTGCTAAGCCTACTTAAATCTCTTAATCTCTCTATACCTGAACCTCAAAGCCTTAACGAATGGAAGGACCTAGATGGAAATCCTATCCTCAAGGGGAATGAACTTTCGGAACTATGGAGGATGGAGCTATTTACCCAAGATCACAATTATGCTGGGAGAGGAGCCATAATTTCCGAGTCATTTAAACTGGAAACTAAGAAAAAGGTATTAAATTACACGAAAGAGTGGATAGAAAATTGTCTTAAAGCGATAGGGGAAAATATCTCTTCTAAAGAAGGAATCCCTATAATTTTATTTAATCCTCTAAGCTGGGAGAGGCTAGAGGTCGTAGAGATTCCTATAGAGACATTTCCAGAAGAATTCTCCATAATAGATACCCAAGGTAATCCCTTACCATATGAGAAGACTAAAGATTCAGTTAGATTAGAGGTTTCTCTTCCTCCGGTAGGATATAAGATAGTCTATGTTAAGAAAGGAGTATCTTCGAAAGACTTAGAAAAAGATATACGTTTAAAAAAGTTAGAAGATACTTTAAGTATAGAGAATAAATTCTATGAGCTTCAAATTTCTTTGGAAAGTGGTGAAATTACTCGTATATTTGATAGAGAAATACACCAGGAATTGTTAGAACAAGGAAAGCATCTAGGCATTCTGAAATTTTATACTGAAGAAGGAACAGATGTTGCAGAAAGAAGTGCTCCTTTAGAAATTAACTGGAATGCAGCAAGAAGAGAAGTGACTGTAAGCATAGAAGAAGGAGGTTTGAGTAGTACTGTTCTGATAAAGAGGAATCTAGGGCTATTCAAAGCTCAGATAGAAGACCGTGTCACTTTGTATAAAGATATAAAGAGAATAGACATAGATACGGCTGTTTCTTGGGGTGGAGCTAGATCATTCCAGTTAAGATATGTATTCCCATTCAGAAAAGACCTTTCAACTATAAACTATGGTGTACCGTTCTATACCGTTAGGTACCCTGAAACTATGGAAGGAATTAAAGGACCTTGGAAGCCTGACGAGGTTCTCTTTGAGGATTGGAAGCATATTCGAGAAGTAGCTAATTGGATAGACCTTGCAAATGATAAATTTGGACTAACTTTATCTTCCCTGAGTTCCTCTTACTATATAACCCCTGGAGAGTTAGAAGCTGTACTTTTTAGAACAATAAATAGCTGTGGAGACTCAAATTATTACTATAACACAGAGTTTGGGAAGAAGTTTGAATTCAAGTTTAGCATCACCTCTGGTTCAGGAGACTGGAGATTAAGAGAAGCCTACCAGAAAGGCTTAGAACTGTTAAATCCAATATTAGATGCAATATGTAACCAGGGGATCGGCTCTAGCGGTATTCCTGAAGAACTATCTCTTTTTAAAGTTCAAACTAATGGGATAGTAGTAACAGGTATTCAGCCAAACGAAAAAGGGATTCTTGTCAGATATTATAATGCAGATGGGCAAGATAAAGATGTAGTCTTAAGATTCTTTGATAAAAAATATAAATTTGCTCAGGAGACAGACCTTATCGGAAATCCTGAAGGTCAAATATTAAGTATAAAAGATGAATTCTTATCTATCAAAACAAGACCTTATGAGATAAAGACTCTTTTAATAATGGAGTAGAATATGACCAGTAGAGAACGGGTAATAAGGGCAATAGAGTTTAAAGGACCAGACCGAATCCCAGTTATGCATGCTGTTTTACCAGCAGCATGGTATAAATACGGGGAAGAGCTGGCAAAAATACTAAGC
>Ga0207433_10002464_pt1 | contig 37759 bp, 36 predicted proteins | sample YelNatPaOPGAMG01_FD_187559 | JGI IMG/M metagenome (GOLD analysis project Ga0207433, IMG submission 187559) | Hot spring thermophilic microbial communities from Obsidian Pool, Yellowstone National Park, USA - OP-RAMG-01 (SPAdes) (version 3) | ecosystem: Environmental > Aquatic > Thermal springs...
TTGGGATGGTAAGTGCCCAATTAAAGATGCTTATAGACAGAACGGTTTCCATATATGAGAAGGGTTCATTAAAGAATAAGATCGGTGCGGCTGTTGTCACACAAGATGTTTATGGAAGTGGAAGGGGCGGCGAGCTGGTACGCCAATCACTGATGGAATATTTTGCATCAAAAATGGGAATGATTTACGCTGGAGGAATTATAGGCGAAGGAGGAGCTGAAATAGGCCGCGTAAAAAAGGATAAGAGAGCAATGAAAGAAGCACGGGAGCTGGCAGAAAGAATAAGTGCCTTATTAAGGCATCACTAAACAATAGATTTTCTTCCCTAACGCAAAGATTTTGCCATGTATGGCCCGTCATGTGCGTATCCGAACCTTTTATAGTATTGTTTTGTGCCCAGTGCGCTTATGACTAGGATTTTCTTGAAGCCGTATTCTTCGCGGGTTACGCGCTCTGCCTCAGAAAGCAAAATGCTTCCATAGCCTTTGTGTTGCCAAGCCTTTGGAATGTGTTTGCCGACTGGCACGAGGGGTCCGTAGACATGGAGTTCGCGGATTATGCTGCATGGCTCCGCCTTTATTTCTGGTCTATGCGCCTTTTCGGATGGGATGCGTAGGCGTAAATAACCTATCAACACATCGTTTTCCGTGTCCTCGGCTGAAAGGAAGATTTCCTCGCCCTCAGAGGCCTCGTAACGCGTTGTTAAAATCTTCACCTTTTCGGGGTCTGGCTTGACGCCGTCAGCCAAAAGCCTATGCCCAACCTCCCGACACCTAATGCACTTGCACCGCAAACCTTGCTCTTTAAGCATCTGCTGGACGAGCTGGCGGAGGTTGCTCATTTTAACACCCGCCACTATAAGCGGGGCTGGAATATCCCTTTGAACACGCATTATCCGAATATATGGCGGTATCATCTTCTTGACTTCCACAATAAGCTTAGCCGCCTCCTCCGTCGTGTATGGCTTATATTCGCCCCGCACAAACCACTCGTAGGCTTTTGTGCCCTTCAAAACAAGGCATGGGTAAATCTTAATCATGTCCGGCTTATAGGCGGGATTAGAGAAAATCTCGCGGAAAACAGCCAAATCCTTCTCCATGCTTGAGCCGGGCAAGCCGGGCATCAGGTGATACACAACCTTCAACCCAGCATCCTTCAATACGCGTGTAGCTTCCACCACGTCTTGAACAGTGTGCTTTCTACCCACAAGCTGGTAAATGGCGTCGTCTGGGTTTTGGACGCCCAACTCGACGCGGGTCACCCCCATGTCCAGCATTTTGTCCACATGCCTCTCCTTAGCCCAGTCTGGACGCGTCTCCACCGTAATACCCACATTGCGGATTCGGCTTGTCTCAGCCAGCCGTTTAGCCTCTTCAAGGCTTGAAGCATCCACACCATTCAAAGCATCCAAACAACGCTTTACAAACCATGTTTGATAGTCGCCCGGCGTGGCTGGAAAAGTCCCACCCATAATGATAAGCTCAACCTTATCCACCTTGTGGCCTATAGCCTCCAACTGTTCAATGCGGCTTTTCACCTGCAAATAAGGGTCAAAGGCGTTCTGTAAACCCCTCATGGCAGCAGGCTCAAAACCAGTATAGCTCTGAGGAACCCCAAAAGGCGGACCGCCCGGACAATAGGCGCATGGTTCAGGTTGGGGACATGGATAAGGCTGAGTCATGACGGCGACAACAGTCACTCCCGAAATGGCTCGCGTGGCTTTCCTCCGCAAAACAGACAAAAGCTTAGCCTTTTCTTCGGGTGTTTTTAAAGCTGCGATAATTTCCGGGTTTGATGGAATCTTTGCAAGCTTGTGTTTGGCGGCAACCTGCATCTTAACACGATTTACATCCTCCGGGCTAGGCAATGGAAGGCGCATCAGCACCTCTATGATTTCCCTAACAGCCTCTTCCGTCATTGAACCCTTTCAACCACAATAGTCTTGCACAAGCATGTAAATAAACATAAAAGTGCTGGCTTGACGAAGCGCAATAGCCGTGAAGGATTTAGGCATCAACAAAAGCTTTCAGTGTTTCCTTTTGTAAACGATTTTCCCGCCTACAATGGTCATTTCAACCTCAACGTCCTTAATCCTTTCCGGCGGAATCTCAAATATATTTTCAGAAAGTATTGTAATGTCTGCAAACTTTCCAACTTCAATTGTTCCCTTCAAGGCTTCATCGAAAGAAGCGTAGGCCGCATTTAAAGTGTAGGTTTTCAAGGCTTCTTCTACTGTTAAGCTCTCCTCTTTAAAGGTTTTCCGCGCAACAGCAGCCCAAATGCCCAGCAGAGGGCTTATTGGCTCAACAGGACAGTCGGACCCAGCCGCAACCACAACACTTTCGTTCATCAGCGTTTTGAAGGGGTAAACCCAACGGGCCCTTTCAGCGCCTACACGCTCCACAACCCAAAAGTCGGAAACAATAAAGTGAGGTTGAACCGAAGCTATTAAGTTCAGCCTTTTCATCCACTGGACAAGCCTTGGGTTGAGCACAGAACAGTGCTCGATTCTATGCCTGCTATTTTCACGAGGCAACGTCCTAAGCGCTTTTGAAAACGCCTTTAAGGCGGCCTCTGTAGCCCTATCACCTATGGCGTGGACAGCCACTTGCCAGCCAGCCTTATGCGCCTTCAAAACAAGCTTGTTTAGTTTTCTCTGGGATAGGAGCAGCATGCCGCTTGTTTCAGGCTTGTCTGAATAGGGTTCTTTTAGGGCGGCTGTTCGGGCTCCGAGGGAGCCGTCCGCAAAAACTTTAACGAAGCCGAGCTTTAACATGTCGTTTCCAAAACCCGTAGTCAGCCCCAGCCCCACAGCCTTGTCTAGAAGCTTATCCGGAATCCCCAAATAAACCCGTAGGGGAAGCTTACCCTCTTTGTGAAGTTTTTGTATTACGCGGAGTTCCTCAGCAGAGTCCACAATCCAATGAACGCCTGTAAGCCCTTCTTCTACGGCCTTTCGACACGCTTTGAGGCAGGCTTCTTCCAGCTCCGCGGCTGTTGGTTTTGGCACAACACGCCAAACAAGGTCAAGGGCGTTCTCCCTCAAAATTCCGTTGGGCTCGCCGCTTTCCTTGTCTAAGTCAACCTTTCCGCCACAAACCACAGTTTCCCTCGTTATTCCCGCAAGTTGCAAGGCTTTTGTGTTGACAACCCCCACGTGGCCACAAACACGAATTAGAAAGACCGGCCTGTCTGAAACAGCCTCGTCAAGGTCCCAGCGGGTGGGATAACGCTTCTCAACAAACCTTTCATGATCCCATCTTCCACCCAAAATCCAGCTTACCCCAGAGGTTTTCAAAGCGTATTCGCGGATTTTGTCCTTCATCTCCTTTATAGACCTAATATTTCGAAGGTTCAACACCTGCTGTTGATGTCCAAAATCCGTCATGTGAATGTGGCAATCTACAAACCCCGGAACAACAGTTCTGCCTTCAGCATCCACCACTTTAGCCTGACTATCCACATATCGGCTTATTTCATTGTTGGAGCCGACAGCCACTATCTTGCCGTCTTTTACCGCTACGGCTTGAGCCCTCGGACATCTCGGGTTAACCGTTACAACATCAGCATTTAAAATTATAAAGTCAGCGCCCAACACGCCACTAAACTAAGCCAAGCGAAAAATAAAAGGTTTAAACCCAGTTCTGCCCAGGCTTCCTCTGCAACAAGACGCGTTTCTCATAATTCCGCCTAGTCCTACAACGAGGCGAAGGACTCTTCTTAGGCATAGGCTGAATCTTAGGCGTTTGAGACCTAACCTTCCCAGCCTTCGAAAGCGAACCATGCGTAGGCAAACACCAACACCTCAAAGACATTAAGCTCCACAGCAACTCTTAAACCTTTCCAAACAAAATTAAAAATCGGCAAATGCAGGGGTTGCCGAGCCTGGTCAAAGGCGCAGGCTTCAGGAGCCTGTCCCGTAGGGGTTCGTGGGTTCAAATCCCACCCCCTGCACCATCTCAGAACCTACGACTGTTCCGAGACCTCCTTAATAGAGTTTGGTTTATGGTTGCTTAGGAAAGGCAATAGGGAGAGCACGGTTGAAAGGAAGCTGAAATATCTTAAGATGTTGAAGGTTTCTCCTTAGCAAATTGTTAGACAAGTTTTAGCGAAAGACTTGAGTGATAAAAGTAAACAATGTGCATAAGAACCATTAAGCAATATGCAGGTTAGGGATACCTATCCAGAAAACATGCTTCAAATTGTACCTCTAAAGCATATTTCGAGAATTAAAACTTAAGTGGGCCGGACCGGATTTGAACCGGCGACCCTCCGCACGTCAAGCGGATGTCCTAACCGAGCTAGACTACCGGCCCGACTTCCTTTCTGAAAGGAAGTCGATTAAGAAATTTAGAGCTTTCGGTTTTCGAGCTTCCGTGTTTGAGCTTCCATAAGGCTTAGTATCAAGTTTAGAACTTCTTGAAAATATATAGAAGGCTTAGCAAAATTGGTGTGTAAATATTCCGCATAGGAAAGGGATATAAATGAACAATTAAGCAGAAATTGTTGGGGGGATATCAATGAGAATGGCGGTTATAATAATTGACATGCTTAATGACTTTGTTACTGGTGACTTGAAGTGTGAAAGAGCTAAACATATAGTTCCGAATCTTAAGAGGCTTGTTGATGCAGCCCGCAAACATGGCGTGCCAGTTGTCTACGCTAATGATGCGCATTATCCCAACGATTTTGAGGTTGTCCACCGCTGGGGAGCCCACGCCATAAAAGGCACTAAGGGCGCTGAGGTTATTCCAGAGCTTAAGCCCACGGCTGAAGACTTTATTGTGGAGAAGCGAACCTACAGCGGCTTCTACGAGACGGGTCTAGATCCGCTGTTGAGAAGCCTTTACAACGGCGAAGGCGTAAAGACGGTTGTTTTAGGCGGACTGCATACACACATATGTGTTAGGCACACGGCTGCCGACGCCTTCTTCAGAGGCTACAAAATAATAATCGCAAAGGATGGTGTGGAATCTTTCACGCAAGAGGAGCACGAGCAGGGCTTGCGGTATTTAGAGAATGTCTACAACGCGAAAATAATGGCTGTTGACGAAATCATAAAGGAAATGAGCAGAAGATAAGGGCGAATAAGATTCTATAAATTTCTCGCTGCGAAGGATGCCAGTTTAATCATTGATGAAAGGAAAGGTTTAAAAGCAACTGCCATAATACGCATTGAAAGATGATGGGGAGAATGGTGGAGTAGCTGTTTTTCTCCCTTCTCTCCTTTCTCCCCTCTAAAAAGGATCCACCATTCTCCCCGGAAAAATTAGGCTGTTAATCTTCTTATAGCTTGTGGAAGAATCTTCTATAGGTGTGTTTCAGTGGTTTTCAGAGGGCTTTAAAGGCAAAATTTAAAGCTTCCACGTTATAGTGAATAGTTCGTTGACGGTTGGTGTTGTGAATGGCGAAGATTTTGATAATTTATGATTCTAGAACCGGGAACACAGAGAAAATGGCTTATGCTGTGGCTGAGGGCGCCCGACAAGTCAACGGTGTCGAAGTAATTGTTAAAAAGGTTGACCAGACAAGTCTTGACGATTTGCTAGCGGCAAACGGCATCATAATGGGCTCGCCCACATATTATGGGCAGATGTCCGCCAAGCTTAAGGCGTTGATAGACGAGTCAGTTAAAATCCACGGCAAGCTTGAAGGAAAAGTAGGCGCAGCCTTCACAAGCTCTGGCGGAACAGCCACAGGCGCCGAAACAACGCTATTATCCATACTGGGCGCCATGCTAATCCATGGAATGATAGTTCAAGGCAGACCAGACGACAAACACTACGGGGCAGCAGCCGTGGAAAGCCCAGACAAAGAGGCGCTTAAATACTGCCGCGAACTAGGAAAAAGAACAGCCACCCTAGTTAAAAAATTGAAAGGCTGAAAGCTTCTTCCACCGCATGGCGATAAGCCTAACGGTTCTCATGTGTCCCCCCATAATTAAAAGTAGGCTTACTTAAATATTCATGGAAGAGGTTGTCTTGTATCAGCATCTATTAGAGAGTTATACCACATAACCTCATGTTGACAACTTGCAATCAATGCTGAAGAGAGCAATCCTCTCCCATGAGCGGGTGTTAAGGGGGAATGTTAATGTGAACCATGCCTTTTATACATAGCCTTTTTTGGCGGCTAATTCCGCGCTTAGGAGACCTGCACCTGCGGCTCCCCTTATTGTGTTATGGCCTAAGCATAGATATTTAATCGTTAAAGCGTTGTCTTCTCTGATTCTTCCGACAACTATGCTCATGCCTTTTCCTTCATCTCTGTCAAATCTTGGCTGAGGTCTGTCTATTTCATCCTTAACAATTATGGGGTTCTCCGGGGCTGATGGAAGCTTCAATTTTTGCGGTTCCCCCTTAAAGTTTTTGAAGGCCCTTTTTACCTCCTCGATGGACGGTTTTCTTTCAAGCTCAACAAAGACGCATTCTAGATGACCATCTTTAACGTTGACGCGGTTGCAGCTTGCACTAACCTGGATATTTGCTGGAAGAACCTTTCCCTCACGCAGTTTGCCTAAAATTTTTAAGGTTTCCTGCTCGATTTTCTCTTCTTCTCCGGGGATATATGGCAAAACATTATCGATAATGCTTAGGGACGGGACTCCTGGAAAACCCGCCCCGCTAAGGGCTTGCATCGTTGAAACTACAACTTTTTTTAGGCCAAACTGCATGAGCGGCTTTAAAGTGATTGCCAACTGAATGGTTGAACAGTTGGGGTCGGTGGATATGAAACCGCTCCAACCTTTTCGTTTCCTTTGAATTTCCACAAGCTCCAAGTGCTCTGGATTTACCTCAGGTATCAAGAGGGGCACGTCTTCTTCAAGCCTATGGGCGCTTGCTTTACTGAAAACTGGATAAGTTTTTGCAAACTCCTCTTCCACCGGACCAGCAACATCCGACGGTAATGCTGAAAAGACGAAGTCGATGTTTCCAGCTTTTTCAACAGACTTAAGATCAATGTTCACCACTGGCATGTCGGCTATTTCGCTGGGCATCTCGCATTCCAGTATCCAGTTGCAAGCCTTGCCATATGGTTTTCCAGCCGACTTTTCCGAAGCCGCAAGCACCTCAATTTCAAACCATGGATGATTTTGAAGCAACTGAATAAACCTTTGACCTACAGCGCCGGTCGCCCCCAGAATGGCTACTTTCCGCTTCATTTTAGTTCACCTCTTATGGTGATAGACTACTCAATCCTTTAACCTTACTTAACTTTTTAACTTTGGCAGACCCGTCTTTCACCAGCTTCTCAAAATGATCATGGTGTTTGTTTTGATGACGCCGTCTATTCTTCGGATTTTCTCAATGCATTCATTAACTTCTGTTATGCTCATGGCTGATATTATGATTGCAATATCATACTCGCCCGTAACCTCGTAAACCGTGTCAACGTGGGGGATTTTCAACAATCTGGCTGAAATTTCAGAAGTGGGGATTGAAGGATTCACAGAAACCAACGCTATGGCTTCAGCTCCTTCAGAAAGCGAAAGCTTCAATGTAAACCTCCTGATTACGCCGGAGCTTATAAGATCCTTGATTCTTTTTCTTACCGCGCCTTCTGATAAACCAACAGCCTTTCCAATTTCGCCATAAGTGGCTCTCCCGTTTTGTTTAAGAATTTGGATGATTTTCCTATCGATTTCATCCATTTATATCCCTTGTTACGATTTTCGTATTTATGTTGAATAATCTTTACTATATATTTAAAATTTTTTCCGAAATTCTTATAAACTTGACTGTTTTTACACCCAAGAAAGTCAACGTTTGGAAGGGTCTGTGGGAAAACATGTTTAAGGGTTGTTATACAGCGTTAATAACTCCCATGCTTAAAAACGGAAAAGTTGATGTTGAAGGTCTTAAAAAGCTAGTGGAGTTTCAGATAGCACAAGGCGTTAGCGGCGTTCTTGCGGTTGGAACCACCGGTGAAAGCCCAACATTATACCCGGAGGAACATCTGCTTGTTATTGAGAAGGTTTACGAGTATAGTTCTGGCAGATTGTTAACCATAGCTGGAACGGGATGCAACTCCACCCACAAAACCTTAGAAAATACCAGAAAAGCCTATGAAATGGGCGTTAGAGCTTTTCTGCTGGTGGACCCCTACTACAATGGACCAAGCTCCCTCGAAATTAGGCGCGAATACATCGCCCCCGTAGCTGAACGATTCCCAAACGCCCAAATAATTCCATATGTTATTCCTGGAAGAACGGGAACACAGTTGTTGCCGCATGATTTGGCTATTCTTCATAGAAAATACGCGAACGTCAAAGCTGTGAAGGAAGCCACTGGAGATTTTGAAAACATGAGGTTGACAAGGAAATTATGTGGAGAGAACTTCTACATACTGTCCGGCGACGACGACAAAACCTTTGAGATGATGGCGGATGAAACGATTAAGGCTTCTGGCGTAATCTCCGTGGCATCAAATATAACTCCAGCTGCTGTTCAAAGGATGACAATGCTGTTATTAGAGAAGAGGGTGAATGAAGCCGCGGAAATCTGTCAAAAATTGAACCCCTTTTTCCGGATAGTGACCGTGAAAACCGTTGAGGAAACAGCCTTTGGCGAAGTTGTTGTAAAGGCGAGAAATCCGTTGCCATGCAAAACTTTAATGAATATTCTCGGAATGCCCGCTGGCCCATTAAGGCCGCCTCTTGGAAAGATGACGCAGAAAGGCTTAGATGTGGTTTTAAAAGCGGCGAGGGAAGTCTACGAGAAAAGCCCCGAAATTCTGGCTCCGATTGAAAGCTTCTTTGACGTTGATTTGTCTGAAAGGCTCTATAATGAGAAGTACTGGAAAGGATTAGCCTATGATTAAAATTTGCGTAGTTGGCGCTACTGGAAAGATGGGACGGACAGTGATTTCAGAAGCTGTGAAAAGAAACTTTGAAATTGTCGGAGCTGTAGCTTCCCCAAACAATCCTGGGCTGGGTAAAACACTGCGTGAGCTGGGGCTGTGCGATTTAGACGTACCCCTTAATGGGCCTTCAAAGCTTAAGGAAGCCTTAGAAAGAGCTGATGTCTATCTAAGTTTCACCACACCGGAGGCTGAGGCTGCCAACATTCCCAAGGTAGCAGACATGGGTAAGAGGATAGTTATGGGCACGACGGGCTTCGCAGAAGACCAATTAAACAAGCTTAAAATGCTAGTTTCGTCGAGGGTTCCGGCCGTTTTTGCTTCCAACTTTTCCCTAGGCTTGAACCTCATGTTTAAAATGCTCCGTCAACTAGCCTACCTGCCAAGCGAGTATGAAATCAGCATTGTGGAAGCTCACCACTCCCAGAAAAAAGATGCTCCAAGCGGGACGGCGTTGACGATGGCAAAGATAGTTTCTGCCGCCAGAGGATATAGCCAAATAGTGCATGGACGAGAAAAATCGGCTTTGCGGGCACGCGAAGAGCTTGAGGTTTTGTCGGTGAGGGCTGGAGGAATACCGGGAATCCACGAGGTTATAGCCGCCGGACCCTACGACATGATTTCCATAAAACACATGGCTTTTTCCAGAAATGTTTTTGCATTGGGAGCGCTTCGCGCCGTGGAATGGGTTATGAAGCAAGATCGGCCTAGAGTATACTCAATGGAAGATGTGTTAAGCGATTTTGAAAGTTGAAACTTTTAAACAAAGTGAAGGCTCTTGGTTAAGAAGAGAGTTATCGTAAAGTTTGGTGGAGCAGAACTGCGTTCTGGAGAGTCTTTTAGGCAAGCAGCAGAGATGGTTAAGACTGCGGGTTTTGAGGAAGTCGTCGTTGTTGTCTCCGCCATGGAGAAAGCAACAGACAACCTAATCAACCATGTTAAGGCTATTGGAAGAATCAACGATGCAGACTACGCAGACATTGTGTCGATGGGTGAAAGGATCAGCGTCCGAATGTTCAGCTTTGCTCTTAGGGCTGTCGGCCTAAACTCCACGTATTTCGACCCGCAAAGTCATGAGTGGCCGATAATCACAGACTCAAATTTTCTTGAGGCTGAACCAGACCTTGAAGAAACTAAAAAGAGGGTTAAAACTTACATCGAGCCGCTTTTAGGCCGCTGTGTTCCAGTTGTATGCGGTTTTGTCGGCAAGGATAGGGATGGACGCGTAACGCTTTTAGGCAGAGGTGGGAGCGACATAACTGCAACCTTGCTCGGCAACTGTTTAAATGCTGATGAAGTGGTTCTTGTGAAAAACACTGAAGGCGTTTTGTCCGCTGACCCGGCGCTTGTTCTAAACGCTAAGCCTTTAAGAGAGGTTTCTGTGGAGGAAATGTTTTCGCTAGCTCAGGGTGGAGCAAAAATAGTTCATCCAAAAGCCCTAAAATACAAACTGCTCCATCAAAAATTGAGGGTTGTCAGTTTCAATAAAGGGTTGTCCTCTAATGGAACAGAGATCACAGGAGCCTTTTCTAATCCTTTAAATGTTAGACGTTATGATGGCTTGTGCGCCATAACTCTTGTCGGAGAACTTAACGCTCCAAGTCTTGGAAAAGCGTTAGCCGCTTTTGCCAGCGAGAAAATCGTTGGCTTAGGCACAGGCAGAAGCTCCATAACAGTGTTTGCAAAAATTAGCGACAAAAAAGCCCTGCTTTCGCGGCTATGCCAAATAGAGGGGGTTAAGGGGGTAAGTCTGAAAGAAAATGTTGGCGCCATAGATGTTTTAAGCCCAGAGTTCATCGAGTCTCCAGGATGGGTTGCCAAAATCTCCAGCGCCTTGGCTGAAAAAGGAATAAACATCGTGGAGATTTCTTCAAGCAAAGCCACAATCGCCGTTTTTCTGGAGGAAAAAGACTTAGACAAGGCTCTCGAAACCATCAAAACCCTAAACGATTAAGAGAGGTTTTCGAATGGAAATTTTAAAAAGCCCGTTGGAAAACGTTGGCAGCGAACTCTATATCGACGGTGTTTCAGCGGTCGAACTGGCAGAAACCTTCGGAACTCCGCTTTATGTGCTTAGCGAGAATAAGATAAGGGAAAACTACAGAAAACTGTATGAGGCATTTTCGAAAAGGTATGATAAGTTCAGAACTCTATATTCTGCGAAGGCAAACACTAACATTTCAGTTTTGAAAATCCTCCACAGCGAAGGAGCATATGTTGACACCGTGAGCGCTGGCGAAGTCTACTTAGCCCTGATAGCAGGCTTCAAGCCTAACGAAATCCTATACACGGGGGTAAATGTTGGAGACGAAGAGTTGAAGTATGTTTTAAACAAGGGGGTTATGGTTAACCTCGACTCCATTTCTCAGCTTAATAGGCTTCTTCGGTTTGGAACTCCAGAAACTTTGTCTTTCAGAATCAACCCAGAACATGGCGCCGGATACCACGAATACGTTGTAACTGCCAGCAAATATGCAAAGTTTGGGATAAGCAATGATTCTGCTCTCAAAGCCTACAAGGCTGCGAAAAAGGCTGGCGTAAAAAGATTTGGCATCCACATGCACATAGGCTCTGGAATAATGAACGTGGACCCATACATCAAATCTGGAGAACGTCTCCTCGAAGCAGCCTGGAAAATTAACACTAAGCTTGGAATAAACTTTGACTTCATCGACTTCGGAGGGGGGATGGGCGTTCCATATAAACCAGAGGATAAAGAACTCGACTTAGATGATTTCTGCAGCAAATTAGTCGAAATGTTCAGTCAGAAGTTAAGTAAATATGCTTTGGGACAGCCGGAGCTTTGGATAGAACCCGGAAGATTCATAGTTGCCGAGGCAGGCGTCCTCCTAACAAGAGTAAACGCTGTAAAGCAAGTTCTTAACAAAAAGTTTGTTGGGGTTGACGCTGGCTTCAATGTTCTTATCAGACCCACCATGTATGGAGCGTATCACCATGTTCTTGTTGCGAACAAACTGGACGAGCAGCCAACAGAAGTTTACGACGTGGTTGGTCCAATTTGCGAGTCAGGCGATGTTCTCGCCAAAGACCGCCTTTTGCCAACAATATGTGAAGGCGACTTAATTGCGGTTTTGAATGTGGGTGCGTATGGCTTTTCCATGAGCTCACAGTACAATTCTAGACCCAGACCCGCCGAGGTGCTTGTTAAAAGTGGCAAGTATGCCTTGATAAGGGAGGCTGAAACCTTCGGAGATTTGATTAGAAGGCAGAGGGTTGCGGAATGGTTAGAAAAATAGGTTTCTGGAAAATGCACGGCCTCGGAAACGATTACATAGTGATAGATAACAGAAGCGGAGCGTTAAATGAGGGTGAACTGCCCAGCCTCGCTGTAAAATTGTGCAATAGGAGGCTTGGGATAGGCGCAGACGGCCTCTTGTTTATTTACCCCTCCAAAAAAGCCGACATAAAAATGAGAATATTAAACGCGGATGGTTCAGAGGCTGAAATGTGCGGCAACGGCATCCGATGTATCGCCAAATACTGTTTTGAAAGCGGTATTGTACTGAAAAATTCGCTTCTTGTGGAAACATTGGCCGGCGTAAAAACGATAGACGTCAAAGTGGAAGACACCACCGTAAAGTCCTTTAGGGTTAACATGGGTTCTCCAAGCTTTGATGCTGAGGAAATACCAATGAAATGGAACGGAACATTCATAGACAAACCAATCAAAGCCGGCGGAACAACAGTTAGGGCGACGGCCCTCTCCATGGGGAACCCTCACTGTGTTGTGTTTGTTGAAAACGTTGAGGGCTATCCAGTGGAAACAATTGGACCCCTTCTAGAGAACCACGAACTTTTTCCAAAAAGAACCAATGTTGAGTTCGTCCAAACAGTTTCAAGGGACAAGTTAAAGGTTAGAGTTTGGGAGAGAGGTGTTGGCGAAACTTTGGCCTGTGGAACTGGCGCATGCGCAAGCGTTGTCGCCGCAAAAATTCTTGGAAAAGTGAATGAAAAAGTCACTGTTGAACTCTTGGGAGGTGAGTTGACCGTCGAATATCGCAGCGGCGGCGCTGTTTTCATGGAGGGACCCGCTGACAAAGTTTTCGAGGGTGTAATAAACCTTTAAGGAGGATAAGCCCGTTGGATTTTGAGCTATCAAGAAAGGTTAAGGCTCTTCCACCTTACCTGTTCGCTGAATTAGAGAAGATTGTTAAACAAAAAAGGAAAGAGAGCGCGGATTTAATTTCCCTCAGCATAGGGGACCCTGACCTTCCACCGCCGAAGGTCGTAGCGGACGCCTTAAAAGAGGAAGTAGCCAAACCCGAAAACCACGGCTACTCATCCAGCGAGGGAGAATATGAATTTCGATTGGCTGTTTCCAGATGGTACAAGAGAAGATTTAACGTGGATTTGGATCCAGATCGAGAGGTCATTGTATTAATTGGGTCGAAGGAAGGGCTATGCAATATTGCAAGGGCCTTCATAAACGAAGGCGATCGCGTGTTGCTGCCGGACCCAGCCTACCCGGTGTATGCTAACGGATGTACCATTTTAAACGGAGGCGTGCCAATTTATTTCCCATTACGTGAGGAAAATGGTTTTCTTCCAAATTTTGAAGGAGTGTCCATTAAAGGCGCTAAAATGATGTTTGTTAATTATCCAAACAACCCCACGGGTGCTACAATATCCCTTGAAGAACTGAGAGAGCTTGTGGATTTTGCCATCCAAAACAAGATAATTCTATGCTACGACAATGCATATTCGGAAATATCCTTTGGCGATTATAGGGCTCCAAGCGTTTTGCAAATAGAAGAGGCACGGGAAGTTGCTGTTGAATTTCATTCATGCTCAAAAACGTTTAGCATGGCTGGAAGCAGGATAGGCTTTGCCGTTGGAAACGAAAAATTGGTTGCTGGGCTTAAAAAGGTTAAAGCACAGGTGGATTCCGGACCACCCAAATACATTCAGTTGGCAGCCGCGAAAGCCTTGGAAATGTATGCTGAGGAGAATCCTCCAAGTTTTGTGCGAGAGGCTTGCCAAACATATTATAGGCGAATTAAAATTCTTGCGGAGGAGTTGAACTCGATGGGATTAAGGTGTCAAATGCCAAAAGCCACATTTTACGTTTGGGCTAAATGTGGCGCACATTCCATAGACTTTGTAAAGAAAATGCTAGAAGTTGATGTTGCTGCCACACCGGGCGTAGGATTCGGCAGTCAAGGCGAAGGCTACGTACGTTTTTCGGCAACATGCCATGAAGAAAGAATAAAAGAGGCTTGCGAAAGACTAAAGAAAATTCCCTCTTAATGGTTTTTGCTTGAGTTTCATGCATCTCAGACTTAGAAAGGAAAAGGGTAATAATCTTCTGAAGCACATTTTACCGTTCAATTGACTTGCCAACTAAGTTGTCCAAATTTTTGATGGTGCGTGAATCTAACCTTTAATGTATTTTTGTAATTACAATCCACATTAAACCCAAAAGACCAAAAATGGTCAAATAAAACTCTATATATACAAGCTTGCTTCGAGTATTCTGCGTTCACAGCTTGAAAATGGTTGGTGGCTGTTTGGAAAGCATAGCAGTCATAGGAGCCGGCGTGATCGGTGGAGCAATAGTCAAGAGTTTGTTAAAGAAGCGGTATGAGGGAAAAGTTATCGCCACAAGGCGCGACATAGGAAAGCTCAAAGAACTCGAAGCAGTAGGAGCGAAAACAACCACGAGCAACAAGGAGGCAGCGAGCAAAGCCGACATCATCTTTTTATGCGTGAAACCCGGCGATATTGAAAAGGTTGTCAAGGAAATAAGCGGCGAAATTAAAGGGAAACTTGTAATATCAACGGCAGCCACTATTCCTCTAAAGTTTTACAAGAAAATTGCTCCCCACGCAAAATTTGTTAGAACAATGCCAAATATTGCCGCTTTAGTTCAAGAATCTTTCACGGCCTACTGCTGCGATGACGACGTAACTGAAAGCGACAAGAAAAAGGTTGAAAAACTGTTAAGCCTTATGGGAGTCTCCCTAGAAGTCGAGGAAAAATACATGGACGCCATCACAGCCCTAAGCGGTAGTGGACCAGCCTACATATCCATAATTATTGAGGCTTTGATGTACGCCGGATTAAGGGTGGGCTTGCCACGAGACTTGGCTCTCTATAGTGCAGCTCAGACGGTTCTAGGAACTGGAAAACTGGTATTAGAGACGCAGGAGCATCCGGCTAAAATAAAGGATATGGTGACAACGCCTGGTGGAACAACCATCGAAGCGATTTATGAATTAGAGGGAAGCCAAATCAGACAAGCCTTGATGAGGGCTATAAAAGAGGCAACGGAAAAATGTCAAAGGATTAGAAATGAAATAATTCGAGATATGGGCTGATGGGGGGGCTTCTCAATGTTTGTTAGAACCCTCGATTTTTATTTGGTTATAGAAGCATGTCCTTTGTCCAGTGTGGCAAGCATTTCCCTTCTGCTCCACTAGGAAAAGCAATGCGTCATAGTCGCAGTCTACCAAAATTTCTTTAACTCTTTGAACGTTTCCGGAGGTTTCACCCTTCATCCATAGTTTCTTCCTAGATCTGCTCCAGTAATGGGCGTAACCCGTCTCCATGGTCTTTTTTAGGGCCTTGAGGTTCGTGTAGGCGAGCATCAAAACCTCCTTAGTGTTTATGTCTTGCACTATCACCGGGATTAAGCCGTCACCTTTCTGAAAATTCAACAGTTGAATTTCAATTTTTTTAAAGTTCAAAGTCGAACCTCAACCCCCCTGTCTTTTAAAAACCTTTTAATAAACTGTATTGAATATTTGTTGTAGTGAAATATTGAGGCAGCTAGAGCGGCGTCGGCTTTTCCAACAGAAAATGCTTCCAGAAAATGTTCAGGTCGGCCTGCCCCTCCGCTTGCGATAACAGGGATTTTAACTTTTTCGGAAATGCTTCTTGTTAATTCTAAATCGAACCCTTTTTCCGTTCCATCCCTGTCCATGGAGGTGAGAAGTATTTCGCCAGCGCCCAGTCTCTCAACTTTTGTCGCCCATTGGACTGCGTCCAGTCCTGTTGGTTTGCGTCCGCCGTATGTGTACACTTCGAACCAGCACCATCCCTCTTTTGTTTCAACAGTGAATTTTCCCTCTTTTTCCTCGTATCGTCTTTTAGCGTCAATGGCGACGACGACGCATTGTCTGCCGAAGGTTTCCGCAAGCTTTGCAACCAGTTTAGGTCGTTCAACCGCCGCTGTGTTAATTGACACTTTATCCGCGCCGCTGCAGAGAACCGTCCTCGCGTCGGAAAGACTGTGGATTCCGCCGCCAACAGTGAAGGGGATGTCTATTTCCGCAGCAACCCTTTCAACAATGTCCTTTAATATTTTCCGTTTTTCAGGTGAAGCTGTTATGTCTAAGAAAACCAGTTCGTCGGCGCCTTCCTCAGAGTATCTTTCGGCTAATTCCACGGGATCTCCCGCATCTTTCAAGTTTAGGAAGTGTACGCCCTTGACCACTCTTCCATGATCCACATCCAGGCATGGTATGATCCGTTTCGCTAAAGGCATCAGACTTGCACCTCGTGTTCCCTTGCAATTTTTAAAGCATCCTTTAACGAAAAAGCTCCTTCATACAGCGCTTTCCCAATAACCACACCATAAACGCCTACATTTTTTAAAAGCATTAAATCTTTTAGGTTGCCTACTCCGCCCGCTGCTATCACATTCACCCCTTCATAAGCGCAAGCCTTCTTTACAGCGTCAACGCTAACCCCTTTAAGAGTTCCATCTCTACTCACGGAGGTCAAAAGGAAGGTTTTAATCTTAAGTTTCAGAAACCTCTGTATGGCATTCTCTACATCAAGTTGAACGTTTTCTCTCCATCCATCAATCATAACTTTGCCATTTTCTCCATAGTCCAAAGCTACAATAATCCTGTCGCCGAATTTTTCCATCAACTTTGCTAAGATTTTCGGGCTTTTAAAAGCCAGTGTTCCAACCATAATTTTGTCTACTCCTATATTGAGAAATTTTTCAGCTGTTTCTTTGCTTCTTATTCCCCCTCCAGCATGCACTGGTATTTTTACAGCTTGAACTATCTCAAAAATTATGGCAGAGTTGTCTCCCCTAGAGAGGGCGGCATCCAAGTCTACAACGTGTAAGCCGTCGGCTCCTTCATCTTCCCATTTTTTAGCTACAGCCACCGGATCCCCTAAGCTAGTGTATGCTTTGGCTGTTTCTGGGCGGCCCCTAAAAAGCCTCACAACCTTCCCATCCATAATGTCAACAGCTGGAAAAACTTTCATTTGCATATTACCTCCTGACGAGGTTGAAGAAGTTCTCGAGAAATCTTAGGCCGGGGCGTCCAGACTTTTCTGGGTGAAACTGTGTACCAAAAATGTTCTGCTTTGCAACGACTGAGGCGAACTTTACGCCGTATGTGGTTTCAGCATACACGACGTCCCCATCGGCTGGAACTGGGTAGTATGAGTGGGCAAAATAACAGTAACATGGATTTTCCATGTTGTTGAACAACAGTGTTGGTTTCACTATTGTGACGGTGTTCCAGCCCATGTGTGGAACCTTAACGAAATATGGCAACGGAACATTTTCGCCCTCAAGAAGTGCTAAACCTTCACCAATTCCCTCTTCACTTCTTTGAAATAAGAGTTGCATTCCTAGGCATATGCCCAAAAATGGAGTTCCACTTTTAGCCAAATCAACCAAGTATTCCTTTACAGTGGTTAACCTTTTAGAGGCTGTTGAAAAGTTTCCAACACCCGGGAGAGCCACTGCGTCGGCTTGTTCAAGAAGGGTTTTGGAAAGCCCGATTAAAGGGGTGAAACCAACCTTGCCCAGCGCACATTTAAGGCTGTATAGGTTCCCCACACCATAATCCACGATAACTGCTTTGGGCATTAAATCGCTCCTTTAACACTTGGGACGCTTTTCCTCCGAGGGTCAATGGTTATTGCCTGTCTAAGCGAAAGGGCTAGGGCCTTGATGGCTGCTTCTGCTTTGTGGTGGTCGTTGGCTCCGTATTGAGTCCAAACGTGGATGTTGGCTTGCATGGACATGGCTAAGGTTTCTAGGAAGTGGTGGATGTCCTCGCAGGGCGTGTCCTCGATTTTTTTGCCTTTAAGTTTTAAATCAATTTTGGCGTAGGGGCGTTTCGCTAAGTCGATGGCGGAAAAAGCAAGAGAACAGTCCATGGGAACAGCTGCAAACCCAAATCGTGTTATGCCGTCACCATCCCCCAGAGCTTTTCTTATCGCTTGTCCTAGACATATCGCCACGTCCTCGGCTATATGGTGTTTGAGATCCCCTTTAACAGAGAGTTCAACGTCGACCAAGCTGTGGAAGGCCAGCGTGGCTATCAAGTGATCGAGAAAAGCAATTCCAGTATGCACATCAGCCTTTCCAACAGAATCCAAGTTTACTTTAACGTAAACTTCTGTTTCAAGAGTCTTCCTGTTAACTTCGGCGGTTCGCATAACCAACACCTCCTTTTAAGAGCTTACCTCCTTAAGCGCATCGACAAGTTTCGCGTTCATCCAAGGCAAGCCGACGGTGGCTCTGAAACAATTTTGAAAACTCAAAACGGTGCCTATCTTTCTAACGAGGACGCCTTTTTGCAGCAAGCCGTTGTAGACATAGCCTAAGGGCTTTTCTGTCTTAAACAGCACAAAGTTTGCCTTTGAATTGAAGGCTTTCACTCCATCAATGCCATTTAAAGCCTTCACCATTTTTTCACGCTCCGCCTTAACCCTTTGGATGGCATGCTCCACAATCTTTATGTTTTCCAAAATTTTTGCGCCAACCTTTAAAGAAACCGTGTTAACGGCAAAAGGTGGACTAACACATTCAGAAAGCGCCTTTGCTATTTCAACATCTGCTACACCGTATCCAAGCCTCAACCCGGCAAGGCCGAAGGCTTTAGAAAATGTTCTAACCACTATCAAGTTTTCATATTTTTTTATTAAGGATATAGCAGAGTAGTCGGCGAACTCCACATAAGCCTCATCAACAACAATAACTCCCGGAAAACCCTCCGCCAAAGATTTAATTTCATCGATTCCAAACTGGTTTCCCGTCGGATTGTTCGGAGAACACAAAAACAAAATCTTTGTCCTTGTCGTCACACTGGATAACAAACGGTCAAAATCTAAGGAAAAATCATTTTTCAGTGGAATTTCGATAAGCTTAGCCTTTTGAAGGTTAACCGCAAAACGGTACATAGAAAACGTGGGCGAAATTGTTATGGCTTGTTCTCCCTTTTTAAGGAATAGGTGGGCAATCCTCTCCAATATTTCGTCTCCCCCATTTCCAACAACTATGTTATCGGCCGGAAGCCCCAAATATTCACAGATCTTCTCTCGAAGCTTCTCTTCCTCGTCTTGTGGATAAAGTCGAGGGTCTAAATCTTCCAAAGCTTCAGCAATAATTTGGAGAAGCTTTTCGCGGGGAATGAAAAAGTTCTCATTTAAATTCAGCTTAGCTATCCTCTCATTTTCAAATTTTAATCCGTGTTTAATTGATTTGTAGGGATCTTTGAAGGTGTAGCTGGGCTGTGTTGTTTCCAGTTTTCGCCTGATCCTTTGTCTAGCCCGACTTTCCAATAGTGAAACGTCCCTCCACAGCCTTAAAGTGACATGGCAAGTTCTCTGCTTCGGATAAAACTCTAATGTGTTCACGGGCTTTAAACAATCCTTCCCTGGAACATTTTAGAACAGCAATCCTTTTCACGAAATCTAGGCAAGAAAGGGCTGAGAAGAATTTTCCATATCCTCCCGTTGGAAGCACGTGATTCGTTCCACCGTAATAGTCGCTTAAAGACGCTGGACTGTGCGGACCCACCAAAATGATGCCCGCTGCAAACATCTTTTCAATAACTTCTTCAGGGTTTTCTAGCATTAGCTCAACATGTTCAGGGGCAAAGTCGTTTGTTAGTTCAACCATTTCTTCCAATGTTTTACATACAGCTATGAAGCCGTTGTCCGACAACGCCCTTGTAATGATTTCGTGTCTAGGGGATGATTTCAAAAGTTCTTCTATCTCCCGAAGAGTCTTTTCGGCAAGGCTTTTTGAAGTTGTAATTAAACCCACAATGGAGTCCGGTCCGTGTTCAGCTTGAGCACAAATGTCGAGGGCTACGTATCGGGGGTTGGCTTTTTCATCAGCCAGAACCAAAAGCTCACTTGGACCCGCTGGAAAGTCGATGGCGACGACACGGGAAACCAGCATTTTCGCCATAGTTACGTAAATGTTCCCGGGTCCAACAATTTTGTCTACGGGCTTTATGGTTTGGGTGCCGTAAGCCATGGCAGCTATGGCTTGGGGGCCCCCGACCCGGTATACTTCGTCGACTCCGCAGAGGTCCGCTGCAACAAGCGTCAAAGGATTGGGCAAGCCTTTCTTATCCGGGGGAGAGCAAACTACAATGTTTGGAACGCCAGCAACGAGGGCTGGAACCACGGTCATCAGTAACGTGCTTGGATATGCAGCTTTCCCTCCAGGAACGTAACATCCAACCCTTCGCAGAGGACGTGTACGGATGTTGATTTGAACTCCGTCAGCTTTCACCGTTAAATTTACCTTCTCTAAAACTTTCCTTTCAACAACTTCTAGACGCTCCTTTATGGATTTTAAGGCATGGATCTGGTCTGCCGTGACTTTTGCATAGGCTTCGCTTATTTCTTCACGGCTAACTTTGAGGCTTCCAGCGTCTAAAGAAACTTTGTCAAATTTTTTCGTGAACTCTACTAGGGCGATGTCACCATCTGTTTGAACTTTCTTGATTATTTTCTTCACGTAGGCTTCCAGCGTGCCATTTCTTTTCTGAAGTCTTTTACGTAGCAGTTCTTGCTTCACAGACACGATGTTAGATGCGTCTATTATCTTCATTTGTTGTTAACCCTCTTCTAATGCTAAGACTTGTCTTGGTTCATGGACCACAAGCCCTTGAGCCAGCCTTCGTATCGTTGGGAGAACTTTAAAGAGATAGTCTTTATCAATGACAGTGTTGACCGCGTACCAGCCTCCGTCAGCCAAAGGCGATATGGTAGGCCTTTTCAAGGCCGGCAGCTCTTTTAGAAGAAGCCCTAAATTCTCTTTTTTAACGTTTACAAATATATGGAGCCTTTTTGATCCGTCGACAACACCCTTCAACATTGCTTTTATGTCGAAAATTTTCTCCCGTTTTTCAGACAGTAAGGATTTTTTGTTCGCTATTAAAAACGCGGTGGACTCCAATAGGACTTCAATAACCTTCAAGTTGTTTTGTTCAAGGCTTGTCCCAGTTTCGGAGACGTCAACTATTGCATCTGCAACCTCGGGAGGCTTAGCCTCGGTAGCTCCAAAAGACAAGAATATGGCAACCCTAGAGTTTTTGCCTTTTCTCCACCAAGGCGTGACGGTTAGCGGTTCCAAATCTCCGAAAAACTTGCGGTACACGGGATTATTTTGAATATAACGCGCTGTAATGTTCAAGTATTCTGTGGATATTTTGATGCTTTTTCCGTTGGTTAGGAATTTTTCCAGTAGGTTGGAAAACGAGTCTATGTCAGTCCAGCTTTTCGGCACAGCGGCTACAAGCCTTACTCTGCCATACTCGAGATTTTGTAGCAACTCAACGTCTGCGCTGGTTTCTTCGACCCAATCACAACCGGAAATCCCAATGTCATACAGCCCCTCGCTTACAAGTATCGGAATCTCTTGAGGTCTTAAAATCCTCAATTCTATTTCAGGGTCGTTGATCATGGGTCTGTAGCTTCTCTCCTGTCCCGACATGCGGTATCCAGCTTTCTCTAAGACTTCAAATGTTGATTTTTGCAGGGAGCCAGCTGGAATGGCAAATTTCACCTTCAAAACATCAACCTCCTACTATTTGAGAACAGTTGAACGAAGAATACTATGTCAATTAGCTTTAAAGCTGGAAAATTAGATGTTAACGGTTGACTGTGGCGATATTTAGAAGTGAAGGCAATCGCCTTTTATGAACGCAGTCCCTCACTTGCACCACTTCTCATAGAAGGAGGTTCTTAAATTATATAAGTTTTATTGCTTCTTGGAAGTTTGAAACTTTTTCACTCTTGCACGGGAGCTCTTGGAAAAGAGCCCAGAATTTTTACAAACAGAGTTTTAGCTTGGAGCTCTTTTAGGGCGTCGGCGCATTTCGGCTCGTTTCTGTGGCCTTCAAAGTCAAGGTAGAATATGTACTCCCACGGTTTTTTCCTAGTCGGTCTAGACTCTATTTTTGTCAAGTTGATTCCCCTTTGGGCAAATACGCCTAGGGCATCGTAAAGGGTTCCTGGGGCGTGTCTGACTGAGAAAATTATTGATGTTTTGTCGTTGCCGCTTGGCGGAGCATCAGTTTTTGATATCGTCACAAATCGGGTGTAGTTGTCTGGATAGTTGGATGCGTCCCTCGCAAGAATTTTCATTCCATAAATTTCAGCGGCTCTCTCGCTGGCTATTGCCGCCTCGTCTATCAGCCCTCTTTCCTTAACGATTTTGACGCTGCCGGCAGTGTCGTAGGTTGGTATTATTTCACACTTCAGTCTTTCCAAAAAATCGGAGCATTGGGATAAGGCTTGTGGATGTGAATAAACCCTTTTCACTTGGTTTAAACTGGTGTTTGGGTTTCCTATTAGGCAGTGTTCTACTTTAACTACGACTTCTCTGCAAATCATGAGGTTGTGCGTCAAAAGTAAGTCGTAGACTTGGTTTACGCTGCCTTCAATCGAGTTTTCTATTGGAAGAACACCATAACCCACAAGTCCATAGTCAACCCTACTAAAAACCTCTTGGAAACTTTTACATGGAACCAGTTGAACCTCGGCGCCGAAGCACTTGTAAATAGCTACTTCACTATAAGCTCCGATTTCTCCCTGAAAAGCGACTTTTAAGAGTCTTCCTTCCATAAACACCACTCAACATAACTTTTCCCTAAAAATCCACTCCCTTTGTCAGCCAACCAAGTAACATGCGTCCCCCTCTAATAAATTCGTCGCTATCGGCCCTCTATCAGCAGCTTCTGGCGAAACATGATTTGTACACAGCCCTTTACCAGCTCTAGAAAATCTTCCGCCAGTATGAGCGGGTTTCTCTAAATTGTTGCTTCTTATTTTTCATAAGCCTAAAGTTATAATCCGTAAAGTTTATATACGAAAGCTTTGAGAAAAGCCTTGGCTGTGGTTCAGCTTTGAACGCGTCTGGTCCCCTAACATATGCCACGTTGACCGGTACTACCACTACTACCGGAACCGGGTCTAGTTAGGGGACCGGACGAAGGCGCGAATACTTCTCTTCTGTCTCGGGCCCTGCTTTCGTCTGGTCTTTTTGGAGGTGAAATAGAAGGTGAGAACTGCTTTCAGGCTTCAATTCTCCGCTGTTGATCACGGAAGTAAAAAAGTTAAAGATTCGCCAGCTTTCAGCCATGTGGAGGCATTGGCTCCAGCGTCATCAGCGAACTTGGGTGCTGGATTTGATGTTTTTGGAGTCGCATTAGGCGCGTTGTTTGACAAGGTTTCCGTTGATGTGGTGAAGGTGGATAAAAAGGTTCAGTTGTTTGTAAGCGGAAAGAGTTCAGAGTTTATCCCAACGAAGCCTGAGAAAAATACTGCTGGAATAGTTGCCGAGGCTCTTCTAAAAGCTTCTGGAAAAAATTGCGGGCTAATTATAAACATTGAAAAGGGTATAAGGGCTGGAAGCGGTTTAGGTAGCAGTGGAGCAAGCGCAGCGGCTTCAGCATTGGCCATAAACGAGGCTTTAGGGCTTGGATTTACCGACAAGGAACTCATAAAATTTGCAGCAGTAGGCGAAATAGCGGCGGCCGGCGTCCCACACGCTGACAATGTATCCGCGTCCATCATGGGGTTCTTTACAGCAATAGTTTCCCACGAACCCTTTGATGTCGTACGGTTTCCCATGCCTGACAACACCAAGTTTGTGATAGCCACTCCGGAAGTAATAGTGGAGACACGTAAAGCCCGCTCAGTTCTCCCCAAACACATCAAGCTTTCCGATGCAGTGCACAATGTTGCAAGGGGAGCCGCATTTGTCGCTGGCGTTTTAACAAACAACTTGACCTTGATGGGGATGGGAATGAACGACTTAATCGCGGAACCATACAGGGCTAGCTTAATTCCAGGATTCTTTGACGTAAAAAAGAGAGCCCTTGAAGCCGGAGCTATAGGCGTTGCAATAAGCGGAGCAGGCCCATCCGTCTTAGCCCTTGTCAACTCCTCGAAAAACGTGGAAAATAAGGTGGCGGAAGCTATGAAAGAAGGTTTCGAAGTCAACGGAATCCAGTGTGAAATAGTGATCACGAAGCCTGGACCCGGTGCAAGAATTGTCCGGAGGGAGAAGAAGTGATTTCCATGCAGTGTATTGGATGTGGCGCGGAATATCCCGTCAACAAGATAATATACAATTGCGAGAGGTGCGGCGACCTACTCGAAGTGCGAGTTGACGAAAGGGCGTTGAAGGAAAAAATTGAAATGGGAGAATGGAGGCTAAGGCCGATTTCCGTGTGGAAGTACAAGGAGTTTTTGCCAGTTTTTGATGAAACAAAGATTGTCACTTTGAGGGAGGGTGGTACACCGCTATACAGCTGTGATAGGCTTGGCAAAGAGCTGGGGATAAAAAACCTATATGTCAAAAGTGAGGGCGCAAACCCAACTGGTTCTTTTAAAGATAGGGGGATGACCGTTGGCGTTTCAAAAGCTTTAGAGCTTGGCGTAAAGGCTGTTATTTGCGCCTCTACAGGAAACACTTCCGCCTCTTTAGCGGCGTATGCAGCCAAAGCTGGACTGCCTTGCATAGTGTTGATTCCGGCTGGAAAAATAGCCCTTGGAAAGCTTGCACAAGCGATGATGTATGGAGCGATCGTTGTGGGGGTTAAGGGTAATTTCGATGTTGCCCTTCAAATGGCAGTGAGTGCAAGCAAACAAGTCGGCTTGTACTTGCTGAATTCGATAAACCCCTTCAGGATAGAGGGACAAAAGACAGCAGCCTTCGAGATATGCGACCAGCTTGAGTGGCAAGTCCCTGACAGAGTAGTTTTGCCTGTTGGAAACGCTGGGAATATAACCGCCTACTGGAAGGGCTTTAAAGAGTTAAAGGCTTTAGGCTTTGTTGAAAAACTGCCTAAAATGGTTGGCGTACAGGCGGCTGGAGCCAGCCCATTAGCGAAGGCTTTTGCAGCTAACAGCGCCACGATAGAGCCCGTTAAAGATCCTGAGACCGTTGCAACAGCCATTCGTATTGGAAACCCCGTTAACTGGAAGAGGGCGTTAAAAGCTTTAAAAGAGTCCAACGGCACAGCCCTAACAGTTACAGATGATGAAATTATTAAAGCACAGAAGCTTCTAGCCAGAAAAGAGGGAATTTTCATCGAACCTGCCAGTGCAGCCAGCATAGCCGGACTTAAAAAGCTGGTTGAAAACGGCGAAGTCGACGTGGACGAGATAATTGTTTGTGTTGCCACGGGCCATGGCTTAAAGGATCCAGAGGCTGCCGTGAGGGCTTGCGGGGGAATTGTCGAAATCGAGCCCAGCTTGGAAGCGTTGGAGGAAGTAGTGAAGTCATGAAGCCAAGGATCATAATAATTGGTTTTGGGAACGTTGGTCGTGGGTTCGCCAAAGTATTGAACATGAAGTATAATCTCTTAGTGGAAAAATTCGGCGTATCTCCGAGGGTCGTAGCAATTGTTGATAGTAGGGGGGCGGCCATAAACCCGAAGGGGCTTAACCTCGAGAAAGCATTGTATATTAAGAAGACAAAGAAGACTGTAGCGTTCTACCCAGAATACGGCAAGTTAAGTGTAACTGGCTTAGAGGTTCTGGACAAAGTGGATGCGGAAATTCTAGTGGAAGCCACTCCAACCAACATCGTGGACGGTGAACCAGGCGTATCCTTCATGTTGAAAGCCGTGCGGACAGGCAGACATGTGATAACAGCCAACAAGGGACCATTAGCCGTCGCCTTTTACAAACTTTTGGAAGAATCGAAAAAACATGGTGTCCAATTAAAATTTGACGCCACTGTGGGTGGAGCTATACCAGTAATAAGCCTAGCCAAACATTGTCTTTACGGGAATCAAATCGTATCAATTCGAGGGGTGTTAAACGCAACAACCAACGTCATACTCACAAAAATGAGCGAAAACAGTTGTTCCCTTGAAGAAGCCATAAAGGAGGCGAGGGAGAAGGGCATATGCGAAACGGATCCAACATACGATCTTAATGGGACAGACACCGCTTGTAAAATGGTGATTTTGGCAAACGCGCTGATGGAAAAGAGGGTAACATACAGAGACTTGCAAAAAGTTGGGGGCATAGAGAAAATAACGGTTGAAGACTTAAAGGAAGCCCGTAAAAAGGGATGTACCATTAAACTTGTTGGGCTGGTAGATGAAAAAAGACTGCTTGTCGAGCCAATGCTCGTACCATTAAACGACAAAATATGCGTCGACCATACGCTAAACGCTGTGGAACTCAAAACGGATCTGGCGAAGGAAATTGTCATAGTAGGACATGGAGCAGGCCCCATTGAAACGGCAAGTAAAATGTTAAAAGACATGATTGAAATATTCAAAACAAACAATCACTAAACGCCAAAAAGCAACGGCCAGTTTCCATATAGAACTTAATACCAAAAAGTATAAATATCGTGGGCATTTTTATTGTTCAACCCGATGAATATATCAATAGCCACTCAAAAAGCATTTAATTTCACTTTTAGTGGCTATTGGTATCCATTTAGCTATTAGGAGAAACCGCGCCTCACCGGGTTTCGGTTTCTCCTTTTTGGGGGGTTGTTGTGGAGGAGAATAAAAACAATGTGCGTTCTATTCTGGTCGTAAAGTTCGGGGGAAGTAGTTTAGCAAATGGCGAAAAGATATCTAACGCCGTCAAAGCCGTCACAAAAGAGTTGGGTAAGGGATTAAGGATTGCGGTGGTTGTTTCCGCCATGGGTCAAACTACAGATTTTCTACTGGAAACCGTAAAAAAAGCCGTAAACTGCGAGAAAATGGCGTGCAGCGCAGATGTTGACGATGTCTTAGCCATGGGTGAAAGAACAAGTGCAAGAATATTCTCGGCAGCTTTGAAAGCGAACGGCGTAAAGTGCCGCTACTTTGATCCGTCGGATCCGGACTGGCCAATAATTACCAACGATGTGCCGATGAATGCTGATCCAATATTGGAGATATGCGAAGAAAGAATCTGCGAGCATGTTCTGCCTCTGCTCAACGAGGATGTTGTGGTTGTTGTTCCAGGGTTTGTGGGCAAAACATTAAACGGAAAAATTACGACTATGGGGAGGGGTGGAAGCGATATAACAGCGTTTGTTTTAGCGCGAACTCTCAAGGCGAAACAAGTCATACTTGTTACAGATGTGGATGGCATAATGACGGCCGATCCTAAACTTGTGAAATCAGCGAGAAAAATACCCCAGATAGACGTTAGCTCGTTGATTGGACTTGCGGGCTCATCTCAAAAGTTCCTGCAGAAAAAAGCTTTGAAATATAAAGAAGACTGGATGGATGTTAAAATTATAAATCACGCCAACTGCGACTTGGACATGGAAGGAACGGTTATTAAAGGCTCTCTCACGAGAAATGTCGCCACCGTTGACTTTCCAGAGGCAATAGCTTCCATAACCATTGTTGGAAAAGGGCTTTCCCAATCCCCCGAGATCTTAGACCAAGTTATTCAAAAATTAAAGAGCGAGGAGGTCCAGCTTTTAGGATTTTCAGCCAACTATGACTCCTTAATAATGTATGTTCCGGAAAGCATGCTTGACAAAATCCTTGAACCTCTCCACTCGGTTGTTCACGATAACCCCGAGGCTGTAGCCATGGCTGTGAGAAAAAACCTTTCCTTGATAAAGATTAAAAAGGCGGGGCTTGAGGAAACTCCGGGAGTATTGGGTGGTTTAGCTAAGTCCCTAAGTATGGAAGGCATAAACATTTATGGTTTGTTCACGGTGGCTTCGGGAATCCACGTCTTTGTTAATAAGGCGTGTGTGGAGGAGGCTCTTATGGTTGTCAGAAAAGCTGTAGAAGAAATTGTGGAGGCATGTTGAAATGGTCACTGGAAAAAGCAGAAGGCTACGGAGAATATTCGATGATGACGGCAAAACGGTGATAATTCCAATGGATCACGGCGTTACAAGCGGTCCAATTCAAGGCCTTGCGAATGTGCAAAGCATCATTGACAAACTTGTCGCCGGTGGGGCGGACGCTGTTGTTTTACATAAGGGTGCAGCGAAAAACGTTGACACAAAAAGGCTTGGGCTCATTATACATGTTTCCGCAAGCACTAAAATAAGTCCGGACGCAAATTGGAAAGTGAAGGTTTGCAGTATCGAAGAAGCTATTCGTTTGGGATGCGATGCTGTCTCGATTCATGTAAATTTAGGCGCAGATCATGAACATGAAATGTTGACTGAGTTAGGTAAGCTGGCTGACGAATGTGACGTGTGGGATGTCCCATTGCTCGCTATGATGTATCCGCGGGGTACGAAGGTTGGAAACGAGCACGATCCGCAGCTCGTCGCTCACGCAACAAGAGTTGGCGCAGAGCTCGGTGCAGACGTTATAAAGACAAACTACACGGGAGACCCAGAATCCTTTAGAAAAGTTGTTGAAGGATGCCCTGTTCCCGTGGTAATATCCGGCGGCCCGAAGGTTGACTCAACCAGAAGCTTGCTTGAAATGGTTTACAACGCCGTAAAAGCCGGTTGTGCAGGGGTTTCCATTGGAAGAAACGTTTTCCAACATGAAAATCCAACAGCCATTACGAAAGCGTTGGTTGGCATAGTTCATAAGGGCTTAGATGTTGAAGAGGTCATGGCCCTATTAAAAGAGTATACTTGCCATAAAACGATAAGAAGACCGCAATGAAAAGCCACACCTTCAGCGAAATAGTTTGACGAGGAATAAGAAGGGTCAAATTTGAGGGAGCTTTGGCTCAAAATCGACAGGACAACCCCCAAAAACGTTATGGAGAAGTTGCTCAGTGCCGCGAGCCAAACATGCAACGTCATATACACCGCGGACGAACGAGTGACTGGCGACATTAGGAAAACTGGGGTTAGGGTTGCCGCAAAAAGCAGCGAATACGACGTCCAAGTGCTTGAACCTTTTAGTGCAGAGGAACTAGCGAAAGTTAAAGAGGCTGGAAAGCCTGTGGCTGTTAGAGTGATTGTCAAAAGCGCGGAAGATGAGAAAGAAGCCATTAAAGCCGCGAACCTTTCAGTCGACTACATAATAATTCACTGTTTGAACTGGAAAATTATACCATTGGAAAACTTGATAGCCAACGCTAAAGGGAAAAGCAAACTTTTAGCAGAGGTTTCATCATTTGAAGAGGCAAAACTCGCCATGGAAACCCTTGAGCTGGGGGTTGATGGAGTTGTCCTAAAAACATCAGACCCCGATGAACTTATGAAGGTTGCTTACTTGGTTAAAAAGCAACTTCCGCGAATCAAGCTCGTACCCGTTAAAATTGTCGAGGTTAAACAAATTGGAACTGGAGCTAGGGTCTGTGTTGACACATGTGATTTAATGAAGGAGGGTGAAGGTCTTCTTCTCGGGTGTCAGTCTACATGCCTTTTCCTGGTGGAGGCGGAGGTCCACCAGAACCCTTTTGTTCAACCTAGACCCTTCAGGGTGAACGCTGGTCCAGTATCCCTTTACGTGATGTGCTCCCGGGATAAGACGAGGTACCTTTCAGAGCTTAAAGCTGGAGAAGAGTTAATGATTGTGAACAGAAACGGCAATGCGAGACCCGCAAACATTGGTAGGGTTAAGATTGAGTGGCGGCCGCTACTACTCATTGAGGCGGAACACGAGGGAAAACGTTTCAAAACCATAACACAAAACGCGGAAACAATTAGGCTTGTAACGGAGAAAGGCTCTATACCCGTGACGGCGCTTAAGCCGGGCGATGAAGTTTTGGCATACATGCTCGAAGGCGGGAGACATTTCGGAACGCTGGTTAAAGAAGAGAGGATTGTAGAGCTTTGACCGTGAAAATATGCGTTTCCATCATGCCCAAAAATCTCACAGAGGCATTAAATCTCATCGAAAAATGTGAAAGGCATGGGGCTGACTTTATCGAGGTTAGGCTAGACTGCCTTACCGATCTTAAAGGTTTAAAAGAAATAGCCGGATGCACAAGAACGCCGCTCATTGCCACCATTAGACCATTAAAATGTGGCGGAAAATTCTCGGGGGAAGATGAAGAGCGGGTGGAAATCCTCTTAGACGTCGCTTCAAGCGGGTTTGAATACGCAGATGTTGAGCTTGACCTTTCTGGGCTGAAAATCGTTGTCGAAAATCTGCGGGCTTGGGGCATTAAACCCATAATATCATTCCACGACTTCGAAAGAACACCGAAAAGTGGGGAGCTGCGGCGGATTCTCAAAAGTGAAGTTGAAGCTGGAGCTGACGTTTGCAAGATAGTGACAACCGCCCAAAGTTTACGGGACAACTTGACTTTGTTGCAGTTTTTATACGACGAGAGTGGAAAAGCCAAGATTGTTTGTTTCGCCATGGGGCCTTTAGGTAAACCCTCTAGGCTTTTGTCGCCCATTTACGGCGGATACTTTACGATAGCTTCTCTGGAGCGTGGTATGGAAACGGCTGTTGGACAAATGACAATTGAAGAAATGAAAGTAGCCTACAAGGCATTGGGAGTTATGTGATGGAGGTTTCGGGAAAAACTAAAGTGTTCTGCGTTATAGGTAACCCAATCGAGCATTCGCTGAGTCCAATCATGCACAACGCAGCATTCAGACATTTGAACATCGACGCCGTGTATGTTGCCTTTAAGGTTGAGGAAGAAGCGCTTGAAGACGCCGTTAGGGGTATGCGTAGCCTGGGCATATGTGGAATGAACGTTACAATGCCCCATAAAACAGCCATCGTCAAATATCTAGACGAAACCGATCCGGCGGCAAAATTAGTAGGCGCCGTTAACACAGTGCTCAATGCTAATGGAAAGCTTGTAGGCTTCAACACCGACGGCGTCGGCGCCTTAAGGGCTTTGGAAGAAAACTACGTGAAACCAAGGGACAAAAAGTTTCTGCTTCTGGGTGCCGGAGGCGCCGGAAGAGCCATAGCCTTTCAATTGGCACAAGAGGCTGACGAACTTGTAATTCTAAACAGAGACGCGGACAAGGCTAGAGTTCTAGCGGATGCACTTAGAAAAAGGTTTAACAAAAAGGTTGTCGGGGAAAGTCTCTTACACAATGTTTTAAAGAACTGGATTAAAGACGCGGACGTGCTTATCAACGCCACCTCGGTGGGCATGCATCCCCACCAAAATGAGACCCTTGTCGAGAAAAGTTTACTCAGACCGGAGCTTACAGTGATGGACATAGTTTACGACCCTATTGAAACGAGACTTCTAAAAGACGCCAAATCCGTTGGGGCCAAAGTGATCTATGGCACTGAAATGCTTGTTTTTCAGGGTGCAGCCTCCTTTGAAATCTGGTTAAATAGGCCGGCTCCTGTAAACATTATGAGAAAGGCCATTGTGGAAAGGCTTCAGGCGAGAGGTTTAAGCCTTGAGCGGTAGAGCAACAGCCATAAGCTACGGCGGCGCAACCATAATAAATGCCATCGCAACGGGAAAAGGGGCAGCCTTCGGAGTAAAACTGTGGACAAAGGCAAAGGTTACGTTAACAGATAACCCCCATGTTATAAATGGGGAAATTACCTCAGACCCGTCTGAAAATACGGTACTTATAGAGAAAACTGTGAAGAAAGTTTTGGAACATTTTAGATTCGCCGGAAAATTTGGAGCCGAAGTTAAGACATGGTCCAACATACCCATCGCACGTGGACTAAAAAGCAGCAGCGTCGCAGCAAACGCCATAGCTCTGGCCACAGCGGCTGCTCTTCAAAAAGAGGTTGACGACTTAACAATTGTTAATTTGGGCGTTGAAGGAGCCATCGAGGCAAAAGTGACCATAACTGGGGCCTTCGATGACGCTTGCGCATCCTACTTTGGCGGCATAGTCATCACAGACAATTTTAAAAGAAGAATAGTCAAACGTTTAAAGGTTTCAGAAAACCTTAAAGTTTTATTTCATGTTCCTAAAACTAAGGTTTACACAGGCAGCGTGAAAGTTGAAAAATTGAAAAACATATCGCCCTTGGTTAAAATAGCCTACAGAGAAGCTTTAAAAGGGAACTTTTGGCAAGCCTTAACGTTGAATGGACTAATATACTCTTTCGCATTGGGCTACAATCCTTCAATAGCATTGGATGCTCTAACAGCCGGAGCCTTGGCTGCTGGACTGTGCGGAAAAGGACCAGCTGTGACGGCTGTTGTCGCCGAAGACAAAGTTGACCAAGTTAAAGAGGCTTTAATGAAATATGAAGGCGAAATCATAGAAACAGAAATAAATCATGAAAAAGCTAAAGTCTTGGAAGTTTCCCCATGACGAATGTCATAATAAAGCCCGTAAAAGCTTTAAAAGGGGAGGTTAAGGCTCCGCCATCCAAGTCTTATACGCACAGGATACTTGTTGCGGCGCTTTTATCAAACGGAAAAACTGTGGTCGAGAAACCTCTAGTTTCCGATGACACGCTAGCGACTTTGGAAGCAATAAAAGCCCTGGGAGCCCGTGTGAAGCAAAAAGACGGCTTATGGGAAGTCGACGGGCAACCCCTTCCAGAAACGCCTGAAAAGCATATAGACTGCCGAGAGTCTGGAACAACCTTACGCTTCATGATACCCGTGGCCGCACTCGCCCAGGGAAAAACAACATTTGTTATGGGGCCCTCGCTAAGTAAGAGGCCTATAACGCTTCTGCTTCAAAGCTTAAGCGATCTTGGCGTTAAAACACAACATGACCCTCCATCGGTAGTGGTTTATGGTGGCGGAATTAAGGGAGGAGAAACAACCTTACGTGGTGACGTAAGTTCCCAGTTTATATCCGGCCTTTTGTTTGCATGTCCACATGCCAAAAAGGACACGCAGATAAGCCTCACAAAGCCTGTTGAGTCCAAAGGTTACATAGACATGACCATGGAAGTTTTATGTAAACATTCAGTAAAAGTTGAAATTTCAAAAGACTATAACAGCATACGAATTCCAAGCGGACAAGACTACAAGCCCTTCAAGCATAAAGTTCCCGGAGACTTCTCCTCCGCAGCGTATCTGTTAGCGGCTGCTGCCATAACTTCATCGAAAATAAGGATTTACAATCTTGATTACACATCTAAACAAGGAGACAAAGCAATCCTAGAAATACTCAGACAAACAGGGGTTAACGTGCATGCTGGAGAAAAACATGTTGAAGTGCACGGCGCAATCACTAACCCTATAAAGATTGATGCTGGCGACATTCCCGACCTGGTGCCCGCATGCACAGCCATCGCGTGCTACGCGGTTGGCATGTCTGAGATACGTAACGCTGGAAGGTTAAGGTATAAGGAATCGGATAGGCTGGCAGCCCTCTACACGGAGTTTAAAAAGATGGGCGCCGACATAACTGTTAAAGGGGACAGTCTAATAATAATGGGGCCATGCGGGCTCCACGGTACATTAATAGATCCACATAACGATCATAGAATAGCGATGGCTTGCGCCGTCGCTGCCTTGGGCGCTAAAGGCGACTCGACAATTATGAACGCTGAATGCGTAAGTAAGTCTTATCCCAACTTCTTTAGGGATTTAAGCTTGTTAGGAGCGAGTATTATTGGCGGCAAATTCGATTGGTAAAGCCTTTGTTGTAACATCTTTCGGCGAAAGTCACGGCCGATGCGTCAGCGCTGTTATAGATGGCTGTCCAGCAGGTCTCCCCCTTTCCGAGAAGGATGTTCAGGCAGAACTGGATAGGAGAATTCCAAAGAAGCCGGAAATAACCTCTGGGAGAATTGAAGAAGACATTGTGGAATTTTTATCTGGAACATTTGAGGGGCACACTACAGGGGCGCCAATTTGCATGCTGGTCTGGAACAAGGAGGCAGTTCCCTCGGAGTACGATATCATAAAAGACTTGCCAAGGCCTGGACACGCAGACTACACGGCCTACGTCAAATATGGAGGCTTTAGCGACTATAGGGGTGGCGGACGATTTTCTGGAAGAATCACCGTATCGTTCGTTATGGCTGGAGCTGTTGCAAAGAAACTATTGCGGCTTTTCGGCGTTGAAGTTTTAGCGTACACTAAAGCAATAGGCGGCATAGAAATGAAGGAAACGCCAACACTTGAAAAGATTAGGGAGGAAACCTACAAAAACCCCGTAAGATGTCCAGATTCAGTCTATGCGGAGGCCATGGAGAAAGCAATGGTTGAGGCTAGAAAGGAAGGGGACAGCCTTGGAGGCATTGTGGAATGCATAGCCTTAAACGTTCCAACAGGCGTCGGCGAACCCGTGTTCGACGCTTTAGATGCAGACATTGCAAAAGCCATTTTCGCGGTGCCAGCCGTGAAGGGAGTGGAGTTCGGCGCTGGATTTAAAGCCGCAGCCATGAAAGGGTCGGAGAACAACGATCCATATGCCATACGGGATGGCAAAGTGGTAACATTAACAAATAATGCTGGCGGAGTGCTTGGCGGATTATCCAACGGAATGCCAATAGTGGTTAGGGCAGCCATCAAACCCACGCCATCAATAGCCAAAAAACAGAAAACCATAAACCTAGCAGAATTCAAAGAGGCCACGTTACAAGTCAGGGGAAGGCATGATCCATGCGTAGTGCCGAAAGCCGTGCCAGCAATAGAGTCCATGGTTGCGATAGTTCTGGCAGACCACATGATAAGGGCTGGAATAATACCAAGAATATTGGCAGGGAAAAGGGATGTCGGAGAAAATAGCTGAATTGAGGCAGAAAATAGACGAGATAGACGAAAAGATTCTCCTCTTGTTAAAGGAGAGATTTGAAATAGCCAAAGAGATAGGCAGGGAAAAACGTAAACATGGAATGCCATTAAGGGATTTTGAAAGAGAGAACGAAAAATACAAACAGATAATGGAAAAAGCCCTAAAATTGAAGCTGGATCCAGAGGCGGTCAAAGAAGTTTACCGTAAGATAATAGACATGAGCGTGCATGCACAAGAAGGATAGTTGAAAGCCGTGTCTGTTGTAAATTTTAAATAACCGGCCTATTAATCAAGACTTGTTGTCGGCTATGTTGTACGAAATTAACGAGAAGATAATAAGGCTTGAGAGGGAAGGGCGTAAAATCATAAAGTTTAACCTTGGAGACCCTGACCTACCGACACCTATGAAAATTATTGAAGCCGCCTTTGAAGCCATGAAGAGGGGCAAAACCAAGTATGCGTCTGCTGCTGGAGAAGCGAAGTTGAGGAAGGCTTTAGCTGAAATCCATGGAGTTGATGCGGACAACATTGTGATAACTCCGGGTTCCAAGTGGGCGGTTTTCGCAGTCATGTACCTTTTGCTTGAAAAGGGTGACAACGTGATTATTCCTAGCCCACATTGGACAGCATATGAGTTGACGACTAAAAGCTTGGGCGCTGACGCTAAACTGATAAAAACAAGGCTTGAATCCAACTGGGAGGTAAACGTTGAAGACCTTGAAACGCTTATTGACAATAAAACGAAGCTATTAATATTGAACAATCCAAACAACCCAACAAGCAAGGTAATGAACGAAAAAGTTGTAGAGAAAATAGTTGACGTGGCAAACGAGAAGGGAGTAAGGATTTTGTCTGACGAGGTCTATGCGGACCTAAGTTTTGTCAAGACGAAAAGCCTCCTCGAATATGAAGGCGAACATATAATAGTCAACAGCTTTTCAAAAACCTTCACCATGAGCGGGTGGAGAATAGGCTACGTCATTGCAGATAAAGCTTTAACAGACCAGATTATCAAGCTAAACCAAATAACCTTTACAAATGTTCCCGTTTTCATACAGGAGACAGCCTTAAAAGCTCTGGAGCTGAGAGACCAGATAATTAAAACCATGCGGGAAAACTATCGGAAAAGGGCAGAACTAGCCTGTAAAATACTCTCAGACACAAAGTTGAAGTTTACAAAGCCTGAAGCACCATTCTACGTTTTTCCAAAGTTTGACGGATTAAACTCTGAAGTCTTCGCCCTTAACCTCCTAGATAAGGGTGTGGCCGTTGTTCCAGGAACATCGTTCGGCGATTACCCCGAACACTTTAGGATTTCCTTGACGGCGCCGGAAGATGAGGTTAAACTTGGTCTTAAGATAATCGCCGAGGCTTTTAAATGAGAATTGCAATAATAGGCGCCGGGCGAATGGGAAGGTGGTTTACAAAATTCTTTCTGGAGCAAGGCTTCACGGTTGTTGCTTCGGATAAGGATTGGGAGAAACTGCAGAAGCTAAGGGAAGAGTTAGACGTTGAAATTGCCGACAACGTGAAAGCCGTGGAAAGTGCAGACAGAATTCTAGTATGCGTGCCCATAGACAACTTTGAAGACGTGATCAAAGAAATAAGCGCCCACATCAAACCCGGACAAGAAGTAATGGACATTTGTTCTGTAAAGGAAACTCCCGTAAACATTATGCATAAATACATAAGTAATGCTGTCACGTTGGGCACTCATCCAATGTTCGGGCCTGGCGCTAAAAGCCTAAAAGGCCAAAATTTCATTTTAACACCTACAAACGCTAAAGAACAGGTCTTAGCCAGAGATTTTGGAAAATGGCTTGAAAGCAAAGGCGCCAATGTTTTTTTCATGACACCGAAGGAACATGACAAAATTATGTCAATTGTCATAGGGTTGCCATGCTTTCTATGCCACGTTGTTTGCGACGCATTGCTAAGCTCCGGAGAGTTTAAAAAGGCGAAAGAGGCTTCTGGGGTCAGTTACAAGCTTTTGTTAAATTTAATAGAGGCCGTCGTTTCAGAAGAAACCGAGCTTGCAGCCAGTGTGCAGATGAACCTTCCAGACTTAGATGATCTCGGGGAGCTTTTATCGAAGAAAATCAGCGAGTGGTTGGATATCGTCAAGCGGAAGAATAAAACTGAGCTTGTTGAAAAAATAACAATGTTGAAAAGTGAGCTAGCAAAAGTGGATCCGCATTATTCTAAAGCGTATAGATGTATGTATAAAATGCTTGAAGTTGTTAATGGCGAATGTTAAGCACAGCGTCTTCCATACTCCTACTCTGCCATTAGCACTCGGCAGCCGCTTCCCCCCCTGCCAGAATTGTACAGTTTCCAAAGTTTCATGAAAGATTTGTTGAAGTCTCTCCCGCCATGTGTTCAAGCGCCTCATTACAATGGCTTTTACGGCGGCTAGCTCAGTGCCCGCTGATGGATTTGAAGGGATTCACGAAAAGTTTAAGCGCTTTTCTATATTCGTATTAAGCTCTTCCAACAATCTTGGATAAGACCAGAGATTTTCCATACATTGTTGAGCTTCTAGGCCATAAAAATCCAAAAACACGCTGAAATACGTGCACCTGGCTAAACTGCTCGGCCTTAACACCGACGAATATGTTTGCGACATCGACGACGTAAAACTTTTCAGAAAAAGGAAATAGGTCCCCGGGACATAAGCCCGGGAGTACGCCGGTTTATTCTAAAGCGCCGCCGGTCGGACTTGAACCGACGACCGACTGGTTAACAGCCAGCCGCTCTACCACGCTGAGCTACGGCGGCTCGTTTCCTTCTACAAGTTTGAGTTTATAATGCTGTATTTTAAGTTTATTTTTGGTTATGTGATTCCGGCTTTTTTGGCTTTATGCATTATGATTTTTACGAATAGCCTATATAGGGTTTGCATTGGTTTTGCGTACCATTTTCCGGAGAAAGATCGATTTATCAGGTCGTCTATCCAGTAGAAGTCGTGTTTTAAGCATTTTATTAACAGTTCTTGGTGGAGTTTTGTCATTTGGGTTTCTTTGAACCAATGCTCGTTTTTCAGTTTGCCCAATGGCACGAAGAAGAGGGGTACGATGAGGCTTCTAACATGTTTAAGATCTTCGACCAGCTCTA
>Ga0207433_10002469_pt1 | contig 37689 bp, 61 predicted proteins | sample YelNatPaOPGAMG01_FD_187559 | JGI IMG/M metagenome (GOLD analysis project Ga0207433, IMG submission 187559) | Hot spring thermophilic microbial communities from Obsidian Pool, Yellowstone National Park, USA - OP-RAMG-01 (SPAdes) (version 3) | ecosystem: Environmental > Aquatic > Thermal springs...
TGCAGTGTTTATCAGTTTTTCTAAAGTTATCTTTTGCCCCACCTCATCTGCATGGAATATGATGTCGTCCACCGAATAACCTAAGTTTTCTGCTACCTTAAGTATCTCTTCAAAAATCTTTTCTTCAGCCTCTGAAGTCTCCAATATTTCCTTTAACACCTCTTCTTTCCAACCATTTTTCTTTATCCTGTTCATTTTTTCCTCACCTAACTCCCTATATACATGACTACTATATAAAGACCATTTTTCCACTGCACTTCATATTATTCCAATGGAAATGTTATTTTTCCACTGAAATGTTTATAAAGGTCGCATTCTTATACTAATGGTAAGGTGATGTATGTTGGAAAAGAGTATTAAAATAGTTCGAAGTTGGTTTGAGTTAGATGATGACAGTTTTTCCTATTGGAGACTGTCGGAGAGAGTTCCAAGACCTGTTTTCGATGAACTCTACAAAAAGAAAGCAATATATCGAACAGGTGAAGGAGAGAGGACAGTTTGGGCAGTAAACCCCCTGAGTGCAATTCCAATCTTGGAGAAATGTGGTTATACGGTCGAGAACAAAGACAAAGTCTTGAAAGAAATTGAAGAGGAGAAGAAAAGAGAGGAGAGGATTGAACAAGTGAGAAAACTTGCGTATTCGATAGAAAGAACTTGTCCAACGTGCAATGGAAAACTTCAGCCTGGAAGATGGGGACAAAACTTTTTCATCCTTTCCTGTTTCAAGTGTCTTCATGAAGAAATCTTTAGTGTAAACGAGAAAAATGAAGTAAAACTTGAATGGGAAGGAAAATACAATGAAGATGGTTATTATGACACAATTGAAAAACTAGAGCACCCTGAAGAATATCAAAAAAAGAAGGAAGAGGAAAGAAAAGAAAAGCTTCTTTCGGAAGCGTGGTGGAAAATTAAGATGACAGAGGGAGAATGTCCAAGAAACCCAGATGGGAGTCAAATTGATTTTCCAAAAGGTGAAGTTCTCACTGACAAAATTTATCCGCCCGATATCTACGGGGGAGGCGTATGGTACGTGATACAAGACGATTACATATGGATTATCGAAAATAACGGTGCTGACGGAGACAATTGGAGTTTAAATAATATTAAAACAGGTGGTGCTGGTGCGATTGGAAAAAAATGTAAAAGAACTCCTGAACTTGAAAAATTGGTAAGATTAAGAGCGTCTCTTGAATAAACTTAATTTTTTCTCCCTTTTATTTTTTAGAAAAAGTTTATAAATGATAATAGTTTGTACTGGTGTGGTGTGATTTTGTTAAAACGACCTCTCAAGGAGATAGTACTTGATTTAACGGATAGATGTCCTGCTAGATGTATATATTGCTCTGCTAATGCAGGCCCATATAATTCTCGTTTTCTAAATGTGGCCAAAGTCTTTGAGATTTTGGATGACATTTCGAAATTAGGTGTGGAGATAGTATCTTTTAGTGGTGGAGAACCCCTACTACACCCAAATTTAATCAACATTGTCACGTACGCTAAAAAATTGGGAATAAAGGATATTAGATTGTTTACTTCAGGCCTAATATTTGATGAAGACATAGTTTGTCCAGAAAAAAAATTTTTCAAGAATTTAAAAGATGCTGGACTTAACAAAATCTTCTTTAATCTTCAGGGGTCAACAGAAGAAATTCATAACAGATTATCTGGTGTCAAAAGCTTCTCTCATGTAATCAATGGTATAAAATTTTCTGTTAACGTAGGACTGTATGTTGGCGTCCATTTTGTTCCAACAAAATTGAATTGGATGTCTTTTCCTCATTTTGTAAAATTCTGTGCCAATATGGGTGTACATGAAGTTGGAGTATTAAAATTTGTGCCACAAGGAAGAGGGTTAGAAAATCGTAGAATACTCGAATTAGATGCCAACGAGTACGAAAATTTTATTAAAATACTGAATAAAACATGTGTTCAATATACTGTGCCCCAGATTAGAGCCGGATGCCCGTGGAATGAGATTAGGAACATTAGACCGGAGTGGCCTGTAAAATATTGTTCAGCTGGCCTCTCAATGTGTCATATACTTGTAGATGGAAGCGTATCTCCATGCTCAGCATCCAAGTCGATGGGAGAACTACATGCAGGCAACGTCTTCGATGAGAGGTTAACGGACATTTGGGAGAAGGGATTCCAAAAGTTTGAGGAAATGAAAAAACTCTATGGAGGCCATACAGAATGTACTATGCAAAAGATAATAACAAAATTTATAAATAAGAGAATATGTCTTAATGATGTGATAAGATGAAGAAGAAAATAGTTTATATCGTGAGAGAAGGAGAACTTTCAGACTCGGGTATCATTGCAGTCTTCTCAACAAAAGAGAAGGCTGAAGAATTCATGAAAGAGTATGAGTCTAGTACTGAATTGGAAGAGTATGAGGTTGACCCGCCAAAAGAAAGTATATGGTGTGAAAAAGTAGTTCAAATTTTCTCCTCCTCTTCAGGAACATATTCTTATCTTAAAAGAGAGTAATTTTCACAGAGGAAAGGTTTTTGTATGAAACTGTGGACGGAGAAAACAGAAGATGACTTTTTTGGAGGACACTCTTGTTCGGTGGTCAAATATTTTACACCATATCACTTGAGCGAAGAGAAGAGGAAACAGTTTTATGACCTTTATGAGAGGATAGCAGACTATGAGGGGGAAAGAAACTTTCACTTTTACATTGACGAAGGCGACAAATTCTATATTATCAAGTTCACGGACATGGGAGGAAAAGATATTATGGTCAGAGTAGAAAGAATACTTTCTCAAGAACCAAATGATATGGAATGGGATGATATTCTAGAGTTCATGTTCAATTTCATTATGAGAAGAATATAAAAAAAAATAAGGGGGTGGATTTAGCAGTCGAAAACATGTTCTCTCAAGTATTCCTTTTCTTCGTCTGTAAGTTTCTCTTCTCCGTCTTCTTCGTAAACTTCGTCTTCTGAAATCTTCTTTTTTACAATCGATGTTAAAATTTTTATCTCCTCACTTAACTCGCCAACCCTTTCCAACAGTTTCTCCTTCTCCTGCTCAAGCTTTGAACACTTTTGTGTCATCTCTTCAATTTCTCTTTTCCTTTTTTCTTCTTCATATTGCTTTCTTGCCTCCTCTTCCATTATCTCCTGTCTTCTTTTTAACTCTTTGAAAATCGATAGATATTTGCTGTACACATTTTTTGTCATCTGCTGTGGCTTCAGCACCTTAACCTTTTTCGAGATAATTGCACCGTTCGGAAGTATAAAATAAAAGTCTATGCTATCATAGTAGACATCCATGCGTTTTAATAGTATTTCATTGTCACTGAAACCCATCTTTTCTTCTTCTGTAATACTTTGAAAGACATTTTGTACACTGTTCGTCGCCATGAAACTTGCTATGTTCGAAACTCCTTCATCACTTGAAACACTATAAGTCTTATCGTTCCACACCTTTACTAAGGCATCGTTTACACATAGACGGAAATCTCTTTCCAATCGACTTTCTTCCAACTTTATTCACCTTGACAGTAGTATAGCAAAGACGTGTTTATAAACTTTCTGTGGAAAAGAAGGTGTCCTTTTCTGACACCACAATTTCCACTGAAACATTTATAAACCCGTTCATCTTATACTAATGACAAGGTGATGTAAAAGATGTTGTTTGAATACAACCGATTGAATGTGTTTAGAGAGAGAGAAGACATACCAATACTATATCTTACTGACGAGGATTTACAAAAGTTCGTAAGGAAAACAGAAGAGATTTGTAAAGTCTTTGAAGCAAAAAACTTGTATGAGGCTGGAGTAAAGTTAATTTACGGAGAAGAGTTTGGAATACCTTTCAGACACCTTTCAACTTTAATTGAAACAGACAAACATTTCGATGAACTTATTAATGCAATTTCTTTGGTGAAGTCATACAACGAGTTCGAAGGAGAAAAAGTAGCGTTATTTTTACAAAGACACAAGGATACTTTCGATTACCTTGCGTTCGGAAGAGACGGTTCACCACTATTGCTTTTGCACCTCAGAAAAGATTTTGAAGACAAGAAGAAATTTTTGGAAGAAGCAAAACAAGAACTTCTTCCCGATGAAGTGAGTATCGACAAGGAAGGTTATGTTAGACTATGGTGGGACTAAAGTTCCCACATCCCATTCTTTTTTTTAATGAGATAAATGTTTATAAAGGTGTCCTTTTTATACTAATGGTAAGGTGAATGATAATGGAAAATGAGAATAAAGTAAGAGAAGAAGACCTCTGGTATGTCAGAGAACTTGAAATACTGATAGAAAGATATAGGACAGTTGGTGCAAGACATCCTGTTAAAATGTACACTTTCCTACCCCCTGACCATCCATATTCTCAGGCCCATATAAAATGGCTTGAATCTTCTCTTAAACTGATAAAGAGAGAGATTACAGTAGACGAGTGCGACGAAATACAGTCAAAACTTGAGGAGGAGATGAAGATTTGGGAAAGAAAATTTGAGGATGAAGAGAATTTAAAAAGAGGCGAAGGAAAATGGAAATAGAAGTTTCAGAGTTCGAGAAAAAATATCCTGGGCCAAGAGATTGGGTTAAATTGGGTTCTAAAGTAAACTTGTGGTGGCCGGGAGAAGGGTGGAAGATACTTATAGAATTTCCTTTTACCGTCAAATTGTCTAACGGTGGATGTTTCAATTGGATTTCAAGCGAAGGATGTGTTTTACTAGCGTTACAGGATTTGCTTGGAAAAGAAAAACTTAAGGAGTTTTTCAAAAGAGCCTATCCTCAGGAAAGATTGCCTGAGGACCTTGAAGAGTGGAGAATATTCTTTGGTAAATCGATTGAATGGAAAGACTTTCCTCTTCTCCTTGACGACTTAACAGACATCAACTACCACAGTCTCAGAGAGGTTATCGAAGAAGAACTTGGCTTTATCTAAACTTTCCCCCTCTTCTTCTTTTTTCTTCCTCATATTTTTTAATTCTTTCTGTATCTTTATTAGACCTGTAACTATAATCTTTCCAGAACGCTTCAACGTCAACATCTGTTTTCGGATAATATGATATTCCACCCCATTCAGAGTTCCATGCCCTGATAATAGAACCGTCGTCTAACATGAGAAAAATTACTCCCGCATCTTTCCAAAAATCTGTTGGCCCATCAATTTGTATCGCATCACCTTCTTCAGTGTCAAAATATACTCCAACAATCTTTTTCCCTTCGAGTGTCATAGAGATTTCAGCCTTTTTCAACATGTTTACATCACATTCTTGACATTTCATAACCTCTTCTTCAGATGTAACCTTCTTCTTGCAAATTGGACAAAAGAACTCGCTCACATTCTCTCACCTCTCACATTTCAGTGAAAACCCAATAGAGGAAGACAATGTCAATGAGTGAAGCAATAAACGAGGTGACGACAGCATCAATTCCCTCTTTAACCTCTCTTCCACCGTATGCATATTTTCCACAATTAAAAATGTTCACGAAGGCACTGACACCAAAGAGTGCTAGGAGAGCTATTTTTAAAAGGTTCATTTTAATCATCTCATGTCATGGTTTCAGAAGGAGATTTATAAGTTTTTCTATGGTATATGTAAGAAAATTATTATACTTTTTCTACAACCGTCTATTCTTCGTCGACATCGTATACGTCAAAGAATGTTTCAATCATTTCATTTTCATTAAATTTTCCCTCTTTAATCTCTTTCTCGAAAACGTCAAGAAGTTCAGTAAGATGCTCGTCCACAAGATGGTCTGCACGCTCATTTTCTGGTATCTCTGACGAGCAAAACTCACATTTTCCATCTTTAAAAAACTTGCTAACATCTCTTTCTCCAAGCAAAATCTTTTCCAGTTGGCCTTCAGACCACGAGTCTAAAACTTCTTTAAAATGTTCTCGGAGAAGATGGTCTACTGCCTCCTTTCTGCTCTCAAATATTTCGGCACATTCGTGGCATTCGTATACCTGCATACGTTTTCTACTGTAAAACGTTTATTTAAATGTTTTGAACAAAAGTTTAAATACCTTCTTCCATAAAAACTATTGTATGCCTGAACCGATTTTGACAGCAGAATTAACCGACATAATTGAAGAAACCAGCCTCGCAAACCTTGATGAGAAGTTAGAAGAGAACATAAAATATATTTTGGACAGAGAAGGTTTCAAATACTATGATGTCGTCGTCCCCCCAATAAGCGTAGAGTGGGAATTGTCAGATGAAATCCTCCTTTATTCAGCAGACTTTGAAATCTTTTCCTCACAAAATGAAATATCATATTATGGTGTAGTATATGGTACAATGTCGCCGGTGGACGAGAACACTGTCGAAATCCGTGACATGACAATAGAAGTTTATGAAAAAGATTAGTATGCCAAAGTTTGTTGTTCAAGAACATCATGCCAAGAAGGCTGGACTACACTATGATTTTAGGCTAGAACATGAGGGTGTGCTCAAAAGTTGGGCTTGTAGAAAGCCTCCTCCAACTGTGGTGGGAAGAAGGGTTCTTGCAGTAGAAACGGAAGACCATCCTCTCTGGTATCTGACTTTCGAGGGAGAGATTGAAAGCAGTTACGGTAAAGGGACAGTTAAAATATGGGACACGGGAGAATATGAGATGGTTTCTGAAGAACCTGACAAGATTGTCTTCATCTTATACGGTGAAAAGTTGAAGGGATACTATGCTCTCGTGAAAATGGATGCTGACAACTGGTTGCTTATGAAAGTGGACACCCTCTAGCAGTCGTCATCATATAATATTCCTGCATATTCGTGATGTCCAGCCATACTCGAAGAAAACCATATATCGTCTTGGAGAATAAAAATTCGATGTGATGAACCGGAATAGTTGAATCTTGTGTTCACAGACCATCCAATTATTTTTCTTGAACTCATATCCTTCCCTCCAATTCAAGATTTTTAGCAGTCGTCCACAAAATATGTTATCAATGTGGAATTTTTATCAGGATACATTGTTATTGTGGAATCTTCAAATCTTGACATGTTTGAGGAAAGAAATATGTTACTTGAGGGGCTAAAGTTTGGATAGAATGTAATAGAATAATTGTTTTCTGAAGTTGAATACCGTCTAAAGATATTACTGTCAAATCTAAACATCTTGCCTTTGCTCATGCCTTATCTTTCCTAACCTGGGATTTTTAAACTTTACCATCATTTCCACTGGAAAGTTCATGAAAGGAGAACTTATATTTAAACACCATCGTTTCCACTGAATATTTATATAGGTCTTGTTCCTATACTGATGATAGGTGATAAAGAAAATGGAAAATGAAAAAATAACTCTCCTCGACTTCTTGAATGTTGGGGAGAGTGTTGGTTTGGAAAAAGAGAATGAAAGAAAAAATGAAGGAGAAATTGTATTAGAAAACCTTGACAAGCCACAACTTATTCAACAACTAAAAGAACTGTTGAAAGATATTGAACCTCAGCATTACTTCGGAGAAAGTTGGACAGTCAATTATACAAAAGAAAGGGCGAACAGGTATTGGTTAACTATTTCAAAGTTTCAACTTTCGTTGCACGGGAAAATTTGGAATATTATTGACAATTACGACTCTCTCAGAGTAAAAGGAGTTTATGAGACATGTGAACTTTGTGGCCACACTCCATGCAGGGACATGTATGTTATCAGCCCACTCTCTAAAAAGGAATATGAGGAGAGAGTTGAGGCTCTCAAAATGATTTTGCCTCCAAAAGAATTTGAGGCGGAGAAGAAAAAGTTTTCTCTTACAATAGGAAACGAATGTGTTGTCAACTATCTTCATGATGAGGAACAGAAAAAGTATATTAAAAGTTACAGGAGAACACAGGAGAAACTCTTCAATTTTGAACTTGTCGGTGATTTAACGAGCAGAATATATGCTTTTAAGAAAATCTATTATGAAACACTTGATTTTTCAGAGTCTATCTTCTTGAGAGATATTATACAGATTTTGGCACGAGGAGATATCCCGACAAAGAAAGACCTTATCAGGGCAATTGAAATAGTGAAAAAATATCTCTCAGAGGTGGTGTAAATGGAAACAAACATTATTGAAGTAAACCATGAGACGTTGGCCAGGGATTTAGAGTATTTTTGGAAAAACTTTAGACCATCTCCTGCCGTCGGAATAGTTGGAGAACCTGGTATTGGCAAAACTGAAATTGTTCAAAATGTGGCAAGAAAATTAAATTTAGAATACGTTTACTATAATCCCGTAAGAAGAAACCCTAACACTGTAACAGGAATTCCTTTCGTCAAAGGAGATTATGCAAAATGGATACCTTTTGAGACCTTCAAGTTTCTTCCAGAAAAAACTTATGTCTTCCACATTGATGAACTGACCAATGCACCTCCAATGATACAAGCATCTTTGTTGAACGTTATCCTTGAAAGGAAAGCTGAAGACTTCACTATCCCTGACAATGTTCACATTGTAACATCAGGCAATCTCTCATCTCATTCAAAGGCTTCTTTTGACTTCATTGAACCGCTACCATCAAGGTTGGCATTGTATCAGCTGAAGCCTCCGACAGCAGAAGAGTGGGGAATATGGGCTGTCCAAAACGGTGTCCATCCTCTCATAATCACTTTCATTCATCTTAACCCTAACCTCTTATTAGAGAAAAACGGTACTGTCTTATATGCTACTCCACGTGGCTGGGCGAGAGCAGGAAAATTCGTAAAAGATGAACTTTCTTTAGAGGATATGGGAAGAATTGTTTCATCTTTTGTTGGAGTGAATGCGGGGATTGCTTTCAGAAATTGGGCTGTAATAAGAGACCAACTGCCACGAAGTCTCGAAGATGCTCTGCTCTTGAAGGATGAAAAGTTTCTTAACGCTTTAAAGGAGGAGAAAACTGATGTCATATTCTACACAATCACTTCTCTTACAAAAAGCGAAATCTTGACGAAAAGGTTCAACGACGTGCCAAAGTTTATTGAAGCACTTGAACCAGAATTTCAAATTATAGCCTTTAGAATGTTTAGAACGAATGAGAAATGGTTTACAATGCTTAACACGAACAAAAGATTACAGGATTGGGCGATTTCAAAAATAAAGGAGTGGGGTGCTACTGTAAGATGAAGGACAAGAAAGAACTGCTTAAGGAACTGAAAAGAAGGATTGTCTTCAAATACTTTAATCCTTTCGTGGCAGTCTTCAGCCACCTTATTTTAAAAGCGGACATTGACTTCGTTGACATGACATCAGATGAATTGGAATGTTACGCCTTTACCGACGGAGAAAAAATTTTTATTCCAAAAGATGTCAGAGAATGGGATACTGAAAAGATTGCTGTCGTAGTCTTACATGAGATACTTCATCTTTGTAGAGACGATTTTGAACGAAGCCAACACGTGGAAAGTCCAGAACTCTGGAATCAACTTTCTGACGCATATATTAACAAATGGATTTTGAAAGGAGGATTTGAAGAGGATGATTTACCGGAATACTGTATAACGGAAAGCATGTTTTCTGATGTGCTAGGAAAAAATTGGACAGAAAATTATACAACAGAACAGGCTTACACTCTCCTGATAAGGAAAGGTGGTAAACCTTTTTCGTTTCCAAAACATCATGTGAGTATTAAAGAGTCTAAAAGACAGCCGAAGAAGATTAATGAATGGAGAGAAACATTTGAGAGTATATTTGGAATGTATGGTCTCGATACAGCAGATTTTCAGAAAATAAAAAATGAGATTATAGGTTCTCCTCCTCTTGACCTTCCAGCAGTCTTGAACAAGATTTTCAGAAGCCTTGTTCCAGAAGATTACAGTCACATAGAATATGATAAGGTTCTTTGGGCAAACGAGGGACTATATTTGCCTGACGTAGTAGGTTTCCAGAAAGCGAACATATTATTCTGTATAGACGTGAGCGGTTCAATAACCGTTGAAATGGCAAAAAAGTTTGTGAACATAGCATATTCTACCATGAAAAAATATCATCTTAAAGAAGCAGACTTCCTATACTTTGACTCGAAAATAAAGAACATAGAGAGGAGGAAAAGAGATTTTACAGAATTTTCTTACAGTGGAGGAGGAACATCATATGTTGACGTTTTCAAATTTCTTGAAACAAACTCTTACGATTTAGTGGTCATTTTAACAGACGGATACGGAGACTATCCTGACGAGAAATTGGATGTTACGATTGTATGGGCTATACCGAGAGGAGGATATACGAGAGAAGCGAGAGAATATGGTGATGTTATAGAATTGCCACGTGTCTGAGGTGATATAAGATGATGGAAAGAAAACCATGTTTCAGGCACATAGAAAGTCAAATTTATCAACTTTTAATAAGTAAATTGAGGCCTTCAGAGAAAAGGATTTTGCGAACATGTCTTCCAACAATATTGGGAAACTTTAATTCAACCAAACTTTTTGCAGAGGACAGAAGCTTCTTTCTTTTAATTGAGAGAATAAGCGGTAGGTTTAAGATTCTTGTCGTGAAAACGTCTACTTCAACTGTTACGGTAGAGGATGTCCTTCAACTGGTTTCAAATAAGGCGATGATGAAAGTATGAATGAGAAAATGTTTAATGAACTGCTTAAGAGAGTAAAGTTGGAAGAAAATTCTTCGGTTCTCAGGAGACCAATTTCTTTTAAAGCGATAGAAATTTCTTCAACAGAAATAGATGTTTCCTACACCATTGCCCCTGAAGACCTGCCACGTGACTTGAGAAGAACATTTTTAAGATATCTTTCAATTTTCCCACCTCATATAACGGGAATGCCTCACATTTCTATTCTTCAAAATGAGGAAACGGGAACAGACTACTATATTGAACTTTTCAGGAGAAAAATTGTTGTCGGAAGAGTAATTTCCAAAGGATATGAAGGAGAAATCATATTACCTTGTCCAGAAAGAGCCCTCTGTGCATTAGAAAATATGGTGAATGAATATGAGTGTTGGAGAAGAGGAGAAAGACAAGATTGAAGTCAGATGGGTGCTTCACGAGAGCGGAAAATATTTTAACGAGTACCACCTGTGCAAGAACGATAGAATGAACCATTTTGTGAGAATAGTTGAAGTGAAGACGGAAAATGGTGTCTTCTACAAGTTCAAGGATTCTGCAAGAAAAATTTTTATACCCAATATGACAAAAGGAAATCTCGAAGAATATTTGAGGAGGAGAAACATGCCACTACTTCATGAGACAAGATATTATAGGCCGAGAAAGAAGGCTGAAATAAGAGGGTTTGAGAAGGTGTATCATAAATGAATATTATAACATTAATTGGTCTATGGCTGTGTATTGACGGCTCAGTAAGCATTCTCGTTTACCATAGGCAGACACTGAAAGAGCATCTTGTGAGATTGATAAGATATCTTCTTGGAATGTATCTTATCCTCGTGTCCGTTTACTAAAGTTATGTTCTTGTATAACCTGTGTCATCCAATTTTTCTTCAATTTTTCTTGGAACATATTCTATAAAAAATAGAGTAATCTTTATAAATTGGTTACCTGACAATAAGATGATAATATATGAGTGTTCAAGAGAAGTTTAGAACTCATTTGACAAAGTTTTTGAGAAAAAAGGTTATTAAAGCAAAAACAGCGAAGGATATGAGAAAAGTGAGAAAATATCTTTTCCGTTACCTGAATAGGATAGGAAAGAAGGTTGGTTTTGAAATAAAAGAAGAACATGAAATGCCTAAACTTGTCGAATATCTTTTGTCAAATGGGCATATTTCTAAAACCATGTGGATGGCGTTAACAGACTTCATAGCCTTCCTCGATGTCATCGAATATCAGGAGAAACTTGTTGGTGGAGAAAAACAGCTTTTACATGCATGTATCAGTGAAATGAAGAGGGTGGGAACAGATGAAGACTTCTAGTATCGCATTAATTGTCTTTCTCGCCATAATACTTGGGACAACATTTGTTATCTCATCTTTTTCTTTCGTAAGTGTAACCTCAAACTTTAACGTTTTCGAGAACATGACATCTAACATCTTCAACCAATATAATGTTTCAAATGAAATGAGAAGCTTGTATTGGAATAGAATTGTAGAACCTGTAAAGGAAATGATGGACTTCGTATTCTATATGCTGTTCTTGACCTTAATAATCTGTGTCCTAGTTATCTTGGTTGAAGTGTTTGCGAGAAGATTATAATCCTAATGCTTCAAGAACTTCATTTTTGAGAATACTTAAGTCGACGACAATTCTGACAGTGTCCGCTTCAAGATAATCCATTGGATTGGACAGGAAGCTTTCAACTTGGTCGGTCAGTTCCTCGAAAACCTTTGTCTGAAAAATTTCACTTCCCTCAAGAATTTCTCTCTCTGTTAATCCTGCAAAAGTTTCTGAATCAACTCCTAATTCTGCTAAAATGTCTTCAGCCTCTCTTCTACTGAGTGGCATAGTTTATCTTCTACAAAGTCTTCTATTTAACTTTTTCTAAAGCAAGATTTAAATATTTGAGAAGAAAACATGTTCTGTATGCCCCTATATTGTGTCATATGTGATGAGGAAGCGGACAGTGAACATGAGATGATAAAACATCTTATGACACATTCTTCAGTACTAAAAGATTTTCTCACTTCACCAGATTTTGTGGACGTGGTCGAAGAATATGAGTCTCTGGTCATAGAATGGTATGTTGAAGACATCGATGAAGAGACGGGCGAGAAAACGGGAGAACTAATATGTACTGAATGTGGTGCTATCATAAAAGACAACTGGTATGATATGGTAGAACATATTGTTGACAGTCATGCGAAAGAGTTTTGGGAAAATATTGGATACTGGTTTGGCGACGACGACTTCTATGAGTTTGTAAAAGAGAATCTTGATGCCTATGTCTACAAAACATGAGGTTGAGGTGGAGGAAATTTTAAAGCAGTTGAGGAAACTGAAGGAAGAAGAGAAGACGTTGTTAAAGAAGCTTATCGAGTTATGCAGAAAGTATCAGTTGTCAGTTGACTTGGAAGAATTCGATTAAGGATTCCTGTATTTCAGGTCATCGATATCGTACTTCAAGCTTCTTATAGCGTCTTCTATGTCTCTTAGTGCACCCTGTAATGGTTCAGTGTACATTCCGCCACCGAATGTTAGACTGCCTTCAATCTTATCTAGTTTGTCGCAAATTCTATCCAAAGCGCCTAAGACGTCGTTTAACCCTATTGGCTTAAGATTATCCATCTTCTTGACATACTCATCTAATCGGGCATTTGTTAAATTCAACTCCTTTCTTATCTCCTCAAACTGCCTGTTTATTGCCTGAAGAGTGTTAGTAATTTGCTGGGAAACAGATGTCAAACCATCTGCAGCCTTAAGAAACTTCTCACTTGCAACACTAATCTTCTCAACAATCTTGTCTAAATCCTTTTCAGGTTTTGACTTAAATAGTCCAAACACCATTTTTCCTCCACCTCCATCATAGTATAAGATGAAGAGGTTTATAAACTTTTTTGATGGTGGGGTCGGTAGGATTTGAACCTACGATTCCACAGTTCCAGGCTGTGAGGCCTAGACCAGGCTAGCTGACAACCCCGTCAGATTATCTTTTGAAGAAGTTATATAAACTTTGTTTTCCACGTGATAGGAAAATGAGCTTATGACACCATCCTTCTTCTACACCTAAAACCCTCTAACAAAATTTATAAATATGTTTTTGGGGAGGAGAAAACGTGATAAGAAATGGATGAATTAGATAAAAGGTTAAGTGAAGTCTTTGACAAGGCTAAGGAGATTGCTACCTTCAAAAGCAACGTCTACCAAGACCTCTGGAAAAGGTTGGACACGGACATTATCATGTCAACCATCAAACTCAAGATTGAAAGAGCCTCAGTATGCACTGACAGGGAGAAGAAGATAGACGACCTCATTGATGTTATCAACTATACAGCCTTCTTGATAGCGAGGTTGACAACAGATACATAGGTAACCAGATACTTAGGTAAGCATAGAAAACAAGAGTATAACAAGAAATGTTAGAATGGACAGTATGATGAGAACGTTTCTTATCTTCTCCACCCTTTTTCTTTTTCCACCCTTGTAAAGTTTTACTCTTATCTTTTCTCCTACACCAACTTTTTCTTCAGGCATAAAAGATTTTATAAACAGAAAGGTATTTAAGGATTATTGTGGAAAAGAAAACGTATGTCGTCTTACGAGTCAAGTGTCAAACTGAAGGGAAGAATTTTTGCAAGACTATATAATGGAGACGGTGTTTCACTGATAGCGTACACTCCAAACGTTATAACCACAACCGGTATCAATAACCTGATACGAAAGGCTGTTGGACAATCTTCTGGTCAGCCTGCTGGTGCACAGTTTGTTGCAGTTGGAACAGGTGCTGGAACAATCTCTGCGGGTTCAACACTTCTTGCCAACGAAATAGACAGGATTAGTGCATCATATTCTGAGCCCGCTTCGGCACAGTGGATGGAGGACGCAATCTTTGGCCCAGGTAGAGCGATTGGAACGATTACGGAAGCAGGATGCTTTAACTCTCTAAACTCTGGTGCAGGTGTAATGTTGGCGGGGCAAAACCTTAGTGTTACAAAGACTTCAGCGGACACGTTGGAAATACAGTGGATTTTCAGCATATCCTCATAGCAGTCTCATATTTTTTGCTTCATAAAGGAAAACGTTTATTTACTGCAATGTTAAACATATTTATTGATGACTGTAAAACTGCTTTCTGTTGAAATGGACAATGTTAGAGTAATATCGAACGGTCAAGAGGAATATTATACAATCTATCCCAAAAGCAAGAGTATAACCTTTTCCCAACTGAAAAGTATTATCAAGGAGATGAAAGACTACAATTTTGTTGGCGTGTCAGTTGACAGGCGAGGACTGTTCCTCATCTTTTCCAGGCACAAAAACTATTCTTCCGAAAACAGTTCAATAGCGTCTTCTACTTCACTCCAGTCTTCGAAGGCATAGTCTGCTTTAATCCAATGTTTTTTGTTATAGTCTTTCTTAAACAATAATCTTATCCCCTTGAATCCTCCCATTTCAACCCAAAGGTCTTCTATCATCACGTCAGTGTCTGAAGAATATTTTTGCACTTTATAGTCGAAGGGAATAAACTTTATTGAAACAATATCATGTAATGGTGTGTTCTCATACCATTTTTTTACCGCTTCCCTTTCCTGTTCTCTTGTCACAATCTTAACATCATGTCCATCTTCTACAAGCTTCAAGACCGTTTCAACAGCATTTGGATAAAATTTTATTTTATCAGAATGTTCTCTCCAGACAATACTATACCATTTTCCCTTTTCTATCTCGTCAAACGGTTTCCCACTATATTTTTCCATAAGCTCTGGAGTGTTCACGAGTGTTCCATCCAAGTCCACTACTATATTCATATCCTATCATCGTCTGGAAAGATAATTTAAAGTTTACGTTTCAAGTTTTCTATTATCTTCTTCAACTGGTCTTCCTTCTTTTTTCCACCTTCTTCCTTCTCTTCTGTCCTTGCACCTTCTCCTCCACCCTCTGCTGGTGCTTCTGGTGTTCCCTTTTCTGTTGGAGGAGGCGATGGTGGAGGCTTTTCTCCATGAGGTGGTAGAGGCAATTCCATTCCACCTTCCTCTTCTTCCTCCTCTTCCTCATATTCTTCTTTAGGCTTTAGACCAAGCATTGTCCTAGCCTCATTCGTGTCTATGATACCAGACTTTTTCAAGTTGATGATAAGAGGAACTTTGCTTGCAAAACTCTCTTCTCTAACAGGCTTCCACACAATCTTTGGAACACCAAATTCGTCCATGAGAACCTTCGCCATTTCACCGTAGAGAGAATACATTATTTTCGGGAAAAGGTCTTGCTCAAGCTGAGAGGCGATAGAGTTTCTAATACTCTGAATAAACGTGAAATATGCTTCTTGAACCATCTGAGCTGTGTTACCCTGATACGCTACTTTACCGTTTCTCATTGTCACATAAAATCCTGTTGATGTGCTGAAACAGTAAACTTTACCTTTATAATGTTCTTTTACAATCCTATTCTTTGGAACATATTTCAGTTTCCTCTTTGAGACAAAAATCCTGTAAACTCTTCTCCTATTACCTCTCTTGTCTTCATAATATGAAATGCTTGCCGAATAACCTAATTTGACCACTATTTCAAGAAAGTCTTTTGCAAGTTGCTCTGACGTAGTATAATATGTTATTGAACCCTTTTTGTCAATACTTCCATCTCCTAATATCATGCTGTCGAAAAGTATCTTCAACTGTCTCTTTGAAAGGTTCTTATACTTTGATGGAATATGTTTGTTATAGCATCTTTCTCCAAAGTTTGAGGAGAGAAATGTACACAACTGTTTTCCGTCAACGTTCCATCTGACACAATCTTTGTCCTCATATTCGTGATAATGGAAGGGAAGTTTTGAAAGAATAGTTCTTATCTTCTCTATTTTCTCAACATTCTTTTTTGTCTGTGCGATTGTGAGAAGATGATGGTTTACTGTATCCATTCCGCCTTCAGAAAGATATATTCCAACAAAAGAAAGGAAATCGTCCATTTTCACTTTAACATTTTCTCTAAACTCTGTCCTAAACCCTTCTTTCAATTCAATAGAAGGTATAATCTCCCATTCTTCCTCATGTCCCTCCCATTCCATACTATTTGGTAATATAAGCTGTGAGCCTATAATGTCTTCAGCATGACCTGTCAACCATTTTCCATCCAAGTTCTTTTTATAGACAATCTTATGTTCTGGTGTGACAGCAATGTCAGTGTTCTTGTCAACAAAATGTATGATTTCACCGTCATAATCGTAGGCATATAATTTGATTGGTTTCTCCAACCATGCTCTACCACTTTCAGGCTCATAAACTACTATCTTTTCACCCTCCTTCACCTCATTATGAAGTTTCCAACCGTTTTCTGTTAGAACATAAGTGTCTTCAACATAACATGCTCTATTGAGTCCTTCTGGTGCGACAAAATGTTTTGGAACAGTTAGAGCATATGCTCTCTGGTTATGCAACCATTCTAGCCAAAACTGTGTTGTCTGGAGGCCTGAAATTGGTGGATTGATTGGCTGAACATCTGTTATGAGACCTGTTGTTCTAATGAAGACGTCGCTACCCGGTTTCCTTGAACTGAACGACCTCATTATCTCTCTAAACTGTTCTGCTGTAACCTCAGGGCCTCCTGTCGGTGAACCCACTTTAACCAAGAACATTGGTTTAACGTACACTTTCATAATCTGGGAAATTGTTTCCTCATATTCTTTCAAAAGTTCTTCATGGTAGAGTATTGGTCTCAACATGCTTTCTCCATAAACTGAACCATACATTTCAGTAGAAGGCATATATCTTAAATGAAGTATTTCGTCTGCAAGAAATGTTACTATTGGAACAGCATACAGTTGAGCATAACCCAGCACTGTGTTATGTACAAGAATACCTGACTTGGAAAGATAGCTTTGTGAGCCTGGTACTTCAAAGTCATATACAACTCCCTTATAGAATGTCTTTTCTATCTTCTTAACTTTTGCTATAACAAAGTCTCCGTAAGCGGATGCTCTTGTCTTTTGTTTAACTCCTTCATCCCACTTTAATATGTCCAATGGTTCAACGAACGCTTGAATAGTATAATCTGGTCTTCCTTTATCATGTTTCATGTTGAGAGATGCGATTATTCCAAAACGTTTGAGAAGGAGAACTATGTCTTCTGCCAATCTCTTGTCTCTTGTGAAGTATTTGAAACATGTTCTTGTGTTCTTATGCCATCCATCTCCATCCCAGAGACCTTTAACAAAATATTTCAGTTGTGAAAGAGGTAGAGTATACAGCCAAGAAGGTAATTCATTTTTCTTAGGTAACAGGAACTTGCACAGAGAATAGAGCACACGATTGTAAATGGAGAGACAAGGAAATGAGATTGGTTTTTTCTGTTCCTTCCATACGATTCTCTTCTCGGTTATCCTTTTGCTGAACTTTATATTGTTCTCTTTAAGCCATGTTTCTAAGAAAACATTATTTTTCACTGAATCTCCTGAAAACAAAATTTTTCCCGTCCTCCTTTTATCTGTTGAAAGACATCCATCGGATATAATGAGACCGAGAAAATAAAGTAGACCATTTGATTCAACTCTATCTTTCATTTTCGCTTTCGAGTGCCAAGATATTACTGTGGCATCTTCTGGTATGGGAACATTGTTTTCTTTGATAAAGTCAAGTGGTAGAATATGTTTTTTCCTGTAATGATTATATTCTTGTCTAGGATATTTGATACCTTTCCTCTTAAGATACTCAATCACTTTATCTTCATATTCTTCAACTTTAAGAGACTGTGATTGTATACCAAAATTGTGTAACTCTTCAATATCCATGTTTTCCATAAAAACTTTTGAAATGCTAACGTTTAGAGGAATTTCTTTAAAAACAGGCAACTTTCTTGAAATTAGAACATAATCTCCTTCTCTAATTTCTCTTGTCTCCTTTAATTCAAGTTCTCCAGGAAACACATGATTCCTATATTTTGGTTTCCAAGTGAAGACACTATGGTTTCCTGTCGCCTTCACCGTTGAACCGTAAACAGTATGAATAGTGTACATGTCTCCTGAGTAATAGTGTTCTATAAGATATGGTGAGATGTTGAGGACAACCTTGTCTTCGTCCATGCTTGGAAGAATGAAAGGATGCTGTATCAATCTTGTCTCGTTTGAGAGATTGAAAACATTTTCTTTGGAAGCATTCCGTTTAACATAATCTTCTAACGTTTCAAGAACAAGCCTTCCATCATTAAAGAATATAAGCCTCTCATCTGGAGGATGAGAACCCCACGCATCCCTTCGCACTCTCATAAAATATGGGTCTAAAGGTTTAAGCCTCACTATTTCACCGTATGGGTTTATTAGTTCGTGGTCGGGATAAAGTTCCTTATGTTTTTCGGCAACATCCATTCTGTCAGTGTACCATACCTTTTTACCGTCGGCACCTTCTATCTCATACGATGGCTTCAACTGTTCAAGGTCATGGCCTTCTTCGGGACAAATCCATACTCTGACAATTTCACAGTATGCGTTTCCGAAAGTGAGCATGTCTCTTACAAGAATCTTTAAAATGTTTATAAAATCGTGTCTTCTTAGAAAGTTCATCATATCCTCTATAACCATGTCAACGGGATAGTCGAGTTCAAATCCCCCACTTGTACACATCATCGTGTGAAGGTCTAAAGTGGCACGAATGAAAGGGTCTTTCGTCATATACTCTCTGTACTTGGAATAGTCTTCTATTGGAACGGCACCCCAAACCTTCTCCCACACTGAAACATAAGGATATGTTATGAGACCAAGTCCTACACCTGGAATATATCTTGTTCCCGCAAAATATGATGCCATAAAAGATTCCCAGTCAAAGTCCCTATACCATGCTTCACCTCTTTCAGCCTGTCTAACCTGTTCTGATGGAGGCTGTTTATATGATGCACTGAATGTTCTTTTTATCCTGTCTGACACGCCTTTAAAGAAACTCATACTATCTCCATCATCGGAAGTGTTTTATATAAACTTTTTCGCCAACATTTTATCTAACAACCTAGAACTTTGTTGGAGGATGTTATACAAAAAATTTAAAAAGAGAAGATGGAAAGGAGATAATATGATGTTGAAGATTAGGAGACTGTCTTTTGGTTGGAAGGACATGTTTCACATGATATTGGGTTTTGTTTCAAGGTTCACTATATTTGGTTTCCTGATTGCGTTAGCCTACTTCTTATATCAGCTTCGGGAAAAGGAGGAGGAGGTTCAGACTGTAAAAGATTTGATTGTATTCATTTTCGGATACTGTTTCGCTATCATGGTTCAGCAGTTGGTTTAAAAGGTTTCAAGCAACCATTTCAGGGCATCTATCCAACCTTCATAATATTCATTACGTTCACTATCTTCACTTTTGAACGCCTTCATCTCATCTATTTTGGATAGAATATGTTTTCTTGCTATACAAATGTCTCTTTCAGGATTAAGTGGGCAAAAGTATCTAATATGTTTTTTAAGGAAATAGGCACTAAAATCTTTTCCACAGTATGGACACTTCATTTAACCTCTTTCCTAAAACTTCCACCCTTCTGCTATACGTTTTGCCTTTTCCTCACTTATTTCTTCAAGGTCATATCCGTAGTAATCGTATCCTTCTGACAAATATTCTCCCAAAAGTTCATCAAATTCTTCTTCAGTTTCCGCTTCTTGTCTTGCCTGTTCAACAAGCTCATTGTAAGTTTCTTTGGTAAAAAATCCGACACCCCATTCGTCATCATAAACAATTTCAATGTCTGGATTTGTTTCAAATTCTACTTTTAATTCGTTTATAAGTTTATCAAGTTCCTCTAACGCTTCCTCCTCAGTGTCATAAACGCCAACATATGCTCCTTTTCTTACATCATTCCATGTCCCAACACCTATAACCTCATGTTCTCTTATAGCCCAGGGCATGATTATTATAGAAAACAATGGAATATTTAAACTTTTTACCAGAACCAGTCTCCTCTCGTTGAAACATCGCTTCCATCGTCTGGAGGAGGATAGTCTCTCCACCTGATTGGAGTAGGCATACCATCTTTTAACATCATACCCCATCCCTGTGCATAAAGTGGGAAAGTGTCTTCTTCAAGAAGAATTTTGTAAACGTCTCCACCGAGAAGCTGTAACCTGTAAAATCCAAAATTTTTTCCAGAACATGTTGCAATCGTTTCAACATTAACCCACGTGGGATACTGTACCATGCTCATGTCAAACGTTTTACTTCTTTCACCTATTCCATCTGGAAGCTTGTCAGTGAAAAGTTTTCTTCCCCTTATATCGTAGAAGTTGAATGTGAAGGGAACAGGTGCCTTGATAATCAGATACTTGTCAACCGAATTTTTTGTTGTGCTTTCATAGAGGAAAATGACTCTCGTCAATGTAGGAACACCTTTAAAATGATGGAGAAGATGAAGGCGAAAAGTGCTGAATAGAATGCGATTTGAATACTGTTGATTTTCTTCTGAAACTCCTCTCTTCTCCTCATATCATCATCGTATGAGACTATCTTCTTCTCTATTTCCGTAATCTTCTCGTTCAAGGACTTGATTTCATTATACAATGACGTAATATCCTCTTCAATGTTTGTCACTTTGGTCTCAATAATGGCTAACCGTTCGTAAACTGAAGGGTCTTCACTCATTTACTTCACCTCAGCAGAAATAAGCCTCCACCGATTGTCGACGTTAAAGTAAAAGAGCATGATTTCTGTTCCTTCGACAACAACTTTTATAGCAAACTGATTAGGCTCATATGTTACACTAATTTCTGGAGAATGAAGGTTTATGCTTTCAAGAAATTCGAACATCTTGTTCCTCAACAGTGCTTCAGCTTCAATTTGTGACATATCATTCAAAGAAGTTGGGATAGTGTACTTGCTTCCGTTAATCTTGTCCTCAAACGTTAGACCGAAAGTGTATGCTTCAGAAGGTTTAAGAAAAGGTTCTGGAGGTTCAACTTCAGCCTCAGGAGGCTGTATTTCTGTTGGTGTTTCAACTCCAACTTCTGGTTCTCTTTCAGGAGGCTCTCTAACATGTTCTATCGGTTTCTCAACTTCTGTTCCCGTTATAGGAGGAAACTCTGGTTCTTGCTCAAAATATCCTCTTTGTACTCCAAACCTTTTTTCAACTTCAGTGAAAGGTTTTGTCGGATTATGTGTCAGCTTCTCCATCTGTTCTAGAATGCTTTCCAGAACCTCAACCATCTCTTTTGTACTCATTATACAATTCTATCTATCCTTTTTTATTTAAACCTTTCTGAAGAGAAAATTTAAATAGGTGAAAGTATAACAGAACTTGTATGTCCACAGAAGATGTTCTAGTAGAAATGGGGCCTGTCCTCGAAGTAGTAGGATGGAGTTTTCATGTGCCAAAAGAGGCTACACATCTTACTGACGATGAAATTCAAATTGGTGTAAATTCAAGGTGGCCTGGAGGTGCAGGTGTAGTAATAGAGAGGAGACCGGATGGAGAAATATATATCATCAATTTGGGAGAAGTTGTTGGTGCAGTAGATGAAATTCTTGACGCATGGTATGACCTTTTCCTTTTCATGAACGACAACTTTAGCATTTGGAAAACCTATCCTGGAAGAATGAAACTTCATTACTTTGATTCAGAAGGAAACATTCAGACCATAGATGAACCAAATCCAAGAGCCGATATGGAAGACGCTATTGCAGAACTGTTGGAGGAAGCAGGAAGAAAGTTTGAGGAATGCAAGTGAAAAGAAGGTGATACTATGAGCACAACCGATGCATTCCAAAAGGACACGGAAGGAGCGTTATGGTATCCTGACTTAAGCAGATGGGTTGTAGAAATAACCTTACCATGTGAAGTATGGGATGAAATACTTAAAGCAATCGATGAAGCGTTAAAGGATGTAGATAAACTTTTATCATATTGGAAAACTGAGTAAAAAAAAGTTTAGGAAAGGTAGCACCAGACAGGGCTACCACTGTCTCCTCCAGCACTCTTCATATCACTTATTATTACATCCTCGAATGTTGCAACATAGTCTCCGTATGAAACGTTCACTACTCCTGCACTGTCAAGAACTGTTCCACTTGTCTTGCATGTTGTTCTACCCGTCTTATATACTGTTATACCCTCTTTTGCTTCAGCAACCTTGTCGAATGGTGGAAGAGGAGAGTATCCTTCTTGTAGAATGTTGGTCATCTTGCACACGATAGTAGAGGTCTCTGAGCCTGCGAAGAGGAGGCCTATTGAGGCGATATTGTTCAAGTTGTCTTCGTCAAAAAGCCTGTTTTCAAAATATGATGGTTGAAATGGTGTGGCGACAGCGAAATCGATTTTATTGAAGATTGGTCGGATAATGGGTTGGAGAAGAGTTTTTCTTCCGAGAAGGTTGGAGAAGAAATTGTATGTGACACAAACTATTTTTCCAATTGGACAATTGCTTTCATCACCTAATGGAATTATTGGTTTATGCCAAAGGTATGTTGCAACCCAATCGTCTAATGTTCCACCGTCATACTTGCCCGGCTGAAGTATTTTCTTCCATTCTATCTGCTCAGGTTGCTTAGAAGGGTCTCTGTCTGTGAAAACATGGGCATTAGATGACACGACAACATTACCGTTCTTGTCTTTCATTAGATACGAGCATGTTCCGGCAGTAATCTGTTCATTTCCGATGCTTACTCCTAAAACCACTGGCCTAACCTTTTCAGTTTTTGAAGCCACCTTTGCTTTAGGGAGGGGAAAAAGTGGCAGTATCTTTACTTCACCAATTTCTACTACATCGGTTTTGATACCGTCAATAGAAGATGGGATAATGATGTCGCTTGTGAGATAGTCTTTTGGAACTTTCTTTGAAACATATATTCTTAGACACGGTTCTTCAGTCTCTTGGCCGCCCACAATCTTTTTCTGGTAATTGAGACTGAAACCAATAACGTTTGGATAGGTTTTCCATATCTCTTCAAGAACCTTTCTATGCTCATCTTTTATTTTATCTTTTGGCATGTCATATCCTCTAAAACGGTTGTTTAAAAGGTTTTCCCATAGAAAAGTTTATAAAACACCATTATCTTGTCCACCTTGAACGGTGTACGTGAATGGGAGAATGTCTTAAAATATATGTTCCAAAAGACAAGATTCTAAACTTGTTAGAATGGGACAGCTATCTTCTTGGCACGTTGATAACATGGTCTGGTATGCGTTGGCAAAGTTTCCTCGAAGACTTTCTAGAAGATGACTCTAAAACCTTTCAATATGTTGTTACACCAGATACTCTTGCAGAATATCTTATGAAATCGAATAAGAGGCTAAAGTTTCGTGAATTATTTATCGAGACAATAAGGTACAAGATTGTTTTCGCAAGCGAATATTTTGAAGATGTTAGAGACGAATTGAAAGACCATGTTTCTCTCACTACACTATTGTCTCTCTTCTCTGACCTTCTAAAAAAGCTTGCGGCCAAAGGAGATATTGAGACAGAACTCAAAAATCTTATTTCTTCATTAGGATGATAACATGTTTGTATGCAAACTCTGCAATTTTAGGACAAAGCATTCCTCTTCAATGGTAAAACATTTGAGAAACGAGCACAAGTACACGTATGAAAGGATAAGGGAAGAGTGGAAGAATGTTGTGGAAGAAAGGAATGTTGTGGTCGTAAAAGATGGAATAGACGTTATTTTAGAGAACGTGAAAAGGCTATGATTGTAGTAGATTCGAGGGAAGCGTCTGCAAAAAACGTTAGAAAGTATATTCCTGACGTATCAGTTGAAACGTTGGAGGTGGGAGACTATATCATTTTTGGAAAGGAAAAGAACCTGATTATTGAAAGAAAATCTGTTCAAGACCTTCTCGCATCCTCTTTTGACAGGCTGTGGGAACAGTTGAAGGCACTATCTAATGCAAGAGAACAAGGTTATGAACCCTATGTCCTGATAGAGGGAGAATATGTGTACAATCCTGTGGTCAAGAAGCCTACCACCTTACACGTGTTCTTTAAAACCAATCCAGAGAAAGAGAAAATGTTTTATTCGATAGTGTATGCTGTAAGCCAATTTGATGTCCACATACTCTTTTCCTCCAATTTCGAGGGCACATGTAATCTTCTAAAATATTTGGACGAGAAACTTGGTATGGGAAAAGAGAAGAGGGAGTTGCCTGAAAGAAGAGGGTTTAAAAAAGATTGGAGTGTGGAAAAGAAGAGAGAATATTTGCTTGAAGCGTTTGGGCTAGAGTTTGCGAAAGCCTTCAAGAACGTTATCTTGAAAGACCTGTTGGAGAGCCCTCTTTCGAGAGAAAAGGTTTTGGAGAAACTTCCTAAACATTTTTTAAGCGGGAGAACAATTCCATTCAAAAAGCTTGAAGAGTTTCTTGACGTCATCGGATACGATAAAGTTTAAATAAGACAGTTATAAAGTTAATGAGATGAAAGATTATGGGTGAAAATAGACCAGAGAGAAAGGGAACAATATGGGAGTGGACAAAGGAAGTGGAAGCGACACCAGAAATTGTTGAACAGATACAGAAACAAAAGAATGAGAAGAAGGGGAAAAGTGAAACATATCTTGAGGCAATGTTGAAAGTTTACAGTGAATGCTACAAGGTTCTTAAACATGGTGGCAAGGCGATTATTATAGTCAAGCCTTTTATCAGAAACAAGAAGATAGTTGATTTACCATATCATACTTGGCTACTGATGGAAAAGGTTGGGTTCAAACTTGAGAAAGTTTACAAGCTAAGGTTGCAGACAAAATCGTTCTGGAGAATATTATACGAGAAACGTCATCCTGAAGTGCCAAAGATAAGACATGAATGGGTTATTGTCGCAAGAAAAGAGTGAAGGTGGAAATGAATTATCTTCCAATCCTTTTTTTATTAAACAAGTTCGAAAGCATTGAAAGGAGAAAACTTCATGAAATGGTTCACGAGTTGAATGAGAAATATAATCTTTTACCAAACTTTAGTTTCACAAAATACTTTTACGGATACTATTCTAAAGAGTTAGAGGATACAATGGGCGTTCTTGAGGCGGCAAAAGTGGTTAGTGAAAGAGGAAACAAGTATGTTATCTCAAGAAAGGGAAGAAAACTTGTTATGAAATTGGAGAAGGAGATACAGTCTAATCCAGAACTTAAGGATGCTGTTGAAAAACTTGAAGAGTTTCTAAAGGAAAAGGGCAAATAAGTTTATATATTACTGTGGCATGAAAAATTTTAAGTATGAGTCTTACACCATCATTTTCTCTAGCATTAGACCGAAACTATGAAGTCGTTAACAGGTACAAGAGTACAACTTTTACAGTCTACGCCAACTCTCTTTTAGGTTTTGCTTCAACTGTGAGCCTATCATGTTCTGTTGTAAGCGGTTCAGGATGGGCTGGAACAATCTCCTTTAACAAAACTTCTCTCACTCCATCAGATTATGCTACTATGACGGTTAATGTTGGAAGCACTACACCAGGAAACTTTACGTTAAGGGTTTCAGGAGTAAGCGGTTCAACAACAAAGACAGTAGATTTAACACTTGTAGTTCTTCCAGCAACACAGTATACTCTGGGAATGACCTTCAGGGACTCAAACGGGAATGCGATAAACAGTTTCATTGTAGACGAGAACTCATCTTATTCTTTTGTCATAAAAGTTTTTCCAGTCGACATAGACACTTACCCGAACAACGTGAACCTCTCATATACTCTTGAAAGAAGCGACAGTGGTGTTACAGTTTCATTTAATCCCTCTACCTTATCTGGTGGCTTCACAAAAAATTCTCCTGCGACATCGAATGCGACGATAGCGATAACAACATTATCTTATGTGAACAACATCATCTATGTTACTGCAACAGATGCCTCCAACGGTTCAATTTACACGACAAACGTAATATATATAGAGAAAAGGTATCCTGCCTCTCTTGGCTTGGACAATCCTCCTGGGCCACCTTCTCCGCCAACGGGATTGACTGCGACAGGAAAACCGGGTTCAATTCTCCTCGCATGGAATGCTAACAGTGAAGCCGATTTTGACCATTATGAGATTTGGAAGGGAACATCTTCTGGAGGAGAATCCTTCTTCTGCAACAATGCTTCAAACAGTTATGTTGACATAAACGTTTCACAGGGCAACACCTACTATTATAAAGTGAAGGCAGTAGATAGGGTGGGAAACAAGAGCGACTTCTCTAACGAGGCAAGTGCATCTCCTCTTCCAACTGACATTGATATTGTTCCAGGACCTCCTTCTGTGCCACAAAATGTTACAGCAGTTGGAGTAGAACTTGGTGTAATAGTTTCATGGTCTCCTAACTCTGAAGCAGACCTTGACCACTATGAAGTGTGGAGGGGAACTTCTTCTGGTGGTGAAACATTTTATGCGAACACTGGAAACACTCGTTTCGTAGACTATGCTGTCTCTCTTGGTGTAACATACTATTACAAGATTAGGGCAGTAGATTTTGCGGGAAACAAAAGCGGCTTTTCTAGTGAAGTTTCAGCCTCTCCTATTCCTCTCAAGACATTGGATTTGAATATTGAAGTCAAGCCATGGGTTTCTAACCTTAAAATTTGGGAAGACAGTTCCACGAGAGGAAAATTCTATTGGGCGGCACAAGATGGTTCATCTGATGCGACAATCACCTTTGCTGACGGGACAACGAGGATGATAACAAAGAATTTGACGGGGACAACATTCGCAAACGGTGTATGGTACTTTTATTGGACAGATGCTGATACTAGCCTACACTATTCTCAAACATACTCTAATGCTGTTGGCGTTGGAAAAGGTTTGGTTGCAATCGCAGACGTGAACACAAGCCTTGGGCCAAGCACAATACTCATGTTCGATTCATATAAGCCTACAATCGGTTCTGGTGTAATTCAAGCAAACACTATAATAGGTAACATGATTCAAGCGGGAACTATAACAGCAGACAAGTTGAGAGTAAAGGGAATATTTCTTGATTCCTTCACATGGTACAATAATAATCCGTCAGCAGGATATATTGCGTGGTCTTCTGGAAACATTATATACAATGGTACAAAATATTCTATTTCCAGTGGTTACACTAATAATGTTTATGTTATCTGGAATGTTGGAAGCACAAGTTTTACTACATCCAATGATGCCCCAGCAGGCGGTGAAGGCGTCTTTCTTATTGCAATAAACGATAATGGAACATATCATTTGGCAGAGAATATGACACGGATAGAAGGTAATATGATTAGAACAGGAAGTATTAAAGCTGACCAGATTGCGGCAGGTGCTATAACAAGCGATAAAATTGTAGCAGGTGCGATAACAAGTGATAAGATAACATCAAACCAAATATATGGTAAGGACATTAGAACAGCACAGAATGTTGGAGAAGTCGGTGGGCCGGCAGGTATAAGGATGACGCCTTCAGAGCTTGCAGGATACAGTGGTGGAACAACAAAAACTTGGTATGTTCAATCAAGTGATGGTAAACTTTATGCTGGAGGAGGAAGTGTGATACTTGATAATAATGGTATTTCTATAAAGGGAAGTAATCATATCGGTTTTTATAATACTTCTGGAGGGACAGAAGGATGGCTTAATGCATTAACGGGTCAGTTTGTTCTTTTTGGAGTCAATGATTTAGTTTTAATATCCAATTCTGGAGACATTTATCTTTCTCCCTATAATTTAATATATTCCCAAAATTTTGTTCCACGGTCTACTAATACATATTCGCTTGGAAATAGTTCTTATAAATGGAAAGATATTTTCTTAAGTGGAAATGCATACGTTGATGGAACAGTATCTTCTCCGAACGCCACATTTAATGGTGGGACTGTAACGATAACTCCAAGTGGAACAACTTATCCTTGGATTTTTACATACGATGGTAGTGACCCGTGTCTAAGAAGTAATACTGGAAACTATGGTAAACTTGGCACGTCCACATACTATTTGTATTACATTTACAGTAAATATGGAGATTTTTCATATCTTTCCCCCAGAGAGGGGGATGGAACGGGGGCAATTGGTTTCTCCACCTTGAAATGGTACACAATTTGGGTTAATAATGTTCAAGCGTCAAAACTTTATGGTACGGTTGGTCTTCCACAGCCTCTGAAGAGACCTTTGAAGGGATTAGATGATTTGAAAGCAGTACAGTTTAGGGAAGACGGTTTACCTGTTGAGAAGTCTCTGCCGACACACATTTCTAACGAAATTGATGAGGTCAGAGAAAGGATAAGGAGAGAGAAGATTGCAGAAAAGTCAAGAGAAAACAGAGGACAGGAGATAAAGTCTCTTGAACTAACAGAAGACGATGAAAAGGAGATAGAGGAGAAGGTGAACGAGATAATAAACTCTGATACAGTAAACATTTGTCATACGGTAGGTTGGCTGATACAGTGTATTAAACAGTTGTCGGACAAGGTTGAAGAACTTGAGAACAAGATTAGAGTGCTTGAGGGAAATAAACCTTAAATACTTCTTCCACAAAATCTTTTACAATGCTGGTCAAGAAAATATATAGGGAGGAAAGCAAGTGGGTTACAATGGAAATATATGTTCCACAGTTTTTGAACGACGGTAGCCCTGTACCTGAGTCAGTGTTCGATGACATTGAAGAACATTTGAAGGAAGTGTTCGGAGGATTTTCTATGAGAGAAGAGTATGGTGTATGGAGAGACCCTGAGACTGGTATAACGGAGGACATGATTAACAAAGTGTATGAGATTACATATGACATGGTTTCTGACCCTGATGCAACAGCCTTTCTAGAGGAACTGATAAAAGATATTGGACACCAGCTTGGTCAACAGGTAATGTATAGAGTAGTGTACGAGAGTGTTGCTGAACCGTTTATTCCGACTTCTCAATAACCTCTTCAAGACCCTTCAGTTCTTTGGTTGGAATAGATAGAAGATTTTTTCCGAACACAATGTTCACATACTCTTGGTCTCCATCAACTTCTATTTCAAAGACTCCTACTTCTCTTACCTCTTCGTTTTCATCGTCTATGTAGTATCTTGCTTTCACCTTCTTACTAAATATTGTCATTTTTATTCACCTCTACCGTAGAGAAGGCAGTGAACATTTATAAACTTTATTATGTTGGTCTGAAAAGTTGAACAAAAAGTTTATAATATAGTGTTCTCCTAAACATTACGATATGAGTTCAGTCATTGCAGTAGGTTACAAGGCCAAAGTAGGCTATGCTACTGAAACAACATATGGAGTGTCTCCTACTTCTACATCATACAGTTGGCTTGGTGCAACACAGAATATTACGGTTAGAGGAGAATTGAATCCTGTCGCAGTCTATGAAATTGGAAACATAAGGTTTCCAAGCTACATTGTCCAGGGGCAGAGGGCTATTTCTATTGACGCAACATTTTATCCTCAAGACTATACAGTATTAAACCAATTCATTTCTAACCCAGATGCAAGTTACTCTATTGCCACACAGTTTCCGGACATTTCTCAAGCGATAACAGTCTTCGGTGCAAAAGTTGAAACTATAAGGATAAGGGGTACAACGGGAGAGCCTCTTGAAGTATCATGCACTCTTCAAGCTCAAAACTTCAGTTACAGTCTTCCAACTGGTGTAACAATGCCAAGTGACCCAAGTAAGACGCCATACTACTTTGCAACCATTTCAGTGAAAAAGGATACTGTTGTCGTGCCAAAGGTTCTAGAGTTCAGTATGGAGTTAAGAAATAGGTTGGAGAGAGTGTACAAGTTTGGACAGTTTTGGGTGAGGGCTATACCAACTTTGACGGCAAGCATTGAAGGAAGTATGAGAGTAACATTTGAAAATCTTGACGAATACAATCAGCTTACAGCATTTTCTGCTTCAACCTTGACACTTGACCTTGGAGACGGACACAGTGTCAGCGTAAACAACGCAATCTTTTCTTCAATAGAAAAGCCTGTTAGACCAGATGAGTTGATTGCTTTAACAGTCAACTTCCAGGGAACGGGGGTGACAGTATCATGACAGAAAATTTTAGGGAAATTGAAGTCAATGGCAAAAAGTATAAGATTAGAAAATGGGTTCTAGGAGACAGGAAAGTTTTAATGAAGTATATGAACAAGGACTTGTCTCAAATTGACCCAGAAAAGATTGTTGAAATGGAAGCGGAACTGATTATGTTGTCTGTTATCGAACCAAAGTTTGAGAAAATGGAAGACGTGTTAGCACTCTCTCAAGAGGAAGCAGACGAACTCTTTTTCCAGATAATGACCTTCAACAAGCCTAAAAAGAATTTTTTAGAGGAGTTAAAGAATACATTCTAACGGGAACAACTTTTGTAGAAGAAGAAAAGACATATATTGAGGAGTATGTTCTAAAATACTTATTGAACAAACACTTTGGTGTTCCACTTGCAAAGAATGTAGATGAAATGCCATTATACGATATTGAAGTCTTTCTTTTCATAGAGGATACTATACAGAGGGAAATGCAGAGGAAGCTTGAGGTGAAGAAACCATGAGCTTCGATGAAGACGTTGACAGAGATGTAGGAAGAGAAGAGGATAGAAGTAGAGATGTTGTAAGGTCAGCTGATGAACAGAAGAGAGCATATTCTGAACTGAATGCTATCGCAAAAGAACATGCTCAAGTGCTTGAACTCGTGAACATGAACTTTCAAAGCCTCTATAATGCAATGAACCTTTTCGCTTCAGCATTAATGGCTGTTGTAGTCACGTTCATGAAATCTACTGGTGCTTCAAAGGAACAGATTGAAGCACTTGACAACCTTGCAAGACAATATCTTGTAATGCAACAGATTCTAAAGGCTACCAACACTTCAGTTGAAAAGTATATGAAGATAACAGCAGAACTTCAGAAGTCAATCAAGAAACAGATAGAGACAATGCGTGGAGAAAATAAAGAATTGGATGAATTGAAGAAAGGAGCAAGAGCATTTTCTCAAGTCTATTCAAGTGCCATTAATATCATTCAATCAGTAACAGATGTAATGTATGAGTTTGCAAGACAACAGCTTGAAGTATATTCAGCCCAAATTGAGGTTTACCGTGCACAGAGGGAATATAATCAGGCTCTAGCAATGTATAGGATGACGGTTGCAAGATATGGAAAGGACAGTGAACAGGCGAAGAGAGCGGCTGAGGCACTATCATATGCTCAATTGAAGGTGAAGACTGCAAACCAAGAGGCGACAGTATCATGGTGGAGGCTACAACTTGCAGGAGTTGATGTAGTTGGAACATTTAGTACTGCTGTTCTCACATTATATGGTGCAATCCAAATTATTGGTAATATGATTGGTGCGAACATAACATTGTCTGGTGCACTTGGTTCTCTTGCACATGGTGCAGGTGTTCTCACAGGAGCATTTCAGGCTCTTGTTGGCTCATTTGGTGGTGTTATTGCGGCGGCAGGAATGGTTGTTGCCGCATTCGGTGCAGTAGGTTTTATAGCAGAAAAGGTGTTGGGAGGATATGAGGGTATAAAGAAGAGGAACAAGGAAATTATTGAGTCCACTTCAGGTGTTGGAAGAAGTGTTGCAGAAGCTGGAGATGCGATTGTCGATTACGCTCAAAATCTTCCTCCTGTTCTGAAACAGATTGCTGAAGGATTTGGTATTTTCACAGTGGTTTTAGGGAAAGCGATTAGTGTTGCTGGAGATGTTATAGGACAGGGAATAGGTTGGATACAGCAGAGAATAGCAGAAGGTGTTACATCATTCTCTCAAACTATTGGCGGAATACATGATGCTATCACGAAAACGGTAGGAGGTGCTATCACAGTCGCAAGCACAACCTTCTCCACTTGGTTTGAAAATATAACAAAGGGAGTGGAAGTTGTAATGTCTCTTTTCACGAACTTTGGAAATGTTATTAATGCTCTGGTAGGAGTGTTCACAAACTTTGGAAACACTGTAATGGGTGTCCTGAAACCTATCACTGACACGATAGGCGGTTTAGGTAATGCTGTAAAAAACATTCCAGTGTTAGGTGCACTGTTTGGAGGTGGAAGACAGGTTGGAGGAGAAATAGAGAGAGGAGGATTATATTATCTTCACCCAGGTGAGATGGTTACGAGGAGGGGGTTTGAAGGCAATCGTGTCACAAACGTTTCTCCAAACATTAACGTGAACATGACATTCAACGTTTCAAGTGATGTTGACGTGTCAAGGGTAAGGGATGAGGTTCAGAGGGCTGTATCAGAGGCTATCCAAAAAGGTTTATATGTCAGAGGTGTCCTCGCAGGACCATAGGTGAAGTGAATGCCTGTCCAATACAAGGTTTACTACGTTTATCCAGACGAAAGCCATCTTATAACCAATTTAATGTCATTGAATTTGAAGAGGGCACTACATCCGAGAGAAGACAGTTTCGACCTTTCGGTTGCAGGAATAGTACCATATGAGGTTGGTAGAGAAATTTTTGTTTACAGAATAAATCCTGAAATAAATGAGACGGTCATGCTTTTCAGAGGAATAATAACCAAGAAGGCATTTGAAATTTCAAGCGGTGGAAAGGTTACCAAGCTTTCGGGAAGAGGATTATGGTATGCTCTTGAAACAAAACTGTTGAGGATACCTAATCAGACTCCAGAATTTTATCCAGAAAACCCTTACATTTTCTCTCTCAATCCAACATTAAATTACACGTTTGGAATGATTTTCACGGGTATAATGGAAAACTATAAGGCGTCAGAATGTTCAGCATACATTCCAGTCATAGAAAGGGGTACAACAGACTTTGAAAATGTTGAAGTAAACGATTACATTCTCGTTCAATATTCTACTCCAGCAGAAACGTTGGAAAGGCTTGTTTCGACAGCATTAACTGAAATGGTTGGAGAGTTCAAGCTTGATTTTACACAAAGTACACCGACATTGAGTATTGTAAAATTTGACCCGGCAAACAACCAGTATGGTATAGGCCAAGACAAGAGTAGCACCTTTGTTATAATAGAGGGACAGAATGCTGTTGAAATGGACTTCTCCTTCGACTACGAGGAAATGGGAAACAGTATTGTTGTAAGCGGTGGAAAGTTCATGGGTGCAGACATTATTGAAGCAGAACTCGTGAGAGATGATGCGAGTATTAAACAGTATGGTTTGAAACAGATTACTAAACCTCTTGGCTCATGTGTTTCAGAAAACGAAATCCACACCTACATTTACAATCTACTTCCACTTCTTTCTCAACCTATTCCATCTTTGAATGTGAAGTTCATAAAAGACTTTTTCCTCAAGACACAGCTTGTTAATCCAGGAGATATTGTGAAAGTCTATGGAGACAGTTTAACAAACATTTTTGGAAGCGACACTATTACGGCAAGAGTGAGAGTTGTAGAAATAGCATATTCTATTGACAAAGGTGAAGAGATAGAGTTGAGGCTATCGTATCCTGTCCAGAAGGCACCACAGTTTATTACAGGATTCGCCCAACCTTCATTGAACACTCTCATGGGCTCGTTCAAGAGGGAGGTTAGAGATGCACTTTATACTACTGCCGGAGGAACATACGAGTATCTTCCTATCTCATTCTCTTTTGAACTCAAGGACACTACATTAAAGGACGTGTATGTTGCACCAATAGATATTACAAGTGCCTTTATCAAGGAAACAACCTCTTCCTCAGTAGACTTTCTCATTAAAAGCGTGAAACTTATTGTGAACGGGACAACCAATGTTGAGCCAAAAGTGTCAGTGTACCTTATTGCACCAGATGCTTCAAAAGTATTCTCCCGTGATGTTGAGCTTGGTTCAAAATATGATTTGACACTCGCATTCTCTCCCGTTGTAGACAGTAGCTTAAGCACTTTAACAGAATACAGTGGAAGATATATTATGGTTTTCAAGAACACAAGCAACAACACTTATGGAAAATATACTGTGTCAGTTCAAATTGGGTTCGTTAGAACCACGACAAAAAACTTTCAGGCAAGAGGTGGATTAGGTGCAGTGTTAAGAGGAGGTCTATTGCAGACGTGATAGGGTGAGATTATGCCATACTATTACACTTACCAATGCTATTATAAGGAGGAGGCGTTTAGGCCAGCCAACTGGAGTCTTGTAAGCGGAAGCGGGACAGCAAACGGAGACGAGCTTATCATTTCAAACGGTTCTTTTGAAAGAATTTTTCCTGTCACAATAAACCAGACACAGTTTGACACACTTTATATCAAATCTCATGGAGTGAACGTTGGAGACAGTATCACATACCAGATTCTGGATTCAAGCAACACTATTCTTTTTCAGACCGTAGTTTATCCGTTGCCACAGTATAGTGTATATTCTACATCCATTTCCTTTTCTGGGACAGCATACAAGCATAGGTTTACTTCGGCACAGAATGTTGCAATAGATTTTGTGGCATTCGTTAAAAGCTCTAATGTCCTATCTTATGAGGGAACAGTTTTGGAGACAAGGATAGAGAAGAAGACTGTCGTGTTAAGAGTTCCTTTTGCATCAGATGCTGTTCAAGCACTCGGTGTCCACACCCCATCATATACTCTCTCATATGCTCGTGTTCCCAAGTCAGTTTACGACTGGTTTGAAACATGTATGACGAATGCTATCGGAATACTGTGTATTACACCTGTCTCCTCTTTCACGGGATACGTTTATTCTGTTGAAGGAAGAAGGGAGCCTGGAACAGACTTGTACAATGTGGACGTGGAAATATGGAAAGGTGATGTTGAAGTCTTCTAATCTGGTTGGAAAAGGTTAAATAATCTTATAGAATATGAAAATTGTATGCCATATATTCCAGGTGGTTATTCTTTTAGAATGACACGTTTTACTGTCTCAAGGAGAGCAAAAATTATTTCTCATACTCTTGTTTCAAGTAACCTTGATGCGTTACAGTATCTTGGAACAGAGAACAGGAGGTTTGAAATTGAGGCGATAGCAATAGGTTCTTCTGAGGCAGAATATTATTTGAACATCTTATATCAACCTTCTTTCAACTTCTATGACCCGGAGGGTGTGTTACATAATGTTCAAGTAGAAAATGTGAGGGTTGAACACACTGGTGGTATTCCAGACATTTATACCTTCACCTTTACATTGGTTGAAACGAGTTAAAGAACAGTGTTTCCATTTCGAAGACAATGCTTTTCATCTCGAGAAAAATAGTTTCCATTTTAGACACTTTTCTTGCATAAGACTGTTACTGTTGGAACAATCTTTGTCCTCTTCCCATCCTGTGTAGGCCTTTCCTCGAACTTTACTTCTGACACAGAAAACGTGCATCCTGACGCATCACATAATCTTTTTACGACCACAAACATTTTTGAGACAAGAGAGCCTCTTGCTGACAGTGACACTGAACCCTTGTTCGCTAGCTCGAAACTTGCTTTCAAAAAGTATGTTTTTAAAGGTTTTCTTCCAACATATATTACATCCGGCATACCTTTAGCCTCCAGATACCCTTTTATAAACTTTTCTATGGTGCATAGGACTCATCAATACATTTTGCATCCATACTCCTGTACTTGTTGAAGACTGGACAATAAAGTTTTCCTGGATACAATGTTGGATATACTGCCCATGGACAGTTTGCACATTCACGCATACGTTATCTAATGTCATTCTTTCTTTTAAACTTTATGGGAGAGAGTAAAGTTTATATATCTTTATGTAGGACGTTTATAATCGTATGAAGGGCATAATAAAATTGATACATGTAGGAACAAAGGGAAAGACTGCGACGACAATAGTAAGTCTCTCGGCATCTCTGGTTAGACAACTTTATCCAGACTTTAACAAGGACACTCTAATGTTTGCCAAGTGGGAAGTGAACAAAGAGAAAGGTGTTCTGGAGCTAAAGCTGTTGAAACCAGAGGAAATCAAGAAATAAGAGGTGTCTTCTTGGAAGAGGATGGAACAGAAGAAGAAGTAATAGAAGAAAATGTTGTAGAGGAGAAAGTGGATACTGAAAAGAGAAATTTTCTCCTTGACATTTCTAACGTAAACCTTGACACTATTGAGGGACAAAATTATATTGTTTTAGAATGTCAGAAGGCTCTGTTGACAATGAAATTGACTCGAAAAGATATTGAGGCAATCAAGCTCGTGAAAGACCTTGTTAGGACAAAAAAGGATTTGGACACACTAAAATACTATATCGAATTAAAGGATGAGATAGAGAAGATAAAAGAGAGGTTGGGAAAGAGTTAAATATTCGTTTTCCTAAAAACATGTTCAATGGTAGCATACACTGATGTTCCATCTGTTGTAACCGAACTTAACCTCCAAAAGAGTACAGACAATCCGACCATGTACTTACTTTACGCTATCCCAACTTCAGAAGATGTTATAAGCAACTATGTTGCCCAAGCAAATGAGGTTACCACTCAATTGTTTGGAGACTTGACTGGCTCAGACCAGTTTAATCTTGCCAAAATCTTTGCTACAAAACTTGCTTCCCTGTGGCTTATCCAGGTTATGGCATCGAATATCGTGTTCTCTGGTGCAAGACTTGGTGTCGGTGCCGTTACAGTTGAAAGACTTCCTGCAATAGAAAGTGCTTTCGAAAAGCTTGAGACATCCTTGAACGAGCAGTTGAGGAGAATATATATTATGCTCACAGGAGTTGAGGTCGTGGACTCATATTCGCCTTCCTCTGTCTACATTCCTTCACGTGGTCAAACATGGATGCCGTAGAGGTGAAATAGTATGGAATATACTCTTCCAACTCCTCTCCTGAACCTTGAAGTAGAACATTTGAAGGCAACATTTAAGCAGATGATTGAGACATTAGGTTTTCCTATAACGTACATGTCGAGAACAGACAGTGGCGAAGACAGTTACGGTCACCCAATATATTCTTTCTCGAACCAAACTTTTAAGGCGATTGTAACAAACATTTCTGACAGAGAATATCAGTTTGTTGAACCGGGACTTCTTCCAACCCACTATGCCAAACTTTTCCTATATCAGGTTACACCAAAAATCGGTGACAGAATAAGTTACGTTAACATTGAATGGGAGGTTAGAGGCATTATTCCTATGACCATTAACGGCCAAGTAATCTATTACGAGGTAATAATTAGAAGAAGAATCTAAACCCTTTTCTTGAAGGCGATGATGAGAATAATTGAAACACACAATCCTATTATGGCACCATATAATATTAAAAGAAGTTTGTCAATGTTAGAAGAAGCTTCTTTTGTTTCAACCAAAGTGGTAATATAGGTTTCTTTGGCTGTCAATGTTTCCGTCCTTGCTTCAGTCTTTGTTTCTGTTATAGTATTCGTTAAAGTTCTTGTCTCAGTCTTCGTCTGGTTGATAA